>Ga0265300_10001667_pt1 | contig 20478 bp, 18 predicted proteins | sample AusTroGonzalo_MG_FD_193482 | JGI IMG/M metagenome (GOLD analysis project Ga0265300, IMG submission 193482) | Bovine rumen microbial communities from tropical cattle in Woodstock, Queensland, Australia - Gonzalo_03 | ecosystem: Host-associated > Mammals > Digestive system > Stomach > Rumen ...
TGCAAAATGACCGCCCCCACTGGAACGGCCATTGCACCAATTGCATGAGCTGCTATCACCGCTGCCCCAAGAATGCCATCAACTTTGGAAAATCCACTCTAGGCAAAGGTCAGTACTTCTTCAAATGGCCCCCTTTCCTCACTCAGCCGGCTGATCCTCGCTGAGACGGAAGTTGATAGGAACAGTATACTTAACCCTTACAGGCTTGCCTTTCTGCGTTCCCGGAGTCCATGCCGGCATGGCATTTACAACCCTCAGAGCCTCGGCATCCAACAGAGGATCTACGCTCTTGACTACCTCCGGTTCAACAATGGAGCCGTCCTTATCAATAACGAAAGATACCAGAACACGTCCCTGAATGTTTTTCTCACGACATTCAGCCGGATACTTGATGTTAGCTGTAAGATATCCCAACATACCCATCGTACCACCCGGGAACTCAGGCATATTCTCAATAACCATGAAAGCCTCATCTTCATCGGGAGTTTTTGCCTCATCAACTTTCAATTCCTCCGTAATTGATTTATTGACCTCAGGCATCGGAGCGGTATCTTCAGCATTCTGCTCATCAACCGGTTTCTTTCCTATCTCCTTGCCGTTAACGGTAAGAACTCCCTCCTTATTAACTCCAACTCCAGGCATCTGGCCGTTGTCAACCTCCTCAGCCTTTACGCTCGATGAGAGGAGAATCGTGAATGCCACTACGGGCAGGATGAGTAACGCTCTTAGGCGTACCCACGGACTTGAATAACTCTTTTTAAGCATAACAATACGTTTTTTGGTGAAACAATCTGCGAAACTATTTACAGTTACCGCATAGCGCCCTTGAAGCGCAGAACGCAGCAAACAAATCTGATATCTCTTAACATCCACACCCATCCCCAGCACGGTGGCATCGGCCTCAAATTCATGCACCTCAATAAGGCTGTGCTTGAGCATCCACGCTGCAGGGTTGAACCACTGCATGGCACAGAATATCTGGGCAATTATCATATCGGCCGTATGATGAAGGTGGATATGGGCAAGTTCATGGGTGATAATCACATCCGCGCTGTTCTCATAGTCGCGTCGTGACATTACGATCGTGTTACGCCAGCTGAAAGGAGAGCAGTTGCGGTCAGTAATGACCAGATGCGACCCGTCCTCAAGAGTACAGCCACGAGAGCGACAGATCATCTCAGACCGGATTATTCCTATAACCACTCTGATAAGGCATATGACAACTCCGGTCATATAGATTATCCAGAGCCAATCCACAAGTCCCAGATGAGTCTGAAGCTCAGGCTGACTGATTTGGGCCGATGGGCCCGATGCAAACACGGATATTTCGTCTAATATATTATTCACTACACCTGTCTGCTCAGCTTTCCGCATATCAAAATGAACCAGCGGGAGCAGAGCGGCAAGCGCGAGCGATGTGAGCAACACAAAACGGTTGAACCTATGGTCTGCACTGTTGCTGAGAACCAGACGGTAAACTGCTACCATCATGGCCAGCGATATCGTTGAAATAATAAGGTAAATCATGACTCTGAGGTTTCAAGTTCGTTCAACATACTAATAAGTTCACGTACATCGGAATCGGTAAGGCCTGATTCCCGGATAAAGGTGTTCACCATTGAGCGGGCGGAACCGTCAAAGAGACGCTCCTTGAGTTCGGTCAGTGTCCATCGGGTGTACTCACCCTTCTCCACCAGCGGATAATAGATATGCTTGCGGCCGCTCTCCTCATAAGAGATGAACTCCTTCTTTTCAAGAATGCGCAGGAATGTGAGTACCGTATTGTAGGCCGGTTTAGGTTCGGGCAGGAAACCTACCACGTCATCAACGCTGCAATGACGGTGCTCCCAGAGCACGCTCATAACCATCTGTTCCTTGTCAGTCAATGCTTTCATATATCAACTAATGTTTTAGTTGTCACAGCAAAGAAAGCTTCTCAAGAACCCGAAAACAAGAAAATCCCGCACAATTTCTGCAATTGTGCGGGACTTTAACCTAAATAATTAGTTGTTAACAGAGGATCAGAGAACCTCGAAGTCAATTGACTGCAGATCCTTATCGGCCGATGAAGAACCGTACAGAAGTTTGTACTTGCCGCTGAAGGTTGAAACCTCATCAATCTTCTCGTCATAGTACTGGAATGACTTGCCGGTCAGAGTGATGACTGCATTTGCGGTCTCACCAGCCTTAAGAGTCACGCGCTGGAATCCCTGCAGGCCCTTGATAGGAGCAGCGGGGTTGTCAAGACTCTTTACGTAAACCTGAACGATCTCAGTACCCTCACGGTCACCGGTATTAGTAACGGGGATGGTGATGGTAACGCTGCCGCTCTTCTTCATTGAGTTCTTTGAGATCGATGCCTCACCATACTTATAAGAGGTGTAGCTCAGACCGTATCCGAACGGATAGAGAGGCTCGCCCTTGAAGTAACGGTAGGTACGTCCCTCCATTGAGTAGTCAGTGAACTCAGGCAGCTGATCAGTTGACTTGTAGAATGTAACAGGCAGCTTTGCGCTGGGGTTGCAGTCACCGTTCAGGATCTCTGCAAGAGCCTGGGCACCGCCCTGACCGGGATACCAAGCCTGGATGAGAGCGTCAAACTGATCCTCGAGTGAGCCGAATCCCATGCATGAGCCTGCGCAGTCAACAAAGATGGTGGGCTTGCCGGTAGCGTGCATGGCACGGATAAGACGCTGCTGAACTGCAGGAATCTCGATATCGGGCTTATCGCCGCCCTCACCCTCCATAGAAGGAGTGATACCGCCGATGATGATGATTGCGTCAACGTTCTGGGCAACCAGCTTGTCAGCCAGATCTGTGAACTCGGCAATCTTCTGTACACAGAACTGAGCGTTCAGACGTGCAAAGTTTCCTGTAGCGTGAGTGTACTCAATCTTGATATCATAGGTCTGACCCTTGGTAACCTTGAATGACTTCATCTGCTGCATGCCGCCACGACCACCAAAGCCGCCAAAGCCGCCGCCGAATCCGCCAAAGCCGCCGCGACCGCCCTGGCCGCCCTTAGCCTCCTCAACCAGACGACCGTTTACATAGAGCTTGTAACCGTTGTCAGAGCTGATGTTGTAGTTCATGTCGCCGCTGAAAGGAGCAACCAGCTTACCGGTAAGACGGGCCGATATGTTATCAGTCTGATCCAGACCCTCAACAAAGTTGTAGGCACCAAAGTTGCTGAAGTTAACCTCAGTGTAGTTACCGGTAACAGCGGGAGTGCCGCTGAAGTTGGTGTTCTTGAAGAACTCACCCTTAAGACCCTTGCCACCGTTGATGTCCTGGGTATAGTAAGTGGTGTAATACTCGTTGCGGATCTCGCAAGCCTTGTCGTAGATGATCTCTGTGTTGGGGAAGAACTTCTTGATACCGTCCAGCAGAGTGCGGGTGTGCTCCTCGGTGGGGCTGCCGCCGTACTCACCGTTCATCATGCTCTTGTCATCGGCGTTAGGACCTACAACAGCCAGTTTCTTGATGTTCTTGTCAAGAGGCAGGATGCCGTTGTTCTTGAGCAGTACCATTGACTGACGTGCAGCCTCAACTGCAAGCTCGTCATTCTTCTCGCTGCTTATTACGTCCTCACCAAGATTTGCCCAAGGCAGCATCTCGGCGGGATCAAACATACCAAGTTCAAAACGACCCTTAAGCACGCGGCGAAGGGCTACGTCGATATCGGCCTCGCTGATGCTACCCTTCTCCAGACCACCTACGAGTGACATGAATGCCTTACCGCACTCAAGGTCTGTACCGGAAAGCACTGCATCAACAGATGCGCTCTCTGCATCGGGATGAGTACCGTGCTGGTTCTTGTTGTAGAAGTTGTTGATGGCGTCGCAGTCTGTCAGGACAATTGCCTTGTAACCCCACTTCTCACGCAGGATATTGGTAAGCAGACGGTCGCTGCCGCAGCAGGGAACACCCTCATAACGGTTGTATGCGCACATAACCTCCTGTACATTACCCTCCTGAACCAGAGCCTTGAAGGCGGGCAGGTAGGTCTCCCACAGGTCACGCATTGAAACCACTGCATCATAACGGTGACGCTGGCTCTCAGGACCGCTGTGAACTGCATAGTGCTTGGCGCATGCATGGGTCTTGTAGTATTTCTTGTCATTGCCCTGCATACCCTTTACGTTGGCAACACCCAGAACGCTCATGTGGTAAGGATCCTCACCGTAAGCCTCCTGACCGCGGCCCCAGCGAGGATCACGGAAGATGTTTACATTGGGGCACCAGAATGTCAGCTCAGGGTTACCGGGAACGTAGTTGGCACCCATCTGTACATTGAAGATGTCATGATTTGAACGGTTCCAGTTGGCACGTGCCTCATCTGATACTGCGCTGAACACATCATATACCAGCTGCTCATTGAATGAAGCACCCATACCTATAGGCTGAGGGAATACGGTATAGCCACCCTGACGTACGCCATGGCAAGCCTCTGACCACCAGTTGTATGAAGGTATACCCAGACGGTCTACCGATACGGACTTGTTCATGATAAGGCCCACCTTCTCCTCAGGAGTAAGCAGAGACATAAGGTTATCAACTCGTTTGTCAACTTTGAGTTTGGGATTCTGGAAAGGATACTCGTACTTTCCACCGCTGCATGAGAGCATGAATGCTGCTGCAGCCAAGGCAATTATGCCTGAAATTCTTTTCATAAGTTATTAATTGAATGTATTCGGATTTGTCCTCCTTAAAAAAGCGACGCAAGATACACAAAAAAGCTTTAAATAAGGAGCATCCGCTTACCTTTTGTCAATAAAAGCAGCGGATGCCCATTTTTATGCAATCAATATGCAGGAGCAGTCACTATTTATCAATGTTTACGGTTTTATAGATGGTACCTGTAGAACCGTCCGAATAATCCACATTGGCCTTGATTACATTCTTACCCTTAACCAATGTGGCCATTCCATTGGGACATACCTGGCCATTCACACTCCATTCCACGCCCTTTCTTGGAGTACAACCGTACGTAAGAGTGAGTTCAAAACTCTCATCCGCAACCACATTGTCAGGTATAATTATCAGTGGATCATAGGTTACACCGCAAACCACACCTTCCATAACAGAATTCATACTATAATCAGGCGAAACCGGCATCCATGTATCGTCAGAATTCTTAATGTAGAGCCTGAACAGGTCTGTAAGTTCCGGAGTGACATTCAGTACATCATTATCTGTTATCACATAATGATAATTACCGTCTGCCGGGCCCATTATTACCGGAGTAAACCAGCCCTCTTGCTTAACCGTACCGTCAATTCCTTCAAGACATATCTTTAACTCCCTGGCCACATCATGAGGCGCCATATTCTTAAGTGTAGATATTATAAAATACAGGTCCGAACCCTTGGTAATATCATCAACTTTCATTCCATCTGATACGAATGGAGTCATACCGTAACTATTATCTTTTTCGGCAAATATAATATCAGGGGCATTTCCCAGATCCACATTGGCTGTATCCGGAGCAATACCGATAACAGCGCCATGATAATAGGAGAATGTGGATATTGATCCTTTAGGGTGCATGTATTCAAGTGAATAGAAACCGTTTCCATCATATTCGCCCCATCCCCAGTTGAAATGCAGTCTATTTCCAGCCGTCTCATAACCGTCACAAACAAATGCATGACCGCCTTCTCCATCTGATGCCCGGTAAATAGCCAGACGGTCATTGTCAATCTCATTTCTAAATAAAGAGAACCACTCCGTCAATTCAAATGACGATCTGTCAACAGCAGTCATGGACTCAGAACAGTACATATGGTCAATTAACGCCTTGGCAATTAAACCAAGACTTGAAGCTGAACCTTCCTCATAGGAATAATCCATTTCAACCATAACACCACAGTCATGCATCAGCTGGGCCACCTGATGCTTATTCTCATCAGTCCAGTGATTTTTGGGATCCTCACCATCACTCATAGGCATATTATCCCAGTCATAATAGTGATTGTCTATTGAATATGACGGAACATATGCATTAAAATAATCATCCCTGTAACCACCTATTACTCCCTTTCCATGAGCCGGCCATTTATTGTGACGCAGTACTATTGCCATAGCAGTAGCTACGCACCCGGTAGCAGCATGTTTGTTTTCACCTGTCGCAACCGGACAGTAGATATTGTACGGTTCAAACTGATACCACAAGGCAGTCTCTATAACCTTGCTTTCTGTTCTTTCCGGACTGTAACCACCCAGCAGTCTTTCCCATTCGGCCTTAACATCATCTGTAGCCTTCAAGTCATTGTCACGTACCTCATCTATGCATTCAGAAATATCGTCCATCCAACATTTCAGGTTTGCGGGCATGTCTTCAGTACTGAAACTGCCGGTTTCTGAGTAAGCGATTATGGGCTTTACCCTATCATCGGCCGCAACTATAACCCAGCCTCCGCCGGGTTTGTTGCATACATAAAAATCCGGATACTGCGCACGTCCGTTACGTCCGGCAGACATTGAGGCTCCAGTATTTTCCGGAAGCGGCATATCATCCGCTCCCAGCATACTGCCTGCGCACAGTGCAGCCATCTCAGGTGTAACAACCCCCGCATTCACATACCCTGTAAGAATAAGGGCCGACAGTAATATCACAAGAGTCTTTCTCATAAAGCCAGAACCAAACCAATATTATTTGACCTGTCAACCAGCCAGGCCGTATTATCAATAACTCTCACACACTCCATCTGCAGGTTGGTGCCCTTTATGTCACTGTTACCCATGGCATTGAAAGCAACCGTGTATACATGACCGCCTACGGGGCCCGATACACAGTCATATATAAAGAACACATGTGAAACGCCGTTATGCATATCTGTCACCTGCATGCTGCGCCCCATACTTGGGGAAAGACGTACTGAGTACTGCAGATCACTATAGTCCATACAATAAGCCGCAGTGTCAACTCCGGACAGGTCATACAGTCCATACACATCCTGTCTGGTGAATGCATCGCCGCTATACGCTTTCTCAAAAGTGCTGAATACATTGCTGTCATACACCATGATATATATATCACTGCCCGAACGTACCGGGAAGCCAATAATATCACCGCTGACACCTTCGGCCAGACGGATATCTACATCCGGGCATACAATATTCATCTCCACTCCATCCTGCTCACAGACAGCCATGTCATTTATGAATGATTTCTTTACTGTCACGTTCTTGAACTCCATACGCCTGTACTCCAGTTTATCCATATTATCTGCCAAATCGGCAAAAGATCCCTGGGTAAGAGGCAGCACATCCGTCTTGCCTACCGTAGCATACACGGTCAGGAAGTTGGATATATGGAATTCGTTCTCCGACGGTTTCTCCATCAAACCAAGCACCGGTCCTGAAATAGTATTTCCCACCTTCAATGATGCATCATAAGCCCACACGAACACAGCCTTGGATGTATCCTCAAGCACGACTCCGTAAACATCAGGATTTGAATTATCTACAGCTGTAACTGTCACCTTATTGAGATATGCATAAAAGAAGTTGTTGTCATCAGGATCAGGCTCCACGTCCTTAAGACCGGCCAGATCGATATACTCAAAAGGTACAGGACCAGACGGAGCACCGCTTGATTCCCATATGTTCATGCTGACTCCTGACAATGGAAGTATATTGGCTTCCGGCATATTTGCATCCAACTGGACATCAAACCGGATAATCCTGCCGGGATACACATGACAGTAATTATCATAAGTGACCGATATTGTCTTTCCGGATTCCAAAGTGGCAATGAAAACAGGAGTGACATCCTGCGGAAAGTATATAAACATGAATGAATTCTCATCATATTCCATACGCAGGGGAGTGATTATATGGTTCGCTCCGGTTGCAGAGATGGTGCCGGTAACGAAATTGAGCCTTCCCATACTCATGAACCCATGGACTTTCAGTTCCTTTATCCTCTCACCGGTACGGTTGTCAAATGTAACTGTCATCGCAGTCATGGCGTGCTCCAGTTTCATTGTCACGTTTGATGTACCGGGATCGGCCGATGCAGTGGAAACAAGATAATTTGCGGAAAGCATCTTCTCTACGGTGCTCTGGTCTGAAGGAACGGTTACCGATACAAAATCCTGACCGGAGTAAGAAGCGTCATACGGTGCATACGCAAAGAATCTTGATGCGCGCGACTGGTCAAAGCCCCACCTCACCTCACGGTCCGGCGTAGCATAACCATTTTCTGAAACTGTCATCGGCACATTGTCGGCCCCTATCGGATTATCAACAAACAAGCCCAGTCTGAGATTCTGAACAAGGTCAGTCCTGCCGTTCACTCCGTAAACCTTAACGTTCATGGGAGCTCCGTATTTGGGCTTATCGTCGTCACAGCCACACACTACCAGTGCGCAGCAGATGCCTAAAACTAACTTGAAAAAACGTGAACTATAAATCATAATTATGCAAAGTTATATCAAAAATCGGACTGTCTGTTTTTTTTACACTAACAAAATCACAGATCATGCGTCATTCTGATGTCAATAGTCCACAGTACAAAAGAATGTTAATCCTACCTGAAAGCCATTGCGGTTCCAAACAAACGACATACTTTTGCGGTGTACTAATAAACTAAGACACTAAACAAAGGTTACAAACAACAAGATTCAATATGCTGATAGAGCTTAAAGACATCAACAAGACTTATGACAACGGACAGCCGCTGCACGTACTCAAAGGCATCAATCTGGGTATAGAGCGTGGAGAGTTCGTATCTATCATGGGAGCATCCGGATCAGGAAAGTCCACACTGCTTAATATATTGGGTATACTGGACAACTATGACACCGGCTATTACCATCTGAACGGCAATCTGATCAAGAATCTCTCCGAGCGTCAGGCAGCCGACTATCGCAACCGCATGATTGGATTCATATTCCAGTCATTCAATCTCATCTCCTTCAAGACTGCAGTAGAGAATGTGGAACTGCCTCTTTTCTACCAGGGTATCGGGCGCCGTCAGAGGCATCAGATGGCTATGGAATATCTGGACAGACTGGGACTCAAGGAGTGGGCCAACCACTACCCCAACGAGATGTCAGGTGGTCAGAAACAGCGCGTAGCCATCGCCCGCGCCCTTATCACACGTCCAGAGATAATCCTGGCCGATGAACCCACCGGAGCGCTTGACTCAAAGACATCGGTCGAGGTCATGGAGCTGCTGAGCCGCCTTAACCGTGAGGAGGGAATCACCATCGTGGTGGTGACCCATGAGAGCGGCGTGGCCAACTGCACCAACCGTATCATACATATAAAGGACGGTATCATAGGACAGATTGAGGACAACACACAGCACAACGCCTCTCAGTTTGGAACAAAAACCATCATGAAGTAAAAGCCATGCATGACCTTTTTACCGAAATATGGGAGAGCGTGAGGCGCAACAAACTGCGCACCGGCCTTACCGGATTCTCAGTAGCATGGGGAATCTTCATGATCATAGTGTTGCTGGGTGCCGGAAACGGACTGATGAACTCATTCAACCAGGACAGTGAGGGCTTTGCCACCAACACAATGAGCATACGCCCCAGTGTCACCTCCAAGCCCTATCAGGGATTAAAGAAAGGACGCCAGATGCAGCTCAACGAGCAGGACCTCAACCTGCTTGCACGCCAGTTCCCCGATGTCATAGACCAGGTTACCACATCAGTGTCACGCAGCGGATTTACCTTGAGCTATAAAAAGAAGAACGTAACCGGAATGAACATGAGCGGAACATTCCCCGGCCATGCCACCATGCACCATCTCAAGATGATTTCCGGACGTTTCATAAACAATCTGGATATTGCCCATAAGCGTAAGGTCATAGTCATTACACATCTCACAGCCAGGAATTTCCTGGAGGGTGGCACCAACTACGCTTCACTGTTGGGCAAGAAGATAAAGGTGGGCAACCTGGTATTCACCATAGTAGGTGTACGTCATGCCGAGGAGAACCAGAATGACCGCGAACTCTATATACCGTTCACTACCGCCAAGACCATATTCGGCATGAACAATGACCTGAACGTGATCTCATTCACTTTCCACGGACTGGAATCAGAGCAGTCAAACGAGGCCTTTGAGAAACGTATCAAGCAGATGCTCAACAGCCGTCATAAGGCTGCCCCCGATGATGAGAGTTCATACTGGATCAACAACCGTTTCACCCAGAACCTACAGATGGAGAAGGGCCGCAAGATACTCAATACCGGACTCTGGATAGTAGGACTCTTTACCCTACTGGGCGGAGTGGTAGGAGTAAGCAACATCATGCTTATTACGGTAAAGGAGCGCACGCATGAGTTCGGCATCCGTAAGGCCATCGGCGCCAGACCCGGCAACATAACCAAGCTGATAATAGCTGAGAGCGTTGCCATCACAGCCCTGTTCGGTTATATCGGAATGGTACTGGGCATGATTGCATGCGTAATAATGGACCACACCGTAGGACAGGAGAGCATGGACGTGTTCGGCCAGAGCATCCGCCTGCTCATCAACCCCACGGTAGGTCTGAATGAGGCCATCAAATCAACAGTGCTGCTGGTGATTGCAGGAACAGTCGCAGGACTTTTCCCCGCAGTCAAGGCAGCTCGCGTAAGACCTATTGAAGCACTTAGAGCAGACTGATTATGAGATTCGATATAGATTCATTCAAAGAGACGGCCGATTCACTCACCAGGAACCGTCGCCGTTCAATACTCACCGGATTCGGAGTATTCTGGGGACTGTTCATGCTGCTCTTCATGATAGGCGGCGGACAGGGAATAAAGGGCGAGCTTGAGAAGAATTTCGGCGGATTCGCCTCAAACACCATCATTCTCATCTCATCCAACACTTCCAAGCCCTACAAAGGACTCCCCGAGGGACGTTACTGGGAACTCAACCGCACGGACATAGAGCGTCTGCGCCTTATGGTCCCTGAACTGGATGTAATATCACCCATGATAAGCGGATGGGGCAACACCGTAGAGTACGGCAGCAACACATGCTCCGGAGCCATCAAGGGCGTGAGCGCCGACTACTGCAAGATAGAGCAGCCCAAGATCCGTTACGGCCGATACATCAACGAGACAGACATTCAGATGCAGCGCAAGGTCTGCGTAATAGGAAAGCGTATCTATAAGGAGCTCTTCCCTGAAGGCGGTGACCCCTGCGGCAAGTTCATCAAAACCGGTGACCTCTACCTGAGAATCGTAGGTGTGGATTTCAACACCAGCAACATAAGCATAAACAGCAGTTCAAACGAGTCTGTGGTCATCCCTGAGACACTGGCAGCCACGCTCTATAACCGCGGCAACAACGTTGACATACTCTGCCTTACCGCCAAGGGAGGTATCCACACCAGCACGCTTGAACCGCGTATCCGCTCCATCATAGCCCGTCAGCACAAATTTGCGCCCCATGACAACGAGGCCATGATGATACTCAACACAGAGGAGATATTCCTTATAGTTGACAACCTGTTCCGCGGACTCAATTTCCTTATATGGCTGGTGGGTCTGGGAACCCTGCTTGCCGGATGCATCGGAGTAAGCAACATCATGATGGTCACGGTAAAGGAGCGTACCACGGAGATTGGAATACGCCGCGCCATAGGAGCCATGCCGGGTGTAATTCTCTCACAGATCATCACGGAGAGTGTAGCCCTGACACTTGCAGCCGGAAGCGCCGGAATAGTGTTTGCCGTATTCCTGCTCAACATATTTGAGAAAGCATCTACTGATGGCTCCTCCTTCCAGATATCATTCAACACGGCAATCCTGGCAGCATTGCTGCTGGCAGTACTGGGAGCCTTGGCCGGACTTGCCCCCGCCCTGCGTGCCATGGCCGTAAAGCCGGTAGACGCTATGAGAGATGAATAACAGATTACAAGAAAGAAAACAAATAGAGATACAGATATGAAAAAAGTTATCAAGTACATCGTATTAGCACTTATCCTGATAGTGTTTGTAGGAACATTCGTATTCCTCCACAAGAATTCACAGCCCGAGGAGATACGTTACCAGCAGTTTGCAGCATCCAGAAATGACATCTCACGCACCACAGTGCTCACCGGCAAGATCGTACCGCGCAACGAGGTCAACATCAAGCCCCAGATCAACGGAATCATTGCCGAACTCTTCAAGGAGGCTGGCCAGACAGTCCAGAAGGGTGAGGTCATAGCACGTCTTACCGTTATTCCCGATATGAATTCACTCTCTGCCGCCCAGAGCCGCGTACGCCTGTCAGAGATCAACCTCAAGCAGGCCCAGACCAACTTTGAGCGTGAGAAAGCCCTCTATGAGAAGAACCTGGTAAGCGCCGAGGAGTTTGAAAAGGTAGAGCAGGCACTCAATCAGGCAAAGGAGGAGTATGCCGCATCACAGGAGTCACTTGAGGTGATACGTGACGGTGTCTCATCCAAGAACGCCACCTCAAGCTCTACACTCATCCGCTCCACCATCACCGGTCTCATACTGGATATCCCCGTAAAGGTGGGTAACTCCGTAATCCAGGCCAACACCATGAATGACGGCACCACGGTTGCCACAGTGGCCAACATGAGTGACCTGATATTCGAGGGTCAGATTGATGAGACAGAGGTAGGCTCCCTCTATGAAGGCATGCCCCTCACCATCACCATCGGCGCCCTCAGTGACTACACTTTCGATGCCAATCTGGAGTACATATCTCCAAAGGCCGTTGAGAACAACGGAGCCAACCAGTTCAAGGTAAAGGCAGCCGTAAAGGTGGATCCCGGCCACACCATACGTTCCGGTTACAGCGCCAACGCCCAGATAGAACTTGAAAAGATCCAGGACGTGCTGAGCGTACCCGAGAGCGCCATCGAGTTCATCAAGGATGAGCCCTACGTTTATGTAAAGAATGAGGACAGCACCTACAGCCAGACCAAGGTAACCACCGGTCTCAGTGATGGAGTCAACATAGAGATCCGTAATGGCCTGACCGAGGGCGATGTGGTTCGCGGTCCCCGCATGATAGAAGATGTAGAAGAAAAGTAACTCTAAAACCTGTCAGTCATGAAAGCAACAGCAATAGCAGCGTCAATGATCCTGGCAACCACCATGGCTCATGCCGGCCAGGCCTGGACACTTGACCAATGCATAGATTACGCTATAGAGAACAATATCCAAGTCCGCCAGAGCGGCCTGAGCGCCAGTCAGAAAGGCATCGAACTCAACTCCGCCAACGGTAACCGTCTGCCCGGAGTCCAGGCAAGCGCATCACAGGGATGGTCATTCGGACGCAGTATCACTTCCGATAACACCTACGCCAACACCAATACCGCCAACACCTCATTCAGTATCGGTGCCGATATGACCCTGTTTGCCGGCAACCGCATAAACGGCAACATAAAGGTGGCCCAGCTGAGTCTTGAGGCAGCAAAAAGTGACCTGGAGCGCATCAAGGACGATATCCGCGTCCAGGTGGCACAGGCATTCATCCAGATAGTCTACAACCGCAGCATCCTGGATGTGGCACGTAATCAGGTTACCATAGACTCCATGCAGGTGGAGCGTCTCAGCGCCCTTGCACAGATAGGTAAGGCCAGCAACGCCGAGGTAGCGTCACAGAACGCCACCCTGGCCCAGAGCCGCCTCTCCGTGACCCAGGCCCAGAACAACCTGAACCTCTCCATACTCACCCTCACCCAGCTCCTGGAACTCCCCTCACCCGATGGCTTTGACATAGTCCAGCCCGGAACTGACCGTTTTGAGTTCACCATCCCTGACAGCCCCGAGGAGATTTACGCCCAGGCCCTGGATATCAAACCCTCAATAAAGAGTGAGCAGCTGCGTCTGGAGCAGGCCGGTCAGAACGTACAGGTAGCCAAGAGCGGCTACTTCCCCACCCTGTCACTCAGTGCAGGTGCCGGCACCAACTACTACTCAAGCTCCAAGATGAAAGGTGATCCTTTTGACACCCAGCTCAAGAACAATTTCAGCCCGCACATAGGACTGAACTTGAGCATCCCCATATTCTCACGGAACAACAACCGCAACAACGTACGTTCGGCCAAACTCAGCCAGATGAATCAGGAGATGCAGCTGGACAACGTAAAAAAGACACTTTACAAAGAGATACAGCAGGCTTACTACAACGCCGTCGCCTCCAAAAGCCGCTATGAAAGCAGCGAGCTGGTCCAGGTCAGCGCCCAGGAGTCATTTGACCTGGTCCAGGCCAAATATGAGGGCGGCAAAGCCAGCATAACAGAGTTCAACGAGTCCAAGAACCGCCTGGTATCAGCCCAGGCCGACATGCTCAAGTACCGTTACGAGTACCTATTCAACACCGCCCTGCTGGAGTTCTACCGCAACAGCACCTTTGAACTCTAACCCCATCCAATCCGATCCCAAATTTATTTGAGATATTAAGACAATAGTTTAGTAATTCTGGGGTGGCGCCGCCTGCTGAAGGTCGCGCCACTTTTTATGTATGAATAAAAGGTTAGGCCAATTTGTTAATCTTTATTAATTCTGCTTATAGAGTATCTCTGACGTATCCAATACTCCTTTTATGAAAGTGTCGTGGCGGACATAGCCCACGCCTTTGCAATACCAGGTAAGATTCCGGACGTCACGGTTGTGTCCGGGTCCTTTCTCTATCCTCCTCTCTTCCAGGACGATACAGTCAAATATCCCTGCGGGGACGGAGATTTTCTCACGCCTCAGGACCTTGCGGTCATAGGCCTTGACTACATAATTGAGTATGCCAAGCCGGACATTCACCACAACAGGAGCAAGAGTGTCACCGGGTTCCAGATTTGAAGGAATTACCGTCATAGGTCCGGTGGCAGTGGCATTCATACCGGTCCGGGCTTTCATGTATGATGCGATTGCCAGTCCCATATCGGCCCTGACATTATCTTTATCGTCCAAAATCATCTGCTCCAGGGCCGGACCTTTGTATAGCTGTTTGCCGTTACTCTTAAGGAAAGTGCTTGATGTCGAGATTTTGCGCATCGGGCCCGTTTGGGTCACCTCCGTAACGGTCATTATATGACGCCAGCAGAATCTACCGTCACTGTATTTGCGCACATATTCCAGCGATGCGTTCTCACGGTCACAGCAATAGCCCTGCGCGTTCACCTTAACGCACCCTACCGTAATCAACAGAAATACAAGAAATAGTCTCCTGAACATATGCACACCTTGGTTTTGCAAAAATAAACGTTTTACATAATAAATGCTAAAAAATATAACTACTTTTGCGGCAACTAACTATTTACAAAATTATGAAGAAATCACTCCTTTTATTCATCATTGCTGCATTGTTTGCTGTCCCTTCCAATGCACAGTTCCTTAACCGTCTCACTGACAAGGCTATGAAAGCCGCCGAGAAAGGCGTGACCAAAGCCGTTGAGAAATCGGTAGAGAAGACTACAGAGAAAGCAACTGAGAAAATACTTGGTAGTGCCGAGAAGGCAGTTGAGAAAGAGGCCGACAAGGCTGCCGATGCCGCCGCACAAGCTGCAACCAACGCCACTCAGGCTTATACAAACTCCATCATTGAATCCTCTAATCAGATCAATGCTGCCGCCAATGAGCTTAACAGCACCGCCGATCCCACACGCGTTGGAAACGGCCGTCTGGAAAATGGAGCAGACCTGAGCGGTCTTATGGGTTCATACATGACTCTTATGGGTGTTGAGGCTCCCAAATATGAAGACAAAGGCGATGAGGTGCTCCTGACCTGGAATTACGTTGGTTTCCGTTTGGAGTGGCTGGCCAAGTTCAAGGGTGACGAGTGCTCAGAATCCAAGATGAATTACATTTTCCAGACAGAAGAACTGGCTACCCAGTTCTATCGTGATCATCTGGAGGACCTTGAAGAGCAGGACCGCAAATATCTGTCAGTTGACGGCAAGACCGTAACAATGAACAACACCACCGAATATCAGGGCAAAGATAAGATTGCCATCAAGGCCGAGATGCAGCAGATTGTTCTTGGCATGGGTGGAAAACTTGAATAAAGCTATTTGATCAGGACACAGGCTCCACCACCAGGTGCGAGCCTGATTTTTATTGTCGATTTTTTAGTTACGCTGATGTCACTGATGGTCTCAAAAGTCTCGCGGTTGGTGCGGTAATGGGTGTCGTCGGCATCGGTATTGATGGTTGCCGTGAACTTGCCCTTGCCCAGGAAGTTTAAAGGAATCTCAATCTCACGCTCATCCTCATTGGTTGCGGCGCCTATGAGCCACTCTCCGTCCTTGTTCTGGCGTGCCATTACGATATACTCGCCTATCTCACCGGCCAGCGTGATACTCTCCTGCCAGGGCTGCTTCTCGGCGCTGAGGAACTCCAGCAGTGACGGATACTTCTTGTAGTACTCTGGGATATCGGGGATTACAGTTGCACCTGACCATGTAATCATTGTACGTGCAATCTCACCGGTTACAGTACTGGGAACCTCCTGGTTGTTATCCTTACGTGTGGTTCGGCCCTGATGCAGTTCCAGGAATCCGTTGTTCTGGTCTATGGGGCCTGCCACCATATTTACAAAGGCCGATGTCACAAAAGTCTTGGGTTGGAATATCTGGCGACCGTCCAGCTGTGCCTTGCAGTACTCGCGAGTAACGGCGTTGGGATACGTGCGCATCTGTCCGAACGGATGCACGGGATAGTCATGATAGTCAACCATAAGGTGATGTTTGGCACAGAGAGCCGTAATCTCCTGGGTCTTGCGGTTCTTCTCCTGCGGATTACCGTTCATAAAGCCGTACTTTACGCCGCTTGCACCCCACTCCTCATATTGAGCCAGAGTCTCCTCAATCGGGTAGTTCGTGCCGGCCACATCATTCAGATAGAGCCAGACGCCCACACCCTTGTCCTTACCGTATTTGATTATGCGCTGAACATCGCGGGCCTTATCGCCCTTGGTAGGATCAGAATCCTTCTCAAACTCCGGACCGTACCAGTTGGCATCGAGCACCAGACCCTGGAAACCTTGCTCCGATGCAAAATCAATCATCTTGACCCATGAATCATAATTCATGCCGTAGTGATAACCTTCCCAAACAGCGCCATCAATGCGCCAGTCCCAAAGGTACACGCCCGGACGCACCCAGCTGAAATCTTGCTCCGGCTCCGGATTAAGCAGCTCCAGCAGATGTGAATCCACCAGGTCACCCGGAGTCTTACCCACCATCAGCACACGCCATGCACCGAGGAACAGTGAACAAGGCGCATTCTTCTCAGGAATCACGCTGAAACGTGTAGAGCCTGCCTCAGAGCTAAGACGCATAGGCCAGCCCTTGTCACTCAGGGCAGCCTCATGCAACGCAAGGTACAGGTCATCGGCCGCCTTTATTGTCATCAGCGGAAGACGCTCGCCGCTGGCATCGGACAACTTCTCGGGGCCGATGTTATGGCGCTCGCCGTTGTAGTACCACGCTGTATAATCACCTGCAAAGTTGAATTCAGTATGCTCGTAGCAGGAGGGCTCATCCATATCTATAAATGAGTTTTTGAATGCGATTCCGTCATTATAGACGCGCACTTCAAAGCATTCCATTTTTTCGGATCCCATGTTCAGGACAGCTACCCAGGAATTGTAAACATCTTTCACAACACTGCGCTTTCCCCAAACCGGACGGTATTCACCCTTATGCTTCTCGGGCTTTGTCGTTTTCATATGGATCTGAGCCACCTTAACAGACGCATCCTCCGGACCATAAGAGAATCCGGTTTCGGACCAGTCAATCACATTGTTGCCCTTTACAGCAACCTTATAGATAAGCTGCTGATTATCATCGATCTTAAAACTGAAACATATCTTCTTATCAGGTGATTTCACCTCAAAAACATCAGACTGTGCACTAATCTGGCAAAGGAATGAAACAGCAAACGCTGCAAGCAAAAACAGTTTTCTCATAATTGGTGTTGTTAATCTGCTTCAAAGGTAGGAAAAAAGAGCCAAAGGGGACGGTTCCGTTTGATATGAACCCCAAAAGTTAGACAAAAAACTTTTGGGGTTCATATCACTTTGGTACATTCAAAGCACCGATGCATGTTTCAGCGCATTCTTAATGGCTCTGTTGATAAAATCATTGATTGTTGTGCCCGATGAAGACGCAGCCTCGGCAACCTGGGAATGGAGTTCCGATGACATTCTGAGATTAAGCTTTCCGCTATATGGTTTGGCCGGCTCAATGCCATCGGCCTTACAGCCCTCAAGGTAGCTGTCAATGCCATTCTCAAAATCCTTGCGCAACTCGTCCAGAGTCTGCCCCTCATACAGGATCAGCGCCTTGTTCAAGCCCTGAACCTTACCACACAGGCAGTCATCCTCCTTGCTGTATTCCACACTGCCCTTATAGCCCTTGTATTCCAAATAATCCATATCCTCGTTCATAATAAGTTCTTACTCTTTAGGTGCTGATAAACAGCATTCAACATCCACTCTTTCATAACACTTTCCGGATGGGGCCGATGAAATACCCCTTTGCGTCAATTTCAAATCTTCGACATCTCGCGCCCTAGCTGGCGGATAGCCTCAAGAATCTGGTCCGCGCGCTGCTGGGATGGCTTTTTGATTCCGTAAATGTAACGGGACAGCAGGCTTTTGTTGATGCCTATGTATCGGGCCACTTCCGATACATTCAGCTGCGGGAACCGGCGGAATACATCGGCAATAACATTGTCCGGATTGGGCTCCTCAGTATTATAGAAACTGCTGATGTGGATATCCTCATCTATCTCCTCCCAACGTATATCCTCTCCGTCAAGGCCGATGACAAACCGCTGGCGTTGCTCCGGTGTAGCCTCAAGCAACAGAGGAAATGCCTCCAGCGGGCGGCTGTAGGTATTGCCCTTGTCGGTCAGGATATAAATCCTGCCTTCGGCGAACCAGAGTTTCGTAATGAGTTCCATTCTTTATTCCTCGTCAAAATACTCTATCCATGCCTGTCTTATATCTGCTTGATACTGTTTGACTGCATCAACCGCCTTTTTCAGGTCTGCAGGTTTAACTCCTTTGTTCTCCAAGACCTCAAGGGTCTCAACATCAATTTTCGCTTTTCCGTCACCGCTCTGAACGTGGACGTGGATTGGCAAATGTTCCTCAGAATAGAAGAAAAACCGCAAACCAAAGAGATACATTATTGTAGGCATAGATATTAGGTATTAATGCAGCAAATATAGGTATAATTTTTTATACCTAAATATTTGACATAATAATTTTCTATAAAGGTAACGAAAAGTGACGCAAAGGGGTCGTTTCGTTTTGCGTCACTTTTTCAGGAAGAGGATGGCGGCAGTGAGTAGCGCCGGACCCAGGCCGCTGTAGAAAGATGCAGTGAATGCTACAGGCACGCCAATGATCTTAAGAGCCATACCCAGGCACATCATGAAAATCACAATCACCCAGCCGCGCACAGGAAAAGTCTTTAAGACCGATGTACGCTCCTGTTGCTGCTGAATAAACCTGCAATATTTGGCTACAATACGTCTGAACATGAAAATGAATCCCGTCAGGACCAGAGCGGTTATGAGCATGAGCCACCACAGTTGTGACTTATCGGCCGCAAAATAGGCCGATACACCCTTGACTGTAATAATAACTCCCGGAATACCCCAGATAACGGAGGCAATGTAATAGAGGCTGGAACGATTTATCATGCTGCAAAGTTACACATTTGTCCCAATCCGCGCAGTCAGTAAAAATGAGTATATTTGTGACGCATTGGGGTCGTTTAACTTTGTGGCGTTTTATGGAGGTAACCAATCTGCTAGACATTCATACGCGCGGGGAATTGTATCGCTGGTATGAGAAGAATCACGACAAAGTGAGTGATTTCTGGTTGCGCATAAACCGGGCGGAGGCCGATTGCCCCGGTGTTGTCCGATACGTAGATGCCGTCGAGGTGGCGCTCTGTTTTGGCTGGATTGACAGCACCATGAAGCGGATCGATGACGGCAAACCCATACAGCATTTCACCCCGCGCCGCAAGCGCAGCAACTGGTGCGAGCAGAATCTGGAGCGCTGCAGGCGGCTTGTTCGGCTTGGAGAAATGACCCCCGCCGGACTGGCTGTAGCACCTGATTTGGACCCCGCGCTGTTTGTCTTTGAAGACTGGTTGCTCAATGCCATCAGGGCCGATAAGCAAGCGTGGATGCATTGGCAGTCATTCCCCGAAACCTACAAACGCATAAAAGCCGACCGGATCCAGCACTATCAGCACACCAACCGCCCCGAGTACGCCCAAAAGACTCTGGAAAAACTGATACAAGACACCCACGACGGCAAACTCCAGTCCGGCTGGAATGATTTTGGCCGGCTAAAGTGACGCAAAGGGGTCGTTTAAGAATGCGTCAAACGCCGCAAAACGAAACGACCCCTTTGCGTCACGAAAATCAGTTCCGCGCTTACTTTTTACACGGTAACCAACAGAAATTATAACGTCAAGATTGTAATATTTGACATTACGGGATACCTTCCTTTTTCCTTCCTGTTGAACTGTCAAGTATT
>Ga0265300_10001681_pt1 | contig 20327 bp, 15 predicted proteins | sample AusTroGonzalo_MG_FD_193482 | JGI IMG/M metagenome (GOLD analysis project Ga0265300, IMG submission 193482) | Bovine rumen microbial communities from tropical cattle in Woodstock, Queensland, Australia - Gonzalo_03 | ecosystem: Host-associated > Mammals > Digestive system > Stomach > Rumen ...
AAAAAGCCCTATGATGAATCAATTCCTTCAAGACCTCAGACAGTTCCTGCCGTCTGACCGTATTTATACCGATGAGCTCCGTACCTTAGGTTGGGGAACGGACGCCAGTTTCTATCGCCAGATCCCGCAAGTCGTCATCCGCAGCGATGGCGAAACGGAGATCTCCCAAATCGTCAAGGCTTGTCAGAAATACAAGCTGCCTTTCACCTTCCGTGCAGCAGGCACCTCACTCTCTGGTCAGAGTTGTACCGAGAGCGTGCTCATCGTCGCAGGTAAGCACTGGGAGAAATATGAGATTGGCAAAAACCAGGAAACGATCAGGCTCCAGCCTGGTATCGTGGGTGCAAAGGTGAATGAGATCCTACGCCCCTACGGACGCGTGTTCCCACCCGACCCTGCTTCCATCGGTTCTGCGATGGTGGGCGGTATCGTGATCAACAATGCCTCGGGTATGAACTGCGGCGTGCATGCCAACAGCGACCGTATGATGGTTTCTGCCCGTATCATCCTGACTGACGGAACGGTGCTCGACACTGGTTCGGAAGAGAGCAAGGAGGCCTTCCGCAAGAGTCATCCCGAGTTCCTGAAGAAGATTGAGGCCCTGCGCGACAAGGTACGCGCCGACGAAGCCCTCGCCTCGCGCATACGTACCAAATATAGTATTAAGAATGTGACGGGTCTGAACCTCCGTCCGCTCATCGCCTATGATGATCCCTTCGACATCATCGCCCACTCGATGGTGGGTAGTGAGGGTACCCTCGCCTTCCTCTCAGAGGTGACGATGAAAACCCTCATCGACTACAAGTTCAAGGCCTCGGCAATGGTCTATTTCCTCACCATGAAGGAGAGCTGCGAGGCTGTGGTGGCGATGAAGAAGATGAAGGCAGGCGAGGACGACCTGACCTACAGCGCAGAGAACCTCGTGGTGAAGTCGGCCGAGATGCTCGACTACATGTCACTGGCTTCTGTCGATGATCCCGTCTATCTGCAGTATAAGAAAGATGTCGATGCCGGCAAGATTCCTGGTGTAGAGCCTGGCGATTACAAGGGACTCACCGCAATTCTCACCGAGACCAAGGGCATCACCCACGAGCAGCTCCTCGAGAAGATCGAGAAGATCCAGGAATGCCTGAAGCAGTTCAAGCTCTATATCCCTGCCGAATTCACCGAAGACCCGAAAGTCTATGGTAAATACTGGGCCATCCGCTCAGGTATCTTCCCCAGCGTGGGTGGTACGCGTCCTATCGGCACCTCCTGCCTCATCGAGGATGTGGCGTTCCCCATTGAGTCGCTGCCTGAGGCTACTGTGAAACTGCAGAAGCTCATCGCCGATCACGGCTACTCCGATGCCTGTATCTATGGTCACGCCTTCGAGGGCAACTACCACTTCATCCTCAACCAGAGCTTTGCCGACGAGCACGAGGTGGCCCGTTACGCAGAGATGATGCGCGACGTGGCACAACTCGTGGTAGAGGGCTACGACGGATCACTGAAGGCAGAGCACGGCACAGGCCGTAACATGGCGCCCTTCGTGAAATACGAGTGGGGCGACAAGGCTTACGAGGCCATGAAGGAGCTGAAGGCCATCTTCGATCCCGAGGGTCTGCTCAACCAGGGGGTGATCTTCAACGACGATCCCGACTGCTTCATCAAGTGCCTGAAGCCGCTGCCCGTCCTCGACTACGACTTCGACAGCGTGCCCGATGGCGGCCACTATCTCATGGAACCAGAGCACTCCACAGCCAAGGAGACGATCGAACAGGTGAAGCGCGCCAACAAGTGCATCGAGTGCGGATTCTGCGAGGTGAATTGTATGTCGTGCGGCCTCACCCTCTCCTCCCGTATGCGTATCGCCGTCCAGCGCGAGATCCTTTATCTGGAGAAGACAGGTCAGAATCCGGAGCGTGCCGCTACCCTGCGAAAGCAATATAAATACTATGGTGATCAGACCTGTGCTGCCGATGGACTCTGCTCGACCTCCTGTCCGATGAAGATCAATACAGGTGAGTTGACCCACCTCATTCGCCAGCTCGACATGAACAAGAACCCCATGGGTCGCAAGATCGGCGAATTTGCCGCCAACCACATGGCAGGCATCAAGAGTGGTCTGCGCGTCGTGCTCGACGTGGCCCATCTCGCCCACGTCACCCTCGGTCCTACGCTGATGACCAATGTCTGCCGCACGATGAATAAAATGGGACTGCCCCTCTGGACCACCGCCATGCCGAAGAAGAAGCGCCAGCCCAAGAAGAGCGACCTCACCCAGTTCATCATCGAGAAGAGCGTTCCTCACCACGAGGAAGAGCACTCCGACCTGAAGGTCGTCTATTTCCCCAGCTGTATCAACCAGACAATGGGTCTTTCAAAAGAAGCGCCTTTCAAGCACGCCCTTGTCGATGAGGTCATCCAGCTGATGGCAAAGGCAGGCTACGAAGTCATCTTCCCGGAAGGTATGGAGAAGATGTGCTGCGGCCAGATCTGGGAGTCGAAGGGTATGCTCGACATCGCCGACCGTAAGAGTGCAGAACTCGAAGCCGCCCTCTGGAAAGCTTCTGAGCAAGGTAAGTATCCCGTACTCTGTGGTCAGAGTCCCTGTCTGCACCGCATGAAGAAAGTGATGAAGAAGATGAAGCTCTACGAGCCTGCCGAATTCATCATGACCTACCTGAAGGATCGTCTCGACTTCCATCCCACTGACAAGCCCATTGCTATCCATATCACCTGTTCTACCCGTCACATGGGTGTGGATAAGGATATGATTGCCCTCGCCAAACTCTGCTCGAACAACGTGCTGATTCCAGAGGGCGTGGGCTGCTGCGGCTTTGCCGGCGACCGTGGCTTCACCTTCCCTGAACTGAACCGCTATGGTCTGCGCAAGCTGAAGCCCCAGATCGAGGCCCATAAGATTGAGGTAGGTTACTCCAACAGCCGCACCTGTGAGATCGGTCTGGAAGCCAATACAGGCATCCCCTATCTGAACATTGTACACTTAGTAAATATCAGTACTACACCCAAGAAATGAACTATCATTTAGATCCCCATGGAGAAATGATTCTCCAGCAATTCCGCGACCGGCTCCCCATTCTCCAGAGATTGGACGAGCTGGTCTATCAACATCTCAGTCGTGTCCTGCAGGAACAGGGCATCTACGTTAACGCCATGGAGCACCGTGTGAAGAAAGAAGACTCACTGGCAGGTAAGCTCGAACGCAAAGGTTACAAATATAAAGACATCGACAATCTGACTGATCTTGTGGGTGTGCGCATCATCACCTTCTACACCGACGATGTGGATAAGGTGGCAGCCATTGCCAAGCGCACCCTCGATGTCGATTGGAAAGAGTCGGTGGATAAGCGAAAGCTCCACGATCTCGACAGCTTCGGCTACAACTCGCTCCACTACATCTGCCGCCTGCCCAAGAGCGTGGTCGATGACCCCTCGATGCCCGAACTCAACACCATCCGCTTCGAGCTGCAGATGCGCACCGCCCTGCAACACGTATGGTCCACCATCGAGCACGACACAGGCTATAAGGGCGACGTGAAGATCCCGCGTGAATACGTGCGCCAGTTCAGTCGGCTGGCAGGCACACTCGAGCTCATCGACGATGAGTTCAGCCGTCTGCGCGCCACCCTCACCGACTACCGCCGCCGTGTGAAGTCACTGGTGGAATCAGGCAAGCTCGATGATGTGGAGCTCGACAGCGAGACGTTCCGTAACTACTTGGACCTGCGCCCCTTCGACCGCCTGAACAAACGCATTGCCGCCGTCAACCAGGCCGAGATCTACCCCACCTCGTTGCAGCCCTTCATCCGCGTGTTCGAGAAATTCGGATTCACCACCTTGGGCGACATCGACCGCTTCATCGCCGCCAACAGCGACGATGCCTATCAGATGGCGCTCTCGCAGATCGCCCTCACCGACCTCGACATCCTGTCTGAGAACGTGGGTATTCTCAACCTCTGTATCGTCCAGGCGGTAAAGACGGATGGTCTCCGTGCCCTCTATCGGATGTACAAGGCCCTCTACGGCGCCTCACGCGAAACAGAACAAATGGCCGAGTTCACCTACGAACAGGCCAGCCGTCTATCTTTCGCAAAAAAAGAAACAGAGAGTCAGTGAATCAGTTCACATACGTTTGATTCAACTGAGGGTAGTCATCTGGATCATAGTCATCCAGATCATCCCAATCATCCGTATCGGGACTCCAGAGCGCTGCCAGTTTCTTGGCAACCTCACCAGTAAGAAGCTCTCCAGACTGGCCTTTTTCCCAATCAAACTCAGGGATGGCCGTCTGGAGTTCTTTCAGTGAGATATGTGGCTCACCACCAGGCTCCACAACGTTCATGCAGACCACATCCACACACATCGCATGATCGAAATCTCCCGACAGACTTTCCACAGGATAAGGGTCAGAGATAATCTGGCCGTTCATCACGATGCCGGCGCGGTCGTCGCCCGTACGGATCATATAGAAGAAATCACCCCTTCTGGCCTCTTCCCAGTCAGAGATGAGCCAGTCCATGTGGAACGAGCCATTCTCCATATCCCTCATAAACACCTCGAGATCGTCATCCGTGAAAGAATCGTCATCGGCCTCCCATCGCATCAGGAACGTCTTAAAATCCTTCAGCACGGGCACCACCTCAAAACTCACCACCCACACGCACCTGTTGGCTTTGGAATCCACCTCGATGGCTTCCACCTTTTCACCGACAATCTTTGTAAAGATGTTATCTTTCTCACCGTTCACGCCGATAAAGAGCAAGGCCTCCTTCATCTCATAGGGGAACACACCATGATTATAATAGAAGCACGAATAATCCTTTCGTGGCTTCCTACCGACATTCATCACCAGCCGGCCATCAACGTTCTCCAAGAGCCTGTACTGGTTCTCCTCGTTGATCTCCACGCAGATCTCCGTCATCGTTCCGTTACGGAGTTCCTCAACGGCCTTGTCGTTAAGCTGTGCGCATATCGCTATATCACCAAATAAATCCTCATCCATAATCTCAATTCCCTTACTCATTTTGTTTAAATTTGTCTTCATAAGCATTCAATTTTAAAAATTAACAATCAGAAATCGGCTGCAAAAGTACAACTATTTTTCGATTGAGCCAAACTTTTGGGCTAAAAAATAAAAAAGCCCCGCACTGGGGGGCGAGCCCCAGCCTTTCAGCATCGCGAAGTAATCCAGGGATAGCGTACATGACTTAATACGAAGAACTAGTCAAAGCTAAAGCACAAAATGGCGTTTTGAGACTCAGTTTACCAGATCTGGATGCGTTCGTCGGGCGCGAGATACATTTGGCCTTCCGTGATGCCGAACACGCGATACCATGCGTCGGTAAGACACACATTGCCGTTGATGCGCAGCTTGGGCGCCGCATGAACGTCTGCCGCGTATTTCTTCATCCTCTCAGGAGTGGCATTTTGCCTCCAAGCATCGGCAAAGGCACGGTAGAACTCACGAGCCAGGTATTGGCGCTCACTTCTTGTGGTGGTGCTCACCTTATTCATATAAGCCTCGTAGGCTATCTCCAGTCCGCCCAGGTCGGCAATGTTCTCGCTAAGTGTATTTTCTCCATCGCAGTAAACACCAGGCATGTATTCCAACTTGTCGAAGTGGTCGATCATCTGATCCTGTTTCTCTTTGAATACCGCCTTATCCTGCGGATCCCACCACTCCGCTTGCTTGCCAATGGCATCATACAGCGAACCTGTGGCATCGAAGCCGTGAGTCATCTCATGGCCGATGGTAGTGGCTCCCAGTACAGCATAGTTATAGAAAGCCTGCTGATTCTTATCGTAGATGGGCGGTATCAAGTTGCAAGCCAATATGTTGATCGAGTTGTTCTGATCGTTATAAAAAGCATTAGCCGTATAGGCAGGTACTTGCATCCACTCGCAATAGCAGAAGGCGTCTTCTGAAGTCAGGCCCATCAGCTTTTTCATGATGTCGGAGTATTGGGTGAACAGGTTGCATACCATCTCATAGAACGATTTGCCCGTTGGCACTGTTGCCTCCCATTCAGCATGAAAGTTCTCGGGCCATCCACATAGGAATATCATCGCATCCAGCTTCTCGATGGCTTTGGTCTTGGTGGCATCGCCCATCCAACTGTTGTTCTGTATGCGACTGCGGAACACGCCTCGCAGATCTTCATACATGTCGGTCACTTCTTTCTTGGCAGCTTTGTCGATCGTCTCCACATACGTATGACTCACACTGGTTTGTAAGCCGCTGTATTCTTGTTTGCAGAGATCCAATATTTTGTCGATGAGTTTTTGCTGATCCTCTTGATTCGTCGGTCTCAGCGGATCGTAGGGTAAGTAAGCCACGTCGCGGTTCAGGATACCATATTTCGCCAGCCGCTTCTGATCGTCGAGGCTATAAGCTGCCCACGCATCGAGAAACTTATCGCAAGACGTATCGGCGGCAATCGTAGAGAGGTCGATGTCGAGTGCTGCAGCCATGGCATCGATCAGACTCTTGCCTTCGCCTCGTGCCTTGAAGTGGGTGAACAGTTGCTTGCCTTCAAATGGGTTATAATGTCCAAGGACATGCTCTCCTGACTGTTTACTCGATCTGTCTTTCATGATATCCTGCCATTTTGCACCCATATCCAAAATAGCCTTGGCCTCTGCACTGCTGATGCCCAGCTTGATGATCGACTCTTCTTTAAGTTCAAATTCGTCTGTCGTTCCGAGTTCTGGATATACCTGGCGCTGAGAAGTATTAGGCAAGATGTAGAAGGGACAGGCATAGCCCTGCTTGGCCAGCTGAGCCAACAGCTTCGTCAGATCATCCTTGGTCTTCATGGCGTCCACCTCTGCCAGTTTTTTCATCAGCGCGGTGGAGTCATCCTTCAAAGTCTCCTGCGAATACGCTTGATACAGCGCGGTGGCAATCTCATTTTTCTGACCACTTACGATTTCTTTCAATGCCTCATCGGTTATGACATCCAGCTCATCTAACATGCCGACAGATTTAGCCCCATCTTTTGTTGGAACGGGATTGTTGGCAATCCATGTACCCAACACATACTGGTAGAAGTCATCGCCCACATACGTGCCGAGATCCATCATACTGCTAAATTCCGACTCTTCATTAATATTCACAGACGGATTGTCAAACACATCAAGACATGATGTGAGCATCAGACTGCATGACAGGATGGCCGTCAATGCCACAATTTGAATTTTCTTCATCGTTTTGTTAGTTTTAGAATCTATAATTTGCCGACAAATGTACAACATAAAACTGACATCAACAAGAAAATAGTCTGAAAGTTTGGCACTTTCGGCTATTTTGTCTAATTTTGCGCCCAATTATTTAAGACAGAATCATTATGGGAATTATTGGATCAATTATTATTGGATGTCTGGCAGGTTTCTGTGCAGGCAAGTTGATGAAAGGTGGCGGTATGGGATTCATTATGAATCTCGTGCTGGGATTGTTTGGTGGTGTCCTCGGTGGTTGGCTGTTTGATCAGCTGGGCATCACGTGGGGCGGCACCTTAGGACAGTTAGGTACTGCCATCGTCGGTGCCGTCGCCATTCTCTGGATTGCCTCGCTGATTAAAAAATAATTCTATTTAGTTTTCTGATTTCGGGAGGGTCATGACGAAGCGGGCGCCAGCGGTGTAGGCGGTGTCGAGGGTGATGTCGCCACCGAGGCGGCGCACCAAGGAGCGGGCGACGGTTAGGCCGACACCCGTGCCTTCGTAATATTCGTTGAGCTGTACGAATTCCTCGAAGATATGCTCGGCTTCTTCGGCAGGTACGCCGATGCCGCTGTCTTCTACCGCAAACACGACCTGCGTGTCGTTCAAGGTCACTCTGAGGGCGGCGCGTTCTTTCTGACCCTGACGATCGGACTGGAAGCCTTCGGGTTGTTTGGTGAAGGTCATCGCATTGTCGAGCAGGAGGGTCAGGGCGCGGACGGCAGCCTGTTCGTTGGTGGTGAGGATGGTGGACTCAGCACTGGGATCCACCTGCAGGTCGAAGTCGAGATGGGCAGCCTGCCTGATGCCGGAGTTTTCCACTGCCTGGTCGGCGATACCGACAACCGTCACCATGTCGGTACATTCAATCACCGCACGGCTATCGACATCCGAAAGCTCCAGCATCTTGTTGACGAGGCCCGTGATACGATCGGTGTTCTCCGTGATCCGGTGGTTGATGTCCTGCTGGGTGGCGGCATCGAGTTCCATGCCTGGCGTGGTGAGAATCTGCGTGAAGCCGCTGAGGATGTTCAATGGGGTGCGGATCTCATGGCTAATCTGGCGGATGAAGTTGGTCTTCATCTTCGAGCTTTCCTCGGCGCGTGCCGTGGCGATGACCAGCTGCTCATTTTTCTTCTCCAGCCTGACGGCAGCCCGATGACGGAAGAAGATGAAGAGCAGGAGGGCCACGACGATGATGAGGGCAATGATGAGCATGAGGGTGAGCTCAAACCGTTTATGCTCCTGCTCCTGCCGCTCCTGTTGGGCAGTGAGCTCGTTGAGCTCGAACCGCTTGTTGAGTTCATTCAGCTGATGGCGGTTGTCGGACATGGTGGTCGAGTCGGACAAGTCCTTCCACAGCTTCATGTATTTCAGGGCTTCCTCATAGCGGCCAAGTCCTTCGTTCGCCTCATAGAGATTCTGATAGGCATCCTGGAACGCGCTGTTGGAGAGCTGATTCTTATTGCAGGTGTCTAACTGCTGCTGGGCATATTCCAGAGCCTTGGCATAGTTCTTCTTCGCATTCTCCAGTGAGGCATGCAGCCCGATATGGGAGGCTCTCGTCATGGATGAGAGTTGTTCGAGCCGACCATAATAGGCTATGGAGTCAAGGGCTGCAGAAGCCTTCTTGTAATCCCCCTTCTTCTGATAATAGCTCAGGTAGGCCTCAAAATAGATACGGTGGATGTGGGCTAAACCCTCTGCATCCTGAGCGGTGGTATCTACGATATAATGATTGCGGATGTCCTTCCATTGCCGGAACATCTCTTCCAGTTCCTGATAGTCATCTAATATCAGTGCCTCTGTGGCATACATGCTGAAGATATCGGTGAGCATCGATGGTGCTCTCTGACCCACAGGGAACTCTTTCACTGCCTGTTTGAAGAGCTTGGCTGCCTCTTCATGATTGTCCTGGCTGCCATAGGCCGCAGCCATCAGGAAATGGGCAATACAGCGTCCGTAATTGTCGTCGCGTGCGTTGGCCTCCTCCATCATCTTGTTGGTCTCTTCCATTCCCTTCTTATAGTTGCCTTCCCAGATGTAGTCTTCGGCCACCAGTTCCCATGACTCGAAATAGCGTCCGATATCATTATGCGCCAGACAATATTCAAGCACGGCGGGATAATGCTTTAACAGGGAGTCGTGTTCCTCATCATTATAGAATCGCTCCAGGATGAGATAACGTTCGAAGGTGGAGTCGTTCCAATCGATCGAGTCCTGTCCTGCCTTCGCAGCCGACTTCCCCGAGCCTTTTCCGCCACAGGAGAAGACCAGCAGTGCCACGCAGCATGCAATCAGGGCACTCACCAAAGGATGGGGTCGGTTCATTCTATCTCACTTTCTTTTCTTTTTTCCAGTTCATCCATGTAGCCAGCAGTGATAATACCTGATGGCAAAGCTATGATGGCAATGCCGACCATAGAGGAGATAATACTGATAACACGTCCGGTATGCGAGATCGGATAGATGTCGCCATAGCCTACGGTTGTCAGTGTACATGCTGCCCAATAGAATGCGTCGAAGAATCCCTCAAACAGATATTCTCCCGTTTCAGGGTTGATTTCCTCCTCTGCATTGAACATAATCAGGGCCGTGATGAATATATAGAAGATAGCCAAGGACAGTACCGTCATGAGGACCTTACTCTGTTTACGGATGACAGCCATGATGATCTCTAACGGTTCGAAGTATCTGATTACCTTGAATACCCTCAGAATCTTCAGCATGCGGGACACACGGAACACCCTAAACGTGGGGCCTAACAGGTTGAAGATAGGCAGGATAGACAGCAGGTCGATAATCGCCATCGGGGTGAAAGGATATATCACAAAGGCTGCAATCTTTCCCCGCTTGGATTCATAATCAGCAGTACACCATCGAAGAATATAGTCTATGATGAAGCAGATACTTGAGACAAGATCAAAATACCAAAACAGCTTGTAATGGGCTCTAAACATGAGCGGAAAGATGCCTAAGACAATGGCTATCAGCATCACGATATCATACATACGCGATGCATAGGTGTCCTTGTTTCTCGGCTCAATCAGCTTGTATATCCTTTCTCTTAAGTCCATAAGTGTATCGTTTTAGGATTTGTTCTTGTAATATTTCCGATCGATCTTGCCGTTGTAGGTGCGCTGGATCTTTTCAACCTGTTCGTAGAACTGGGGCACCTTGTAGATTTCGAGGCGATCCTTGAGGGCGAGGGCGATCTGACGTTTGTTGAGAGGATGACCCTCTGTCAGGACCACCAGCAGCTTCAGCGCCTGCCCCATGAGGGGATGGGCAACGGAGATGCAGATACAGTCCTTGATTTCAGGCAGTGAGAGGGCGGCATCCTCGACTTCGGTGGGAGCCACCTTATAACCACCCACATTGATGACATCGCCCTGACGGCCTTCGAGGTGCAACATGCCCTCTTCGTCGAGATGACCGATATCGGAGGTGAAGATGGTATCATCGCGCAGGATGGTGGCAGTGAGTTCGGGATCATTGACATAGCCCGACATCAGCGTGTCGCCCTGACAGGCAATCAATCCCTCATCAGTAATCACAATGCGTGAATGGGGCATGGGGCGGCCCAGACAGCCTTGCAGACAGCGTCCGTCGTTGAAGTTGTAAGTAGCGATGATGCCTGACTCGGTAGAGGCATAGGTGTTGTAGAGGCGCGTATGGGGCAGGAGCTCACAGAGGCGCAGCATGTCAGCATGTGCCAACGGTGCAGCTCCCGATTCGATGAAGTCGAGCTTATCGGCATAGGATGCCAGGCGGTCGGCTCCGAACTGCAGCAGCATACGGATAGTGGCAGGTACGAAGAAGGTGGCGATCTTCGGTGCGGGATAGTCGAGGGCACGGAAGAAGGCATTCAGATCGCGAATGCCGTCGAGGATGTAGAGGGTGGCACCGAGGAGTACCACAGGGAAGAGCTTCGAAAGGGAACCAAGGTGGTTGAGCGGCCCGCTGATGATGAACAGCAGGTCGCGACTGAAACCCTGACCTGCGATCAGGTTCTCGGCATCGGCGATGATGGTGCGATGGCTGATGATGACACCCTTGGAACGGCCCGTGGTGCCTGTGGTGTAGTGGATGTCGGCACTGTCAGCAGGCAACGTGCTGCCCACCAGACTGGCTGAGATCTCCTGGAACAGGGATTCGGGCGTGTCGCGCTCCAAAGGCGCTGCCACCGAACCAGCCAGATGAATGGCGAAGTAGGTAACAAGGAAATCGATGGTCTGCGAACTGCGGAAGACCACAACCTCACCATGAGGCAGCGTGGCAGCACGCGCCTGCACCCGTTGGTATAACGTGGCGTAACTGACCATCTCGTCACCACAAATGACGGCTACGCGATCAGGCGTTTCTTCAGCATGTTGCCGTAAATAATCCTCAAGTTTCATTATTATTTGCGGCAAAGATAGGAAGTTTTTGGAAGATTTGCAAACATTCTGCGGATTTTTGCGTATTTTTGCACCATAATTTATATAAGACAGAAGATATGAGTTACGAATATATGTCACAGGAGGGCTACGACAAGCTCGTAGAGGAACTCCACCATATGGAACAAGTGGAACTGCCTCAGGTGAGGGATGCCATCGCCGAGGCGCGTGCTCAAGGCGACCTGAGTGAGAATTTCGAGTACCACGCCGCCAAGCGTGAACAGGGCCGACTGTTGGGGCGCATCCGATTCAAACAGCGCGTGCTGGAGAATGCCCGTGTGATCGACACGACAGCAAGGAAGAGTTCTGGTGGTGTGCAGTTGCTCAGCAAGGTGGAGATGACGAACCTTGCCAACAACAGCCGCATGACCTACACCATCGCCAGTCCGCACGAGGCCAACCTGCGCGAAGGGAAGATCTCCATCAAGTCGCCCATTGCCCAGGCGCTGCTCAACAAAAAAGCGGGTGACACGGTGGAAGTACGTGTACCCGCTGGACTATTGAAGCTCCGTATCGAATCCGTGAGTTGATCCGTGGGTCTTGAGGGGCAGTGTCAGTACAAAACGGGCACCCCCTGTATAAGCGGTATCAAGCAACACATCGCCTTTCATGTGGCGCGCTAACGAGCGGGCAATGGAAAGGCCGATACCCGTGCCATCGTAATACTCATCGAGCTGCACGAACTCCTCGAAGATATGCTCGGCTTCCTCTGGCGGTACACCGATACCCGTATCTTCTACGATAAACAGCACCTTTTTCTTTTGCACATTGACCTGCAGGGTGACACGTGCCTGATGCCCCGTGTCGAGATGAACCTTTGAATCGACGGGACGCGTGAACTTGATGGCGTTGTCGAGCAGGAGCGTCAGGGCCTTGACAGCCGACTTGCAGTTGGTGATAAAAGGCTCGGTCTCCATATGGGGCATCAGCATCAGCACGAACTTCAGATGCGCGGCCTCACGGATACCGCTCTTTTCGATCGCCTGATCGGCAATCTCAGCAGGTACCACGGTATCCTGGCACTCAATGATCGAGAAGTTGTTCACCTCACTCAGGTCGAGCATCTTATCTACGAGTTTCGTAATGCGTTCGCTGTTTTCTACGATCTTATGATTGATAGACTGCAGATCCTCACCGCTGAGCTCGATATCAGGGGCTGTCAGCACCTGGGTGAAACCAGAGAGCACATTCAGCGGTGTGCGCACCTCGTGGGAGATCTGCTTGATGAACTTCGACTTCATCCTGGCCGACTCTTCTGCCTTCTCCTTAGCTATCAGGAGTTCGCGGTTGGTGGCATCGATCTTATGATAGGCTTGGCGACGGGAGATGGTGTAGATGCCGAAGAAGAGCACAATGAGTACAAGGCCGACACCGATACCCACCTCACGCTGATGGGATAGCTCTGCCCGCTGCTCGGCAATCTGACGTTCCTTTCCCTCGGTATCGAAGACGGTGGAGAGGATAGCGGCATCACCCAGCTTCTGACGGATCAGTGCCGAGTCGTAAGCCTCAGCGATCTGGATGGCGACATTCAGTGCACTGTCCTTTCGGCCTGCCAGGAGGTTGGCACGGTATTTGGGCAGCATGTAACGTCCGATATTCTCAAGGTTGGTCTCCGTACCGCTCTCCTGCATGAACTGGTCGAGGCGTGAATAGTTGTCTGCCGCCTCGCTGTAACGGCGGGTCTTCATGAGGAACTCACTGCCATTGATGACGTTACCCAAGCTCTTGGCGGTGTTGGTGGAAAGGTAATCCTGATAGGCACGTTCGGCAAAGGCATCCCTACCCTGCGCCTCAGCCAGGAGCGCCTTACAGTAGCTGATCTCCGCCTTCATCTCATCCACATAGACGGAGTCGCGATGCGGATGTTTCTGGGCAGCCTCGAACATCGAATCCTGCAGCGTCATCCAGGGCACAGCCTCGGCATAATAGCCCGCATGAATATACGCCATCGCAATGGCGGTGATGGTCTGCTGACACTCACGATAGTCGAGCGGATCCTGATAAGTTGCCAGACGTTCACGGATGCTCCGCAGGGCCCGCTGGTAACTGGCGGCAGCCTTCTCCGTCTGTCCAAGGTTCAGTTGACAGTCGCCGATGGTACGGGCAATATTGGGGCGGTCTATGAAAGAGGCCTGTCCTGCCTCACGCAGTTTCCGATCCACGGCATACGCCTCGCGGAGGGCGGCATCATAGCGTTTCATGTCGCAAAGCAGGCGCACATAATTATCATAGGAATAGATATAACACTCGAGATCGCCAGAATCGGTGATGCCTTTCACGTCGATGTCGGCCAAGAGATTATAGAGCTCGAAGGAGCTGCGGAACTCGCCTTGTATGTTATATGCCACCGTACGATAGAAGATGCTTTTGGCCAGAGTGAGTTCGCCTCGCTTCTCGACACTGTCGATGACAGCTAAAAGGCGGGGGATATCGCGGGTATCGCCGACAACCTGGATCAGCGAGTCGGCAGGTGTCATATCATCAGTCTCACCCACAGACTGTTTCATGCCGGATTGACAGCCTGTCAGGACCGTCAATCCCAGTGCGACGACAATTAGTAATTTACGGATCGGCATTATGGTTTGAATATTGCAGTCATCAGAAATTCTTTCTGATGCCCTGCCACTCTGGGAACTTCAGCTTCAGATACTCATCGTCGAGGAAGAGTGCTGACTGACCCACCTGACCTTTCAACTGCCAGTCGAGCCACTTCACCACCGCCTTGGCATAGTTGCCACCAAACTTCTCGTAGTAGGTGCCGCTATGTCCGTCCTTCGAGTTGAGCATCACCACGGGGATATCATCAGCGATGCGCTCATAATCTTTCTGGGCATTGGCGTAGGCGATATCAGCAGGACCACCGATCATATAGAACATCGGGGTGTGCAGGTTCTTCAGGCACTCCTTCGTGGCACCCATCATCTCCATATCGCCGATACCAGTATTCAGCATCACACAGGTCTTGATACGGGGATCATAGGCAATAGCCAACACCTGAGCACCACCACACGACTGCCCCATGGCTGCCACCTTGTCGAGATTCAGACAGTGATAATATTCTGAGCCCTGGGTGGCATTCTGCTCCGTCAGCCAGTCGAGCACCTCCAGCAACATCTTCGGATACGTGGGGAACTGGGGGGCTGCAGGCTGTTGATTCTTGGCTTTCTTAGCAGCCTTGGCAGCCTGCTCTCTCTGTTTGGCTTCCTGCGCCTCACGTGCCTGCTTCTCCTCGGGCGTCAGCGGCAGGATCTTCTCACCATTAGCCATGATGACCTCACCCTTGGTTTCCGGATAAGCCGCCTTCAGCACACCGCGCCACTGGGCCATCACGTCAGCCTCGTCGTACGGGCCGATGGCAGCTGCCACATAGCCATAGGAGGCCACCTCGCTCAGCAGCAGACGCATCTCTACATTATTATTAAAGCAGGCGCCGTTGGCATAGACAATCACAGGCAACGCGCCCTGCTGAGCCACAAGCTCCTTCAGGTTCTGCGGACGATACACCGTGAAACCTGTGCAGGAGGCATCGCCTACCACCTCAGACTTGAACGGTCCGGTACCACCTTCTTCTACTACTTGTCTCTGAACGGTCTGGGCATTTGTCATCCCCACACTCATGGCGACCATCATCGCTGTCAATACTATTCTTCTCATATTTTATATTTATGGTGATTGCAATTTCACGCTGCAAAGATAGCAAAAAATCATAAAGTATCCTAATCTTAGGGGGCAAATTTGCATGATAATAATAAATTTTATACCTTTGCCTTACAATAAGTGAGCATCATGTTATGAAACCATATTTTGTGAGAATTCTGTTGGCACTAAGTATGATTGGCTTGACAGCCCATGCTGCCGACGATGATGAGATCATAGAATTTCAGGGCGACCGTTATGTGATTCATGTTAAACAAATGAATCCCGACAGCGAGATGACTCTTCTGGACGTGTTGAACACCTGCCCCGAATTCCTGTCGATCAACGGCAAGAAAATAGATAAGAATTATAAGTTGCGTGTCGACAACATCGGTCTTGTCGTCGATCCCCAAACATTCCTAACCAATGTGAAGGCATGCGAGATTGACCGTATCCAGATCTGCAGCAACACCTCCGTGGCAAAAGCCGTGAACGGCACGAAGGGGGTGATCGATGTCTATTACCGCACAGACGTGAAGACCGACGGTAAAGTGGCACTCTCAGGCAGTACCTACGGCAATGGTATGCTTTACGCCGATGTGGTCAACAGGAGCGAAAAACTCACCGTGCAGGCCCATGCCATGGGGCGCACCTCTTACGGGAAGGCCTACCCCACCGATGTCGATTACATGACCGACCGCGGGTTGGCAGAAAACTTGTATCTCAACTTACACTGGCAGGCCACACCGAACGACAAATTCATCATCAAAGCCTACCAGAAGTTTGACAACACCAAACAGAAGATCTTCAACCCAGACATGATTGAAGCCCTGCCTTTCTACAGTCGTTATGTGGGGCTCGTGCTGTCCTATGCCCACACTTTCAAGAATGATGCCCTTCTCCTGGCAGAGATAGGTAGCGACTACACCAGAACCTCCAGCATCGACAAGAGCTTCGGCCATAGTTATCCCTACGGTTTTATCGAGTTAGATACCCCGATCTTCACCCCCGACCTCTGGCTGATGATTGGTGGAGAGATGGACTACGATAACACCTGCTATTTCAACGAGAACCGCCAACAGACCTTGGTGAGTGATCTCTATGCACAGCTCGACTATACGCATGGGCCCTGGGTACTGACAATCGGCGACCGCTTCCGCTTCTTGAACTACTGGAACCGCCAGTACGACTCACCAGATCATAGTATCTGGACGCATGATCGCACCAACAACTGCTATCTGGCCAGCGTAGGCTACAAGGCAGGGCAGCACCATTTCGTCCAGGCGCTGTTCGCCCGCCGTTTCTTCATTCCTGAGGTGAGCGATTTCCTGGTTGATGAGACAGCACCTGTTACTGCTCTGAAATGCGATGCAGGCAGCTACAGCACTAACATCGTGCATCAGGGCGTGTTGCGCTATTCTTACCAGCAGCAGAATTTCTTCTTTCATACCAGTGTGGAAACTAACTGGTATAGTCATCTTCCTGGTCCCAACAAACTGCAGTTGGGCTTCAGGAACTCCGTCTATTGGAAGACAGGTCCTTGGGAACTGACGCTGGGTGCTAATTACTATCACCAGCATATCAATTCAGATGCTGTCACACCTTTCGAAAACGAGAACTTCGTCACCCTCAAACTGGCCCCTGTGCTTAATCTTCCCAACGGGTTCCGCCTGTCCTCAACGCTTCTCTACAGCAGCCGCCGTCCGATGGAGGAACAGCATGCCCATCTCTTCGCCACCGTCAAGGCCAACAAGCAGTTAGGTAAGAAGTGTAACGTCTTTGCCGAATTCCACGATCTGGCAGGCTACGTCACAGGTAACGCCCTGGAACTCGTCGATCTTTATCAGAACCGCGCTTTGAGCGTGGGAGCAACCATCTATCCGTTCCGCAAATAAACTCATAACCAGATGAAAATTAATTCTGTAAAACCTGGGGTACCTAAAAAGGCGACCTATCTGTCGCTGATAGCCGTCGTTCTGTTTCTGGCATGGTTGAATTATGCCGTAGGCTACAACCACATGCCTGTGAAGAATACCTTCTGGGCCCTGACGCCACCGATCATGGCTATCTCACTTGCATTGATCACCAAGGAGGTGTATAGCTCATTGTTTCTGGGTATGCTGACGGGGGCGCTGCTCAACGCAGACTTCAATCCTGTGGGTGGACTCAACCAACTTTTCCCCAACGGCATCATGACAGTACTGGCCGACAAGTGGAATGTGGGCATACTCGTCTTTCTGGTCATCCTGGGTACGATGGTGCAGTTGATGAACCGTACGGGCGGCTCGGCGGCTTTCGGCGCATGGGCCTCCAACCGCATTAAGGGTCGTGCAGGGGCGCAACTGTCAACGATGCTACTAGGCTGTCTGATTTTCATCGACGACTACTTCAACTGTCTGACGGTAGGTTCCGTCATGCGACCTGTCACCGACAAGCACAAGATCAGCCGAGCCCCTTCAACTTCTACGCCCTGCTCACCTTGTTGATGATGGTCTTCATCATCCTTATGAAGCTGGATTATGGCCCTATGCTGATACATGAGAACAATGCCCGTAAGGGTGACCTTTTCACAACGGGCAAACGTAAACAAGCCAATGAGGGAAGCCAAAAGGAAGAGAAAGTTGGAAAGGTGGCTAATCTGATTATCCCCGTTGTGCTGCTCATTACCGGGTGTGTCATCGGCATGATCTACACTGGCGGTTTCTTCGAAGGCAAGAGTTTCATCGACGCCTTTGCTGCCAGTGATGCCTCAGTGGGTCTGGTGCTGGGTTCTTCCATCGCGCTCATCTTCACCATAGCCTACTATCTGGTGCGCCAGTCGCTGACGTTCGGTGACTGTATGGACTGTCTGCCGGAAGGTTTCAAGCAGATGGTTCCCGCCATGCTGATCCTCACGTTTGCATGGACGCTGAAGAGTATAACTGACAGTCTTGGAGCGGCTACCTATGTAGCCAGTTTGGTGGAGGGGTCTGCTGGCGGACTCATGGCCTTCCTACCAGCCATCATCTTTCTCGTGGCTGTTGGTCTGGCTTTTGCCTCAGGCACGTCGTGGGGCACGTTCGGCATACTCATCCCCATCGTGGTATCCTGTTTCCAAGAGGTTGATCCGCAGCTGATGATCATCTCTATCTCTGCCTGTATGGCAGGTGCGGTGTGTGGCGACCATTGCTCGCCTATCTCCGATACCACCATCATGTCGTCGGCAGGTGCACAATGTGAACACCTGAACCACGTCACCACCCAGTTGCCTTATGCGCTTACAGCAGCCTCTGTGTCGTTCTTCACTTTCCTCGTGGCAGGCTTCACAAAGAGTGCGTTGCTATCCCTCATGTTCGGCATGGTGGCGCTGTTCCTGCTACTGCTGTTCATCCGACACAGGAGAGGAAAATAAAATGGTGAGCAAAAAGTTACTTTTCGCCCCATGAAAAGTTACTTTTTATCTCTCGGAAAGTAATGAATCGCCAGGTGAAAAGTTACTTTTTATCAGCGTATCAAAAAACACTAAAGGGCTATTGAACAGAAAAAGAGGGTGCGTCAAAATAGACACATCCTCTTTATATAATTATGTTTTTATTTTCTTACTTTCCGTTCCTAATTATGGAATTCCGATCATAAGCTTTTTCTTTCGATAAAGCTGGACCTGTTGGGTTCTTCTCAGCAGAAATGATGGCATTGGTAATGGCCTTGGCATCTTTCTTAATCCGGCTCATATCGCGGCTTGAAGTTCTTGTCGTGCTTCCAGAGCCGCCTGCATCTCCACCAACAGGATTACCGCTGGCATCAATGTAAACTTGACCATTGACAGAACAAGTCCTGTCGCGGTTCATTGCTTTCTGTGTTTCTGGAGTCAACCTAACATAGCTACCTTTAGGATATTTACTTTGGTCAAGAGCATCCGAGTAAGCCTGGCGCATTGTATTGTGGTAGTCTATATCATCTCCAGACATACCACTGTAGTCAGCCTGTGGCAGACGACCATTTGTTGATGACTGGTCATAACTGCCATCATAATCTTCGTTATAGGCATAGTCATCAGGGTAATCATTGTTACCATTATCATTACCATCTTCGTCATCGTATTGTTGGCGCACTGGTGGTTCATAGGCCTCCACATCAGGATTCTCATTCTCAATCTTACGAAGCAATGAGTAATCTATCTTGGGCTGTTTGCGAGCTTTTTCCAATTTGTCATCAATATATGCCCAACCCAGGCCGATCACACCAGCAACAAATAAAACGACTATACCAGTCTTTGTATCATCTGACATAACTTTGTTATTAAATTGGTTTGCTGCAAAGATACATAAATAATCAATAAGTTCCAAAACATTTTGCTGATTATTTTCTCTTATTTGTCTTGTTCTGCATGATTATTCAGCAATAATTTGTAGAATTCAGTTTTATTTCGTATTTTTGCAACATTGATAAATGTATGATATGAACGAGCAGACCCCAAACGAACTTACCAATGAGCAAGATGCTACATTTGACCAATATCTGGAAGAGCAGATAAAGCGGCTTAAAGTTAGCATTGATAGTGAAGTGCCTGAATCTGGTCCTTTCAAAGATGTCTTTGACCTTTTCACGAATCCAGATGAGGGCTCTCGCGATGCTGTATCGTCTTACGGTATCAGAATTTATAAGATGAGAGATGACATTGTAGCTGATCCTGCAATGCGTTTTATGGAAGCTATTGTCTATTTTCCTGGTTCATATTATAAGGCTTCAGTAGTTGTTGGTTCTGGTACAAATCAAGAGCTTCGAAACCTCATAAACGAACCAGCATTTATTGACACTTTAAACAATGCCTATGCTCAGTTACTTGAAATAGCAGAAGAGAATACTTAATCGCTAAAGAAGAGGCATCTGACAATCAAAAAAGAGCTTAGCGATTTGCGAGGGCACTGAAAAACTTCCTCATTAAGGAGTTTATCTTGATTAGCTAATAAAAGCAGGTTGCATATAGTCGTATATTACGAAATTGCGATCTGCTTTTGTTTTGTTTTTTTTGAGGGGTTGTAAG
>Ga0265300_10001686_pt1 | contig 20276 bp, 29 predicted proteins | sample AusTroGonzalo_MG_FD_193482 | JGI IMG/M metagenome (GOLD analysis project Ga0265300, IMG submission 193482) | Bovine rumen microbial communities from tropical cattle in Woodstock, Queensland, Australia - Gonzalo_03 | ecosystem: Host-associated > Mammals > Digestive system > Stomach > Rumen ...
TTACTATTTCTGGTCTTCGCATAATCTCTTTCTTTTCAACTGCAAAGATAGGAAGAATAATTGAACACTCCAAATATTTTCATTATAAAATTCAAATTACGTGGTTTTCAAGGCTTGTGGAAACGAAGGATTGCTGCTATCTTTTAGCTATAGAACTATCATCAGCCTTCATACATCAGCCATCATACATCTCCTACTCCCAAACCACCAAATCACGAGGAAGAGCAATTTTTTTTGCCTCGCCACGAGGCCCGTCTATATAGTAGTACTTCGCCATATAGTCGTCGAACTCACTAATAAAGGCGGCACGAATTCTGGCACATTTCTCATTGATGGAATTGAGCAATGGATTTGTAACATCTTCGATGCTCTGAATTGCCCTGTCGCTCAATCCCATAGGACGCAGCTTATTGTAGATATCTGCTAACTCCTCACGATAATCTGGCAAACATTTGAATACAATACCTTCAGGATGTTTTAAGAAAAGCAGATAGATAGCTCTGACTAATGGTTCCATATGGACTTCATTCTGTTTGTCACCAAGAAAAATCCGGCAGTCTTTGCTAATTATCAATATGGGCAGGGGCCTTTCGACATAAAACAGGGATGCAATCTCGCTTTCGCTCACTCCGCTTTCTCTGAGCAAACGAACCTTCTCCTTCACTTCATCCAAAAGAATGGAGCAATGGAACTGCTCCAGTTCTTTTGAAATCTGTAACTTTCCTTGTTTATCCATAATGAACCTTATTAGAATCCCATAGCATCCATCATAGCATCGTACTCCATTGGATTTCTAGGCATATCTCCATACATTCCGTCTGTCAGTGCGTCCCAGGAATCTTCTTCCGTCCATTCGTAGCCACGATCTTTGTAGTCATCACGCTCGTACTCGTCATCGTCATACTCATCATATTCTTCACATTCTTCGAACTCCTCATAAGAGTCATCATAATAATCTCTTGCCATAATTGTCTTTGTTTAAATTGGTAATTACTTCTTATTATTTACTTTCAGACTTTCTGCTGTCTGTTCCATAAGTTCTCTTTTCAGTTTTAGCTGGTTCTCTACTATCAGTTCGTAGTCACACTTGTTTTCTCCCATCTTAATGGTCAGAACAAATAGCTCCATGAATGTAAGGAAGAAGAAAAGTACGACGTAGAATGCCAGAGATATCCAACTGTTTGATACTACACTAAGTGTTGCTTCCAGTTCTTCAATGAAACCAAGGGGACGTTCGCTTACCTCCTTTGTTACCTTTTCTGCAATATCCTTTTTGTCCTGTCGCAACTGTTCTAACTGATTCTGGTATATTTCAATTTGTCCATTATTTGATTTTAGCTGTTCTGCCAGTGGGTTCGGGATATTTACCACTTCAGTGTTTTTAACCCTGACCTTCTTTGGATTACCGTTTTCGTCCACACCAGCTACCTGTTCCGCTGTTGACACATTAACGCTCTTAATAGTAGGCCGTTTCATCAATTCTTCTCCTAAGGCTATAGTTGCCTTGTTCAATGAATCTATTTCAAAAGAAATGCGCCTTTCGTCATTTTCAAAGATTGACATTCGTTTCAGAATGGTCTCTTTTATAACGTCCTCCCTATTCTCTTGAATGGTCTGTTGAATGTCATTACGGAATATTATCTGGTCAAAGATACAGGAGCCTAAGATTGCCATGCATATTGCCATCGAGAATCTCATTGCTGCCATCATTCTTGCCTTACCGACATTAAGGATAATGACTCTTTCTACACACAAGATGATAAACATGAATGCCAGTGAAATGCAAAGCTTCAGAATACAAGACTCTATATTGATATACCGGTCTGCAAAGCAATAACCTATAGTGCCCCACATAATCATCATAATGCTAATGGCAGACATCAACTTTCTGTACTGGCGATGACTGGCCTCACCACAATCTTTCAAAATCTCTTTATTCCATCCAATCAGGAAACAACCTATGTTTGTTAAGTTCTTCATAATATAGTTCTATTTAGTGATTATTATTAATAAAATTGATGGTAGCAGCACTTACTCCTTTCAAGAATCCACGCTTGTATGACTCTATCATAGTAGTCATTTTAGGATCGCCGTTTGCTAACTGATTCTCCATTTCTGTTATCTCAGCCAGATGTTCTTCGTATGTTTCCAAGCAAGCCTCCAAATCTGCAGTGGCACCTAACGCAAACGCTTTGCGACTGTTCTCAATCCTGGCATTTGTCTCTCTAATATTACACTTATAGCGAAGTGATATTCTCTTGAAAAGCATCTCAAGATCATTTCTAATAATGGTAATTTTAGAATCACGATAAGTAATGTCTTGATTGATAAGTGCATCTTGGTATCCATCTTCTTCAAAGTTCTTATGGATATAATTGAAGATAACGTCTATAGGCATTCCTGTACCCCATGTGATGGTAATCATACGTTTCTTCTCGTCTTCATTCTCGTTCTGAGAATCTGATTCGTCACTCTGCACATTACTCTGTGCACTGTCTGTCACTTCAGGAATTACCTGTTCGTTTTCTTCCTGCTTCTTGTTGAATAATTTAAATATTGCCATAGTTGTACTTCTTAATTGTTCATAATCATTATATCTTACTTATTTCAGATCATCAGTTGTGATAACGATAGTAGATGATTCGCCAGTATTGCGATTGGTATATTCAAAGTTGAGACTTCTGTTTGAACGGACAGCTCTCTTTGCTGCAACACTATCCTTATTGATGCTTGCAAGGATGTTCTGCTTAAGCAACTCTGTCGATAGCTCTGGATTATTCTTTAGTTCATATTTCTGAATGTAAGCACTGTCAGTTACTTCTGAACCAATCCAAGTTGTGATCCTATCCACCTTCTTAGGACAGAGGAATGTCTGATAACGAGCAAGAATTTCAAAGTAATTGTCGTCAGATACAGTCTCGTTATCCTTTTCACTAAGAATAATTTCAAGTTCCTCGTCTGTGAAATTCTTTAGAATCCCCTTGATATCTACTGGGTCACTGAAGAACAGCATAGAGATAGCCGTCATAATAATCAATATCCCTGCTCCAAAGACCATTGAAATGGCAAAACAAAAGAAAATGATAAACCAGAACTTTCTGAATAATCTCTTGACATGTAAAACTAATCTTTTCATAATTGTAAATTTTAAAATGTTACTATTTTGTTGTTTCTTTGCCTCTTTATACCAGAAAATTGGAAAAGGTAACCGCCATTTCAAAAAAAAGTTGTATATTTGCCAAAAATATCTTGTAAATGAAACTAAAACTATTGATAGTGTGCCTATTTTGCCTAATTATGACAGATGCGGATGCCCAGCGAAAACGAGCATTCATGGTGGGGATATCCCACTATGATACTGCATTGACAGGCTATCAGTGGAATAACATTAATGGTGTAGAGGATATCAATTTGCTTAGCCCCATTCTAAAGAAACAAGGTTTTAATTTGACTACCATACTTGACGAACAGGCTACGTATGACCAGATTACTCGCCAACTTACATCTTTCACCAAAACGACAAAGAAGGGTGATATTGTGTATCTCCATTTTTCTACGCATGGTCAGCCTGTAGAAGACCTTAATGGTGATGAAGAAGATGGGTGGGACGAAGCCATTGTTCCTATTGATGCATATAAAATGTATAAGAAAGGAACCTATGAAGGGAAGAAACACTTGTTAGATGACCAACTCAATGGTTATGTAAAGCGCTTAAGAGAGAAGATTGGTAATACCGGCTTTCTTTATGTCATTATAGATGCTTGCCATGCAGGCACTTCTTCGCGTGCTAATGATGAAACTGTCAGAGGCACAAAAGTTGGCTTCACATTTAATAATAAGGTATTCAAGCCATCCACTCAAAAAAAGTCTCATTACAAGATAGAAGCAACACCCAAGATGTCGAATGTATTGTTTGTTGAGGCCTGCCGTCCTGACCAAGTTAATACAGAAATAAGGGTTGCAGGTACAAGATACGGGCCTCTGTCTTATAATATAGCCCAAGCATTATCTTCAAAACCCTTATCTGCAAATGCAGATGAGTTTTTGAAAAGTCTTAAGTCATCCATCATGAATGGAGGTCATTGGCCCAACAATCAGAATCTTGTAACAGAAACGAGTTATTGATATGGCAAAGGAAATCTCACTACACGATAACGACCTTAATAGCTTCATTGTAAGTGAACGGGGGAAAGTACTTTCATATCTGAGAAAGAAATACTCTATCTCTGACGATAATCTGGACGATATATTCCAAGAGGCATCTATGGCCTTGTTTATAAATGCAAGAAATGGGAAGCTCACAAATCTTAATAGCTCATTAGGCACCTATTTCACGAAAGTATGTATAAACCAGGCATTAAAGTTCCTTGGTAAACATACAAAGTCTATCCCTTTGTTTAACGAGAATCAACTAACTAATCCAAATGCTTTACGTAGTGATAAGATTGACGAACTTTGGGGTATTTGTGTTGATACGGAAGAGGAAGACAGACAGGTGCGTATGGAAAAATTGGTCAACAACATCATTGCATCTATGACAGATACATGCAAAAACATCTTGCATGGTTATTATTGGAATGATTATAGCACTTCAACCATTGCTGACATGTTTAATTTCTCTGATGCTAACTCGGTAAAGGCCCAGAAATACAAGTGTGTGAAGAAGTTTCGTGAGAAGTATAATGAATTAAAGGACAAAATCTATGGATAAGGACAACGATATTTTACAGGAAGTTATTGATACTCGTATAGAGTCATTTCTTCGTGGTGAAATGACTTCTGAAGAAGAAACTGCTTTTAAACAGGAAATACAAGCTGACCCTGAACTTCGTGCTCATGTTAGATCTACTGTCGCACTTGTTCGTGGCATCCGGAATCTGGATTCCGAGCAAGAAAAGACGATTATTGCTGAATACGACAACAGTCGCATTCGATCTGTCTTGGCATGGGCCTGCTCTATTGCAGCCGTATTCGCTATCATTTTTGGATATCAGAAAGACCAACGCTATAACGAACTTTCTGGCATCGTGTCACCATATTACATAGAATACAGCATGACTGATATTTCTCGTGGCGAAATAGATTCCGCTACTATCGCCCATCTTTACACCTTATTTAATAATATAAAGGAGCAGAGAAACGTTAGTGTTATCATCAAGGAACTTGAGCCCATCTATGCTTCACTTGACAAAGACTTTACCTACAATGCCTATGCCAACGCTATTGCTTGGAATCTCGCCTTGGCATACATTAAAGATGACCAGATAGATAAAGCAATTCCTGTGTTAGACAAGCTCGTAGAAGATAACCCAGATACGCCTATTGCAGTTAAGGCAAATGAACTCAAGATAAAATTGCAGGAATAATTTCTTGCATTTTTCTTGGTAGTTGACTGATTATTACGTACCTTTGCACCGACTTTAAGAGAGAGCTTTAAGCCAGTTCTTAAATAGATTAGATGTATCACCCCTAAATTGTTAAGAAATGGGAGAAAGCTTACTTAAAGTCAGGTCATCACCTACGACATTAAAATGGCAAGAGACTGAGGACGTAGCCAATCCTCAACATATTTTATTAACCGTTTCTGTATTTTCCACTAACAGAGCCATATTGAGCCATGGAGGTCTGAAACCTAATTTCATCAAAAATGAAAAAAAGGAATTCAAAGAACCGCCATTTCTCAAAGGGCGTTTATAGTCATAAAAGACTTGCTAATCGTAAAGAAAGTAAGAATCAGACTGTCACAAGTGCGGAAGTGCAACTTGCCGAAAAGAAGTTCAAATGGAGTCGTGTTGGCATTGTCATTCAATTAGCAGATTTTCTGATAGACAAAGTGCCCCGAATAATTAAGTGGTTGGTCTATTTATTAGGGATGGGTTAGTACCCGTCCCTTTTAGTTGAGACCATCCAACATAATAAATGATGCCCAGTATTTAGGGGCATTGTATTCCCCATTCTCAACTCCGCGAAGATGCTTTTGGGCATCCTTGAGAGATTGATGTTTGGTCTTACCATTCATTAGATTTCTATAGAACTCCACCATGAGGATTCTTGTAGCTTCATCATCGACCTTATCTAAACTCATAAGAATAGTATTGGCACCAGCTTTTTTAAAACCTCGTTGAAGACCATATACTCCGCCATTTTCAACATCACCTAAGGCTGTTTCACAAGCAGAAAGTACTACTAAATCAAGACCTTCTAAATCAAGTTGAGAAATTTCTTTTGCAGTGAGAATACCATCTTCTATGCCGTATTGCGAACTATCACGTTGAGCAAGACGATTACCACCAGACATTACCAAGAAAGAGTGTGTCAATTCTATGTCTTCCTTTACAGGATTTTTATCATTTGACAATAGTTCCAGAAATTGAAAATTATCACTTTGTTTTTTCACTTTAACATTGGATGGCGCAACATACATTCCATGAGTCGCTAAATGAATCATATTGACTTCTCTATGGGATAGGTCTTTAAAACTGGTTTCTGTACCTTTATTGCCAGAAAAAACTGCCGTAGATATATTATTAGTTTTCATTAGAGTCTGTATTTCATTGATCTCTTTTAATGTGTTATATAATGGCTCAAAACCACCACGCTCAGAAATACTTCTCAAATTGCCATTATGCTTTAGAGTGTTGTTCTCTGCTGACTTTATAGTAAACGGGCTATAGTCCAAACCTCCATATAAAGCAGCTTGTTTTCGATCATGTGATTCGTATTTTATAACCAGCTCCTTAGTAGAAGAAATCCTAAACATATTGTAACGTTCAGACATATTTATGGAGCCATCTGCACTATAGTACTCAATAGGAAGCATGTACAAAATACCATCTGGTGAAAAATAAATATCTCTAACAGTTGCATATTGAGCCAAAATAGGCTTCCATATCAGTTCGCCAACTATGTCACGAATATTGCGTGCCTCCGTTTTCTTTATTTCTTCCAATCTGGATTCACTATACAACGTTATCATCTTTGGACTTGGGCTTTCCTTGTCAATTACTAATGCATGATAGGTGTTGTAGCCCCCTTCGTCTTCTATTGTAGATATGAACTCTATCGCGATAGCATTGTTAGAGAGATGTTTTTGGATATCTTGCCATTTAATGTTTAGCCGTGAAATGTTTTTGGTTCTTTGCTGAATCTCGGAATCAAGCAAGAGGCTCTTCGAGAAGAGGGTGTAATCGTATAGTTTGGAAAGAAAAAATGCATTCCTATCCGACTTCTCTATAATACTTCTATAAAGCAGAAAATTATGCTCATATTTGTCCCATAACCGCTGCTTTTGTTCCGTTGTCATTCCAATGAGTTCATTGCAAATTAACTTTGTTAGATAATCTAATCCTTCCGCTAAGTATTGCTCTGCTTTCTCAAAATCATATCTTTTCCAATAAAAATAAGACAATAAAGATTGTGTCAATTGTTTACTTTCGTTGTCGTTAAATTTTTCAGAAGCTGTAAGAGATTCTATCGCAAACTGAATAGCTTTTACCGAATCTCCTGCTTGAAAACAAATTTTAGCTAATTGTAATATAAATAATGCATTATTTTTTGTTTTTTCAGTACTAATAATTTTAAAGCTTTTTTCTGCACATTCTATAGCATCTGAAAAGCATCCATTTTTCAAATGAAATTCCGATAAATTGACCAAACTGATGGCACTATTTATTTTATCATGTGTTTCTTCACTAATGTTTTTGCTATTTTTCTTTTCAGTTTCTATCGCTTCTATAAGTCTTCCTTGTTTTTGGTAGATTAATGCTAAATTACTATTAAAAGAGGACATATCAATGTCGATTCTCTGTTTAATAGAAGCAAGGGTAGATGGTTTATTCAGATACTTATTACCGGTAAGAGCTACTTCGTCCATAATATATTGTTTGGCATCGTCATGATTACTCAGGATTTTAATAGCTTCCATTGTGTATTGCTCTGCTTTATCAAGCATTTCTATTTTTTGGTAATAAAACCCAATCTTATTATAAGATTCAGCTAACGACAACCAGTCACTTGCATCTCCAAAAATTTCACAAGCTCTTTTTTCAAGTTGAATCGCTCTCTCATAATTTAAGGTTAATCCATACACATGTGCGAGATCATGAAGAAGTTCTGCATATTTCAACGAACTTATCCTCAATGTATCAAATATCTGTTTTGCCAACTCTCCAGTAGCAATTGCCTCTTTACTTTCCAATATATGACTATGGTATTTGCATTTTAATCCCAATAATTCTGCATATTCATTACTTATCTCATTATTGCTATTCTTCAATATGCCAAGAGCTTTATCGCAATAATCTATAGCCTTCTTATTTTTCTCCATAATTGAATACATAGAAGCAATTTGCTTATATATTCCTGAAATAGCAACTGATGAAGTGTCAACAAAATCAGGAAGATTATTAAGTTCTTCTAGTGCTATTTCAATTCGAGTCATTCTTCCAATCCTAGGACCTGTTAGTAATAATGCATGTAATTCATTAATATAGTTTTTTTCATCTCTTAAGCTTCGCCTAACAGATAAACATTTCTTTTGATATAGTAAAGCATTCGTTTCATCACCTATTTCGTAGTATTGTATTGCCATGTCACGTAAAGATAAAGCATATAATTCATCAACAATATGAATAGATTCAAATTGTTTTATACATTGTTCATATGTTGTTATAGACATTAAATGATTTTCCAGTTTAGAGTAATATCTTGCGAGTGTGCTTAAGTGCAGAGCATTATACCATTCTGATTTTCCTTTTAAATCAGCATATATATATCCTATCTGTTTCTCTATCTCTATTGCCTTCTCGTATTTCTCATATTTTTCATACATTAGACTTGCGAGTATAAGCGAAGTCGACAATGTTTCAGATTTAGCACCAAAGACATATTTTGCTGCATCTATTTCCTGTCCTTGGTAAAAGAAAGCCTTTAAAGTGTCCCCTGCGACATCATAAAAAGATGCCATATTCCTAAAGCGATAAATATCAACTTCTTGAAATGAGTTTTTGTAACTATTTGCTAAATCAACTCCATAAACATTGAAAGCCTTGTCATCTTGACTTTCTATGAGATCAAATTTCGTTATTTTTCCTATAGGAGGAAAACATAACGTAATGATACATTTATCATAATTATTGAAAATTCTTTTCTGTGGGCTGTATGGAAGACCAACACTTTTTAATAGAGGATATTTGATGCCTGATTTAGCATCATATAAATAAGTATCTTCAGATATATTGGCCCATGAACCAGATTCTACAGAGAGTAAACAATAAAGATAAGTTGTATCTTTTGTCAGTTCTACCTTTTTGACACGAAATGATATAGTATCTGTTCTATCAAAAACAGGATTCTCTATCACTTGTGCAGCAAGGTCTGCATAACAACAAATGAAATAAAATACAAACAAAAGCCAGATTTTTATCTTCATATTACGCTCACACATATTCAAATACTTATAGTTCAATAATAATTGGCAAAGATAATGTTTTTCAACGACAATTGCAAGTTGTTACGAAAAAAAATACATTTCACAAGGCTTGTTATTCAAAAACACTTGCTTTTTGAGGTTGGTTTTAATAAATTTGCATCGAAAATGAAAAAAATATGTATTGGTGGTTACCTTTTCGCTTTTATGGGTATAAAGAGGCAAAGAACAACAAATTAGTAGTAACAATTTTAAAAAGTACAATTATGAAAAAGTTAATGATGACCCTGATGGCAGTCATGATAGCCATCGCAGCAAATGCACAGTACAACACCAACTATTACAACCAGTATGGTGGAAGTATCGGTTCCTCTACCACTCGCTCCAACTACAGTGGAGGCTACACCACAAACTACTACAACCAGTACGGAGGAAGCACAGGTAGCGCAACAACACGCTCTAACTACAGTGGGGGAACTACAACGAACTATTACAACCAATACGGTGGCAGTACAGGCACCTCTACAACACGTTCAAACTATGGGGGTGGCTACACCACGAACTACTACGATCAGTATGGTGGAAGTACAGGCAGTGCTAGTACACGCTCCAATTATGGTGGTGGGACGACGACTAACTACTATGACCAGTACGGCGGCAGCATCGGTTCGTCAACTACAAGAAAGAACTATGGTGGTGGAACTACCACGACCTATTACGACTCTTACGGAAACAGTCTCGGTTCAAGTTACAGTTCAGGTTACGATTGGTAATAGATAATTTAGTGTTCTGGAATCTAATAAAAATGGTGGTAAAGACTAATATCAAGTTCTTTACCACCATCATTTATTTTGCAGGTTATTTAAAACTGTCAAAACTGGTCCTTCTTTTTGATGCGACCTTTGATATCTTATTATATTTGTTTTCGTCGTCTCCAAAAGTCACGAACTGGTAATTGCCACCAAAGACTACTCTCCTAGTACCAGAAGTGACTCTTTTCAATCTTGGATTCCACGAATCGCAAGCGAATGCTACAGCATTGTAATCTCCATAATCCTTTTTCGGCAATATGTTTTTAGCCAAGACCATCTTGAAGTTATCTTTGCTGTATTCAAAGAAAATAATATCATCTGTCGAGTGAATAACTTTCCATGTCCATCCAAAACTTGGCATAATCTCGTTAAACGTCGCTTCCCATTCTGCTGCGTCGTAGCCTCCTCTTGAATAACCAGAAATGTTAGCAGTTATAAAATCTAAGCTTTTAATTATTTTCTTCATGTTTAAAATGGCATAGAAATCTGTCTCGGCTTCACGAGGGACTTGTCTGTACATCTCATCTATTGTACTTTTGAATTGTTGTGTAAGGCCATTCACTTTTACGGTATTCGAATGATGATAAGGATTATCCAGAAAAGAGCCAGTTAATTCTGTAAGAGCGTTAGTCATATCCCTTACTACCTGTGATTGTGACCAAGTCGTTTGACATAGAACAAATGCGAAAATGACGCAACATATTATTTTTTTCATACTATATGAGATTTTGATATGATGAAAGTAATTTAATTGCTGCAAAAATACGATTTTTTCTTGATAGATCCTTTATTATTCCAAATCACAAGCCTTGTGAAAGTAGTTTTTTATAGCTACGGATAGCATCCCGTATTATATCCTCATGGTCGAAAGCCAACGGAGGTAATGCATCGATGGGAAACCATTCAGCTTTAGCTGCATCATCCTGGCCAGTGACAGCAATAGGCTCATCGATGATGGCCAGATAAGCGACGGTTATTGTCCTCCCTCTTGGGTCACGGTCAACCTTGGAATAGGTTCCTATCTGCTGAACCTTCGACAGTCGAAGTCCCGTCTCTTCCTCCAGTTCCCTAATAGCGCATTCTTCTGTTGTTTCATCCATGTTCATGAATCCTCCAGGATAGGCCCAACATCCTTTGTATGGGTCAGCACCCCTCTCAATTAGTAGCACCTGTGGTACCGATTCCTTCGTCATCACCACGCAGTCTGCTGTTACTGCTGGCCTCGGATATTTGTATGTATATGCCATAATCGATTCTATTCCATAGCGTCAGGACTATCGTAGAACTCCATGGCTGCGAGGGCTTCGTCATCATTACTGAAGTTGGAATCATCTTCGAAGATTTCTTCTACGTCTTCAGCGACTTCCCTGTCTTCCAGCTGCTCAACCTCCACCTTTTGTTTCTCAGGTGTGAACGAGCCAACCTTTCCTGCTTTTATTCTATGTCTCATACCTTTTTATTTATTCACTGCAAAAATAGCAAGATAAAATGAAGATTCCAAACTTTTGAGGAAGAAATTTCAAAAAAGTAGTTTCACAAGGCTTGTGAATTTGTTTTGTTTGGAGAATTGGAGAGGATTATCTATCTTTGTGGCATCTATGATGTACATGTATGAAGAAATTGTTTATGTTATTAGCGCTCATGAGTTGTATGGTTGGGGGATGCCTGACTCAAAGCAAGGATTCTATTCGCAAAAAAAACAATGACTCGATCTTTGTTGACAAATCGATGATCAAGAATGCCAAAATGACAAAGTACTTTTATCTAACAGAGGATAGGAAGAAATATCCTATCTATATGTCATCGAATGGCAAATGCTTTATCATTCGTACTTCTTTCAAAAATGGCAAACAATATCGTCAGTATCTGCCAGAAGTGACAACGAGGCACATAGCAGAATAACAGCAAAAAGAAACTCCGTTTTGATAGTAACAAGACGCTGGCCATCTTAAGCATCTCAACAGATAAACCGAGAAAAGGTTAAAATGAATCTGCCATCAGGTCTTTTCTGCCAATGAGGCTGAAAATGGTGATATTATTGTCTTCGTTGAGAATTCGAAGTGTGCGGAGAACCTCATTGAGCGTAGAGCCACTAGTGGTTACATCGTCAATCACCAGCACATTCTGCTGACGAATCTTAGAACAAAGCTCAGCATCTTCATCAGATTCAAATCTTAAGAAATTCATTATATACGGACGGAGCCTGCTCTTCTTCACATCCTTGGCAATTGTGAAATAATCCTTCTGATGAATCATTTCCAGCATCGCGTTGATAGAAGCCTTGGCCTGTTCTTTTGCTGCCGCACTATAACGAGGCATACCGTTCTCCAGAATATCGTCAAGATACTGCTTCTCGTAGGCTTTCATGTCAAAAGATATATTCGAAGGAAGAGCCTTAACTAATGTCATTTTATATAATGTAGGTTGCGCAAATCGGTAGATATAACGAAGCATATATTTGTTCACCTCACTCTTCGATTCGGGCATCACCACAAGGTCATAGTTGTAAAGATTTATTTTCTTATGAAGATTATCAACCGCTTTTTTGATGAAATTAGTCAAATCAGGAGTGTCATGTAACGCCTCAGTAAATTTCACATATTTAATAAAGGCAGTACGTACAGAACTTTCTACTTGTTCAGAGAACTCATAGCCATAGTAGAAACATTTACCGAATGCTTCCACCTGATAGCCGTTGCCTGTCAGACTGACAATGTCCTCAGCACCATCGTGTTCAAAATCGAACACGAACTTCTTTTCTGTATCGTCGAATGTTACTCCCATATCATTAATTCTCGTTTGCAAAGATACGATGTTTTCTTGAGAAATCAAAGGAATCCTCGAAAAATATGCTATTTGTCACCAAAATATAGCTCCATCTGTTTTCTAATAGTGTCTTTTATCCGTTCTTTCAATACTCCCTGGACAAGTTGTCTCCAATGCCTTCAATACTTCAGGGAACGCTTTTTTCAGTTCGCCATAGCCAGGCTCACTATTACACGCCATCTTATCGTAATAGCCATTGGGCCTCTTACAATACAAAGCCAGTATATCAGCATAACTGACGAAATCACGCTTCATCAGTTCAGCATAAATCAGATTCACAAACTCAGACCTGCCCCCAGCTCCAGCAAAAATATTCTTAGTAGGCATATTCATTACATTTAGGATAGTGCAAAGATACAATAAATTTCTGATATTTAATGCATTTTACCCAAGAAATCATATTTTCACAAGGCTGGTTATTTGTTTTTGCTTGGATGATTGGGATAAAATGTCTATTTTTGCAGCACAGTATAAACAAGTAAAACAAAATGATTATGAAAAAGTTAATGATGACCTTGATGGCAGCCCTATTCGCCATCACAGCAAATGCACAGTACAATGTTGGTACATCGTCTACGACGACTGACTATTTCGGGAACCAGACGACGACCCATCGAAATCAGTATGGGCAAACTACTGGTACATCTACTTCGTCTACTGACTATTTCGGAAACAAGACAACCACTCATCGTGACAGATACGGAAACACCATCGGTACTTCCACGACATCTACTGATTATTTCGGCAATACGACGACCACACATCGTGATCGTTACGGCAATACAACAGGTACCGCAAGATCAAATACCGATTACTTTGGTAATACCAATACTACGTATACAGACTCCTATGGCCGTTCAACAGGTACATCGTCGACATCTACAGATTACTTTGGCAACACAACAACGACCTATCGTAATCGTTATGGGCAGACACAAGGCAGTTCAACATCATCTACTGATTACTTTGGGAACAGAAATACCCAGCAGCGCAGCAACAATTCTAACACAACCATCTGGAGTTGGTAAAAACATCGATTATGAAAAAGATTACAATACTGGTACTACTGTGCCTAATGTCGATAAACAGTCAGGCTCAAGTCTATGCCTATGACTCTTCGCTAAAGATGCCCACAAGAGATTTGTATGATACAGAAGTTATGAATATGACTCTCAGGGCCTATGCTGAAACGGCTGCACGAAGATCTGCATATTTTAAGCAATACTCAAGAATGGCAGCAGAGGCTTATAATGAGGAAAATTGGTATGATGCCATCAAGTATGCGAACTCAGCCCTGTCCCTATTCGAAAATGGGCAACAATACTACATTCGCGGCTATGGCTATGAATCGCTGGGATATCTGAAAGAGGCCACGAAAGATTATAAAAAAGCCAAGAAGTTAGGCTACTATGATGCTGCCCAAGCCCTGGAATCTGTCAACAATAAGATAAAGGCACAGAAGAAACAGAAATAAGTTGCTAAGTATGTAATGCCCCTGTCCATAGTGTCAACGACGTTATAGAAAAAAGCTGAATGTGATTTTGTGACGCGTGACGCGTGACGTTAAGCTAAACGCAGCTACGCAGTGACGCAGCTACACAGCGTCATTAGGTTTTTCGATGTATCGTGGTTTGGGAAGGGTTTATATTTATAATATATATTATATTTATAAATATAATATATATTATATAATAATTATGCTATTTTTGTCTACAATCGCATTTTGCCAATGACGCTGTGTAGCTGCGTAGCTGCGTCACTGCGTGGAAAAAGATTCCGTTTTCTCAACATTTGACTTTGTCGAATTCCTCCTTGCAAGGCATAGTTCAAACAAGTAAATTTGTTTGACTCTGCTCTTGCTTCGTTCGTCATTTTAACAATTCAAAATAAATTGAAAATAAAATCCGGAAAAGCTTGTTTGGTACCTAAAAATTTAGTAATTTTGCAGTGTCAAAGAGAAAAGGCGTGTTGCTCATGGAGAAACGGCATGTTGCTACCAGAGAAACGGCCTTTCACTCCGAGACAGACAGGGTGATGACAAAAGGCGCCACGTTCGGAGCCCTGCGCGAGAGAACCAATCTTTAAATTAACCTTAAAAAATTTTTTAACAACTATGGGAACAATTCAGATTAAGAAGGTCGAGAAGACCGTCACAACAGGTAAGCAGGGAGAGACACGCCAGAAGGTGAAGAAGACCTACGGCAAGATCATCTACCGTGGCACGCTGAGCCTGAACGACATGGCCGAGCACATCATGAAGCACGGTACGGTATATACCGAGGACGTGGTAATCGGTGTCATCACCAAGCTGAAGACTTGCATCCAGGAGATGCTGAGCGATGGCTACAAGGTGAAGCTGGACGGCATCGGAACGCTCTACCCCGTGCTGACCTCCGAGGGTGTGGCTGACGCCAAGGACTACAGCGCACAGGAGAACGTGACCCGCGTGGGCGTGGCATTCCTGGCCGACCAGAGCAGGAAGTCACAGTACAAGGCATCGGCCATGAAGCAGGGCACCAAACTGAGCACCCAGCTGTACAGCGAGCTGACTGGCGAGGAGCAGTCCAACAGCAACGCACCAAGCGGTGGCAATGGCGGAACTACGGGTGGCGGAACCACGGGTAACGGAGGTTCGAACACCGGAGGTGACAATGGCGGTGGTGGTGACGACGAGCCGGATGAGAACTAGTAAAGAGTTTGCCCCAAGTGGGCAACTCTTTTAGATGAGAGATGAGAGATGAAAGATGAGAGATATGAAATGATTAAAAAGTAAGAGAATATGAAGAAAGAGACGTGGAAGACGGTGATTCAGGTGGTGATATCCATCCTGACAGCGGCACTGACCGCACTGGGCACTACGAGTTGCATTGGCGCTTGCGGCCTAACGGCTTAGTGAACAGTGAAGAGTGAAGAGTAAGAGTGAAAAGTGGAAAAACTGGGCCTACTATTTGGTGGGCTCAGTTTTTATTCGTACCTTCGCAGCATCGTATGAATAAAAGTGGAACTGAACAAGAGACAACGACGGCAGGACGGATGACTATCTGGGGACTGCTGCGCAATATGGTGCCATTTGTGATGCCTTACAGGTGGCTCATCGTGGTGACGCTGGTGCTGACGCTGATAGGTTCGCTGATGGCGCAGGTGAATGCTGTGGTACTGGATCGTGCGGTAGATGCCATCAATGCGCTCATTAAGCAGCCGGACGGATTCAGCTGGAGCAGTGCCGTGCGGATTCTGACCGTTATTACTATTATATTATTAGGTAAAGAGGTGGTGGCTGCCATCGTGACCTTCTTCCAGCGTTACTATGGTGAGCGGATGAGGATTCTGGTGAGTCGCGACCTGTCGCTAAGGGTGGTGGAGCGGATGCTGTCGTTCCGCATGGCGTTCTTTAGCAGCGAGGGTAACGAGACGGGTAAGTTGCAGTCGCGCATCGACAGAGGCATTATGAGCCTGTCGAACACGGTGAACAACTTCTTCATTGAAATTCTGCCCCTCTTTACGAGTGCCGTACTGGCCCTGATTCTGATGTTTGCAGCCAACGTGTTCGTAGGACTGGTGGCGCTGTTCATCGTGCCCGTCTATTTCTGGGTGACCTACATACAGGCCTCGAAGATGAAGGGTGGACGACGTGGCATCTTCGGCTCGCATCAGGCTGTAAGTCAGGGCATTCTGAACATCATAGAGAGCATTACCGTCATCAAGTCGTTCAACAGAGAACGGATAGAGGCTGACCGTCAGGCTGACATCCAGCGACGAATGACCGACCTGCAGCTGAACACGCGCAAGCAGGCCTATCTGTTCAATGGTCTGAAGAGTTTCCTGGAGCAGATAGGTACTGTATTGATTATCATTTTGACAGCCTACCTGGTGCTGATTGACTATCCTGGCATGTCGATAGGTAAGATTATGTACCACGTCATGCTGTTTGCCAACGTGAGTGCGCCCATCCGGCAGCTGCACCGTATCTACGACGACATGAACGATGCGCTGATTTACGCTGAGGGTTTCTTTGGCATCCTGCATGCTGACAACGAGGTGGAGGAGACGGGCACGCACAAGCCCAAGGAGGTGAAGGGCGACTTCGAACTGCAGAATGTGGACTTCACGTATTCGAATGGTACGCAGGCATTGTTTGACGTGTCGATGCGCATTCCCAGTGGTAAGATTACGGCATTGGTGGGCTTAAGCGGAGCAGGTAAAAGCACGATTGTCAATCTGTTAGACAAGTTCTACAGTCCGCAGAAGGGTAGCATCCGCCTGGATGGCGTGGAGTTGAAGGAGTGGGATACGGAATGGTTGCGCGAGAACATCGGACTGGTATTGCAGAAGAACCACATCTTCGACGGTACCATCGAAGAAAACATCCGATACGGCAATCCGCAGGCCACACACGACGATGTGGTCAAGGCTGCCAAACAGGCCTATATCTACGACCAGATTATGCAGTTGCCACACGGTTTCGAGACGGATGCCCTGCAGCTGAGTGGTGGCCAGCAGCAACGTGTCGCCATTGCCCGCATGTTCATCAAGAATCCGCCCATCATCTTCCTCGACGAGCCCACAGCCAGTCTCGACGCTATTGCCACGGAACAGATTAAGGCCTCGATCGACGCCATCAAACAGGACCGTACTGTTATCATCATATCCCACAACATCGGGCAGATTATCGATGCCGACCAGATCTATGTGCTGCAGCAGGGTCGGGTGGTACAAAGGGGTAGTCCCACAGAAGTATATCGGCAGGGCGGTGTGTACAAGGACATCTTTGATGCCAGTGCGCGCAGCATGAATGTAGATAAAATTGCCCAAACTATTGCGTAATTCGCTTTTTATTATTAATTTTGCATCCGATATGGCTCAAGCAGCAGTAACATACGACAGCGTGATGAGCGAGCTGAAGGCCCGCCAGTTTAAGCCCGTCTACTATTTGGCGGGCGACGAGTCGTATTATATCGACAAGATTAGCGACTGGATAGCGGAAAACGTGCTGCAACCAGAGGAGCGTGACTTCAATCAGACCGTGATGTTTGGCTCTGATGTGACTGCTTCGCAGGTGGTGGATGCTGCCAAACGCTATCCGATGATGGCCGAACACCAGGTGCTGATAGTGAAAGAGGCGCAGAATATCAAGAATACGGAGCCATTAGAGAAGTATTTCAAGCAGCCAATGGCATCGACCGTTCTGGTGATGTGCCACAAAAACGGCAAAATTGATGGTAGAAAAACGGCATACGTGAAGGCTATTCGTGAGGCTGGCGTGCTGTTTGAGAGCATGAAAATGAAGGAGCGCGACCTGCCACCGTTCATCGAGCGCTATCTGAAAGAAAAAGGAGCGTCGATTGATGCCAAATCGACACAATTGATAGCTGATTCTATTGGTTCTGACCTCAGCAGACTGACCAGCGAGCTGGATAAGGTGCTGTTGTCGTTGCCGGAAGGGGATAGGAGAGTGACTCCTCAGGTTGTGGAGGACCAGATAGGGGTGAGCAAGGACTTCAATGGTTTCGAGCTTCGCGATGCTGTTGTGAACAGAAATGTGTACAAGGCAAACCTGATAATAAAATATTTTGACGAAAATCCGAAGGCTGGTAGCATCTATGCTTTTCTCCCGTTGCTCTTCAATTACTTCCAAAACCTCATGATTGCCTATTATTGTCCACAAAAGAACAGTCAGGAGGCCCTGGCTCAGTGGTTGGATATGAGGAATCCTTGGGGTGCTCGCGACTACCTGACAGGTATGCGAAATTACACTGGAACGAAAGTTCTCCAGATTATTAGTAAAATTAGAGAAATGGATGCCAAAAGTAAGGGGTTAGATAACCCAAATACGGGGCCTGGAGAACTCATGAAAGAGTTAATTTTCTTTATACTTCACTGAAAAATGACCTCAAAATGGGGTCATTTTTTTCTAGAATGACAGAAATGCCAAACAAGGATTTTTGCCATCAAATGCCCATCTACAAAGGGTTTCTTTATGATAATAAGCCCTCATATTTCGCGTATTTTCTATTTTTCGTAGAATGGTCCAGAATTCGTTCAGAATGCAAAATTTTCGCAATCTGGCTCAGTACGGATTTAGGTTTAGTAAATTTTAAAGTTTCGCTTTGTTGATTTAAAAAGCTAAACGATTTAGAATCTTTGCACAAGGTAGCGCTTTGTATAGGTAAATATACGTATTTGTAAATCTAAAGCAAAAGGATAAAGTTACGTTTATAAATCAAAATACAGGTCTTTGGTTTCGCATATTCATGCATATACAATCTTGTATATAAATATATAACCTATTAAAAACCAACGCTTTTTGCTTGTTTCTTAAACGGAGTTGCATAATATTCAGCTATTATTAGCCTATAGAATTGCATATTAACCAGATTTTGAACGTAGTCGTGTAAGTATTGTATTTATAGTCAGTTATTTATCTGATTTGAATCTATAAACCCTTTGTAGCGGTTTATTATCGTGAATTTACATTTACTATTCTAAAGCCTCAATATACAAGTTTCTGATTTTAGACTTTAGAATTTTAAATCGAAAATCAAAACTTAAGAAAACAAAATTCTCTTTAGATTTCTTGCATATATCAAAAAAATGCTTTACCTTTGTAAACCGAACGTAAAACGGCATTTTTGCCCCTATTTATGACTTACATGGAAACAAAAGACAGAATTCGTATGATTATGGAGGATCAGCACATGACCCAACAGGTGTTCGCTGACTTCCTGCAACAATCACCCGCTACCCTGAGTAGTATCTTCAATGGACGCACCCGTCCTACCCTTCAGGTGATAGATGCCATCAAATCAAAAATTCCTGACATCAGTATCGAGTGGTTGCTCTATGGTACCGGCGACATGTATATCTCCCACCCTCAGGGTACCGAAGAGGCCATTTTGGGTGGTCAAACGACGGGTCAGGATCAGACCTTAAATTTCGATTCCCAACTCCCCAATCACTTCACTGCACCACAAAATGGCGTTCCGACAGCAGGATTTCAACAGAGTGTAAAAACGACACACCCTGAAATCGTTCGCGAAGAAATCAAAATTATTGACAAACAGCCTCGTAAGGTGACTGAAATCCGAGTATATTACGATGATCAGACCTACGAGACCTTTGTACCAAGTAAGAGGTAAGAAGTAAGAGGTAAGAGGTACGAGGTGGGTTTCGTGTATATATATAATAATAAGGTATAAGGACGAAAAATAGCT
>Ga0265300_10001688_pt1 | contig 20266 bp, 13 predicted proteins | sample AusTroGonzalo_MG_FD_193482 | JGI IMG/M metagenome (GOLD analysis project Ga0265300, IMG submission 193482) | Bovine rumen microbial communities from tropical cattle in Woodstock, Queensland, Australia - Gonzalo_03 | ecosystem: Host-associated > Mammals > Digestive system > Stomach > Rumen ...
CCCGTGCGGCCATCCTCACTCGCGGTCAGGCCGAAATGTGCCGCCTGGGCAAGGCTCTCGGTGCAAAGTCCGAAACGTTTGCTGGCCTCGCCGGCATGGGCGACCTCATTGTGACTTGCCTTTCCCAGCATAGCCGCAACCGTTACGTGGGTGAACACATCGGTAAGGGCGAAACGCTCGACCAGGTGCTTGCCGGCATGAAGATGATTGCCGAAGGTGTGCCGACATGCCGTAGCACGCGCGCTCTTGCCAAGAAGCTCGGCGTCGAAATGCCGATTGTCGAAGCCGTTTATCAGATGTTGTTCGAAAACCGCAAGGTCGAAGACGTGGTCAAGGAAATTTGGGGCCGCGAACTCAAGGCCGAAAACTGGGCATAAAAGTGCTTGCTCCGGATAAGTCCGGAAATTCACATCGTTTTTGTTAAAATCCGTTGCAAAAGCAGCGGATTTTTTCTTTTTCACACCACCGAATATTCCAACTTGGAATATAAAAAGTTAAGAAAAATAAACATGTGATAAAAAAATAAGCTAAACTTGAGAAAGTAGAAAGATTAATCTACATCAAGGAGAAAATCATGAAAAGGGAGCATATTATGCAGAAGAAACTTCTCGGAGTTGCGGGTTGTGCCGCACTCATGTTTGGTCTCATCGCATGTTCCGGCGAAGACGGAGCAAACGGTGTAAACGGCCTTAATGGTGCCGATGGTAAAAACGGTGCCGATGGCGCTAGCTGCGAAGTTAAGGCTTTGAGCAGCAAATCTGGTTACAAGGTGCTTTGCGGTGGCGACTCCGTGGGTGTCTTGCTCAATGGTACTAATGGCGCTAAGGGGAAAAATGGCACCAATGGTACCAATGGTACAAGCTGCTCTGTTGAAGGCTTGAAGAACGCGTCTCTCGGTTACAAGGTGCTTTGCGGTGGTGACTCCGTGGGTGTCTTGCTCAATGGTGCTGCTGGTCAGTCTTGCACCACGACGAATGCCGCTGATGGTATTGTCATTACTTGCGGTGATGCTGTAAGCAAGATCAAGATTTGCTCTGCTGCCACTGTGACTAAGGATGGCAAGACAGGTCTTGAAATGACTTGTAACGACAAGGTTGTCGGTACGGTTTGGGACGGCGACGATGGTTCTAACTGCACTGCTAAGCCGTTTGTCGAAAGCTCTACAGGCAAGAGCGGTCTCGAAATGTTCTGCGATGGCGTTTCTGTGGGTAAGGTCGTTGACGGTACCAACTGCGTCAGCAAGGAAGGTAAGGACGGTGTTGTCGAACTGTCTTGCGGTGATCAGAAGCCGATCACTGTTTACAAGGCCATTTGCGGTACCGAATCTTATGACCCGGCAGAAAAGTTCTGCGTACTTGATAAGCTTTACGACAAGTGCGGCGAAGAAAAGTTGACCTACACGGTGAATACCGAATACTGTAACAACGGTAAGGTCGAACCGGCTTGCTTCGTTGTAAAGCAGCTTAAGGATGTCGATGAAGGCTGGAATTCTGAACCTGACGCAAGTCCTTTCCAGCTGAAGATTGTCAACATTCGTGCTCCTAAGGACGATGAATTCTGCTTGAACGGATTCATTATGCCGAAGTGCAACAACGAAACTTATGATGTTGGCCACTTCTGCGGCAAGACGTTCGATCAGACGCAGGATTCGCTTATGGAATATTGCTCGAAGCCGTCTCATCTTCTCAGTATTGTCGAAGAATGGGAAGAATTCTTGGCTGATGCCAAGGAAGCTCGTGAAAAGGCTAGGGCTGAAGAAAGTGACGAACCGAGCCTTTTCGGTACTTTGATCGATCGTAGTATGATGGATTTGGGAGAAATCACTTCGGGAGCTTTGTTTGATGAAGTCTATGCTTTCTTCTCAAGTCTTAATGATACCAAGTTGAAAGGATCCCAGTTCTGCCAGAATGGTGAAATAAACGACAAGTGCGGAACCGAAACCTATGCAACAAAGACACAGTTCTGCGATAAGCGTGACAATCATATCTATGGTAAGGTCGACATTGAATCTGGAACGATTGATAACGTACCGTTTGAACTTGCATGGATGACCGAAAACCTCGTGTATGAATACCACTTGCCGAAGGTAACATCTGCAGGTAAGGTTAGCATGGGTTCGAGCATCATCTTTGCTGATACGGTCTATCAAAACAATGTCAGCTTGATTCCTGATGCCGGTCGTTACTACTCTTGGTATGCAGCCGTCGGTTACGATGATGCTAGATTTGAAGGCATCTCCGAAGGTGGTGAGATGCCGGAAGGTTATGTCTTGCCGAAGGATCTTGCTCTCCCGGCAGCTTATTACAACGACAACACTCGTGAAGATCGCTACCTGATTCTCCCGGGTGCCTGCCCTGCTGGCTGGAGATTGCCGAGCAAGGATGAACTCGAATACGTGATTAAGCGTTCTGCTCTGTTGAAGAAGCTTAATGTGGTGAAGACGGGTTACTATAATGTTACGTTCGAGCCCATCATAACCGATTTGAAAACTACTGGTTACACGAAGGATGAGGCCTTTAGTGATGCAAATAAAGCTCTCTTCTGGACCTATGAAATCGATGCGGATGATGAAGATGCAAAGAAGGCTATTGGCTTGAATATGACTACTAGCGCTTCTGAATATGAATTCGCATCCTTCACGAAGGATATGGAACTCCCGATCCGTTGCGTTTCCGACTTCGAATAACTTGCTGACTAATAGCTCCAAAAGGTATCTGGCTTAACCGCCAGGTGCCTTTTTTGCTATCCTGCAAAAGTGATTAAAGTGATTAATCAGTGATTAAAGTGGTTAATCACTTTTTTTTATTTTCAATTTGGCGTTTTTGATGTGAAAACGGCAATTTTTCGGGTGGCATGAATTTCGCATATATTGCCACATGAAAAAGAAAAATGTTACTACCCACAAGTCTCTTGAAGATTATCTCGTAAAACCGGGCGAGCAAAGTCCGTATGCAAATCTGTTGATTGATCTCGCTTTTAAGAAAGCTTTTGACCCAGACAAACCTGTCAGCCGCGAAAACCTGATAAACTTATTGAACGACTTATTGGCTCCGCAACTCAAGCATCCTATCAAGAGCGTGAAAACTCGAAATGTGGCTAAAAATCTGAGTGGAAGTAAGGTGTCTCGTACAGCAATTTTCGATTTGCACTGCGAAGACGATGCAGGAAATTTGATAGAGATAGAGGTCCAGATTCGTGAAATGGACAATTTCTTGAAGCGTCTTGCGTTCTATGCGAGTGAACTTGTAGCGAACCAGGCGGAGCCTGGCGATTGGAATTATGATGTGAAGCCGACTTATGTCATTGCGCTTGCGCAGTATCGCATTTTCGAAAATGACGATCGGATTGTTCACCGTGCTACGACTTTGGATTTGGAAACTGGCGAACAGATTATGGATGTTTACAACTATACGATTATTGATCTTTCGAAGGTCCCGTTTTTTATCGGTAAGGACAATCTGAGCAAATGGCTATTCTTTTTCCGCTATTTGGATAAGCTGCGGGAGCTCCCCGAAGAGCTTTCTGACAAAAAATTCAAACAGTTGACGGAGAGTTCCAAAGTATCTAAATTCAGTAAAGAAGAATTCGAGGCTTATCAGAAAATGCATCACGACAGATGGGATCACATAGTTATGGTACCTGGCATATTCAAGGAATTCGCGACTGAAATCAACGCGGAAATCGCCAAGAATGTGTCTAGAAGCGTTTCTGAAACAAAACAGGAAATTGCAATGAAGATGAAAAACAAGAATAAGCCTGTTGAAGAAATTATGGAATTTACAGGTCTTACCGAAGAAGAAGTCAACGCTCTTTAAATGAAAAACGGCCCGCATTTGCGAGCCGTTTTGTGCAATCTTAAACTATTCAGTCGTTTGCTCAGAGCGAAACGACCTCATTGCTCATCGCTATAAATTACTTCTTGATGACGCGCATAGCGTTGTTGTTTGTCTTCAAGATGTAAGCGCCCTGGCGAATGCTTGGCTTAAGCGTCCCGTTGTCGTTGAGGGCTTCGCTCTTGAGGCCCTTCCACACGAGGTTTCCGTTCAAGTCGAAAATCATGGCCTGAGTATTGCTGTTGTTCAAAGCGTAACGGCGCGGCATCTTGATCGATGTTCCCGTACCGGTGCAGCCTGTAGCGACAATCTTTGCAATATAGATGCCTGCGGCTTCGCTGTTGAAGGTGAGTGCGGTAGAACCATTTTCGCCTTCCTTCTTGAGGGAAACCTTAGTTTCGCTCCACTTGGAACCAGCAGCAAGCTTGCCGTATTCGTAATCGACCCAGCTACCGCCTGCGGCACCGCCCACGTTCACGTATGCATCGGAAGTGCCCTGGCTGCGCATCGTAATGACGAGGCTTGCGCAAGAAGCGAGAGCCTTGGCGCCTTCATCGCTGATGTTCAAGAGTTGGTTCTGGTAACCACAAGATTCTTCGGACTGGTCGCAGCCGGCGAGCGGAACGCTTGCGTAACCTGCAACACCGTCGATAGCGGTTGTGCCGTAGGTGACAGCGGAGAGCTTGTCATCCATGGCCTGCCAGGTAGAAACGTCGGTCGTCGTCGTGTAGTCGACAATCACGACGTCTGCCGTCGGAACGATAACCGGTTCGGTGTAGCTGGAATCGCTTGTTTCGTCCTTGCAGGTTGCAACAGCGGGGGCGGCAGCACCCTTCTTATAAACGAGCGTCGTGATGGAACGTGCCGGGAGAACTGTGCAGTTTGCTACTGTAACGTTCTTGCTCTTGAGGCCGTTTTCCTTGGACTGCACTGCTGTGACAACGTTGTAGTTTGCGATTGCCGGGTTATCCAGCTGGATAGCTGTGCTGCCCGTATTGATGAGAACTGTAGAAACGGAGTCGCCGTTTGCGCTGAGGAAGGAGACCGTCTTGAGGTTTGCATCGTCAGCTGTGGTTGCGATAACGCTAGATCCCGGATTCACGAACTTGGAGAAGTGGCGCATGGCGTGGTATTCCGGGAAAATCTTGAATCCGGTATCGTCACAGACGTACTTACCGGAACCATCAAGGTCCCAACCGGCACCCGGGCAAACGCCGATCATCTGGGCGTGGTAACCCCAGAAAAGCTGCCAGGCGATGTAGCCGGAGAGGCGACCGTCGGTAAAGCCAATCTGCATAATCTGGGCGAGGCCGAGCATGTCCTTTTCACGCGGTTCGTCGAGCATCGGGCAGAATTCCGTCATGATAATCGGCTTATCGCCCTTGCCGTAAACGTCGGCGATGGCCTTCATCGGCTTGCGGAAGTTTTCAGGATCGAGGTAGTTGTTGCCGGAGTTGTCGTTTCCGTCACCGGCATGGTAAAGGTGGTAAGCATAGCCGTCGAGCTTGCTTCCGTCGAGTTCCTTGGCGTACTTTTCGAAGTTGCTGTAGCCAATGCCGAGCGGTTCAGGTCCGAGAAGCTTGGTTTGTCCCTTCACGGCGTCATAGACGGCGTTCAAGGCTTCCTTGTAACCGGCGATTTCATTCGTTTCCGTCGGTTCGAAGAGCGTTTCTTCGTAGGTGGCTTCCATGTCCGGTTCGTTCTGGATGGAAACATAGTCCGGAGAGATGCCTGCGGCCTTATAGGCTTCGAGACTCTTCTTCCACCAGTTGGCAAAGTCCGTGTAGGCATAGGCACCATAAGCGTCGCCGTTAGCCTTCTTCAAAGTCTTGTCGGATTTGGAATGACCGTCCTGGCCGTTCAAGCTGTTGCTCGGCTTGAGGCTTGCCGGGGCAGACCAGCTGGACATCTGGATCTTCATGTGGTCGCCGAGACGAGTCTTTGCTGCCTTGACGATGTCGATATCGTCTTGCAATTTCGAAACATCTTCGTCCTGGAACCAGTTGCCCACGCGGAGGAGGGAAATGTTGAGGCCCGTGAAAGCGGTGTCAAAAAGAGCTTCCTGATCTGCTGCAGGGAGGTTCTTGATCCAGCTTTGGTAGTAAACGCTTGCGGCGCCAAAGCCAGTCACTTTCTGTGCTGTTGCGCTCGGGTCTACCGTTACGCTAGCGGCATAGGCGCTTGCTGCGAGAAGCGCCGTAGAAATCAGATATTTTTTCATGATTCACTCCTAATTTACACCGGATATATCCCTACACCGGTATTTCCATACACCGAGACATAAAGATACTAAATGTAGTTCAGAGTTCCAATATGGATTTGATGCGATTTTAGTCACGAAAAAAGCCCGACGGACTCGGGCTTCTATTACAACTCACGGCTCATGGCTCAAAGCTCACAGCCTATATCTCTCGTCTCTCGTCTGTACTCTCTCGTCTAATCAGTACGCACCGTCGCCCTTGAACACGACCTTGAACGTCTTGAGAATGAGCTTGATGTCTTCGCTGAGCTTGCCGTCACGGCGGATGTAGTCGTTGTCGAGGCGCATCTGGCCTTCGAACGGGATGTTGCTACGGCCGCTGACCTGCCAAATGCAGGTAAGGCCCGGCGTTACGGAAAGGCGCATGCGGTGCCACGGTTCATATTCGGCCACTTCAGACGGAATCGGCGGGCGAGGTCCGACAATGGACATTTCGCCTTTGATAATGTTGATGAGCTGCGGCAGTTCGTCGAGGCTGAACTTGCGGAGAATATGCCCGAACGGATAAATACGCGGGTCGTTCTTCATCTTGAAGGTCTTGCCGCCCGTTTCGTTCAGCGCCATGAGTTCTTTTTTGCGTTCTTCGGCATCGACGTACATGCTGCGGAACTTGTACATCGTGAACAAGGCTCCGTTCCTGCCGACTCGGGTCTGCTTAAAGATAATCGGTCCCTTCGGGTCGCTGATTTTTACGGCAAGGGCGCAGAACAGCAGAAGCGGTGAAAGCACGATGAGGGCTGCCGTCGTGAATGTGATGTCGAACGTCCTTTTAAAGATGTGCCTAAAGCGGATCTGGTGCGGATGCACCCAGATGTCCGAAAGGTTCAGTCGGTTGAGCGTGAAGAAACTTCCGTTTGTGCTGTTGAATTCCTTCAGCTTGTCGTCCATTTCGAGGTTGTCCTTTTCCTGGTAACCCGTGTAGAGGTATGCTTGGAAAATAGGAGCCTTCGGCTTGTGGCGCAATGCCTGGATAAGGCCTGCGTCGTTCAGCTTGTGCAAGATTTCCTTGCGGATGGATTCGAGCGTGCTCATGTCGGAATTCAAAAGGATGATGCCGATACCGCTGTTGTCGGAAAGGTAGCCCAGCACGTCGATAAAGCGCAAGTGCGAAAACATCGTGAGCACACTGATTTTCCAGGTGTTCTCGACAATTTTGGACGGGCGGCCCCAGCCGAGCACGTCGAACTGGTGCGAATAGATCTTTATAAACAGGAAGGGCTTGCGGGTACGGTTCGCACGGAGAAATTCCTCATTAAGCCTAGCCTTGAAGAGTCTGGCTGGGTACACAATATTCTTGAGTTTTTGCTCGTTTAGGATTGAACCAATTGCTGGATTTACGGCTTCCTGTTCCATAACCTGTAATATAGTAAAGTCAGGGTCTTTTTCTGTATATAATAAATCGTGATTTATTGCCTAATTCCCAATTATATGGTAGATTATATGGCGTAAGAAGGAAAAAAGATGTTCGTCAAGTTCTTATGGACTTTTTTTACCGTTTTGGTTTTGTTGGGATGCCAATCGAATTCGTCTTCCGAGTCTGAAGATGGAGTGTATTCCGGTTATAATCATGAAAAGGCTGTTTTTGTCGGTGACAGGATGCATTTTGTGCAAGGCGCAATGGATACTGTCGTTCTCGGAACGAATAAGAAGGACGCCAAATATGACGAAACTCCGGAAATGAGGGTCTTGCTCGATTATAATTTCTGGATGGACAATCGTGGCGTCACCTGCGGGGATTTTAAGTCGGTCATGGAGCAAACGACTCTCGCCGAGAATTTAGACTGTGGAGAGGATGAAGATCCGATTGTCAATATCACCTTTTTTGATGCCGTTCTTTATGCAAATGAAAAAAGCAAAAAAGAGAACCTGGATACCGTTTATGAATATTCGGAAAAGGTCTTTGACAAGGCTGGTCATTGCGTCAATCTAGAAGGCTATTCGTTCCATCTCGACAAAGACGGTTTTAGGCTCCCGACCGAGGCGGAATGGGTCAAGTCGGCGTCCAACGCCGATGGAAAAACGTTCGTCTTTTCAGAAAACGTAAAGGAATTCGTCAATGACTTCAAGGGGCTGTTCAGTAATGCACTTGTTGAAAATTTCGTCGGTGCATCGAATACGAACGGCGCGGATGAACGGATTGTTAAAGGCGGTTACGATTATGACCGGTCTTCGATAAACCTTTATACCCGAAGCGATTTTTATGCCGTCACGCCGTCGACATCAGCGGACTATGTGGGGTTTCGTTTGGCGCTTGGCGCAATCCGTAACGCAACATTCTTGGACCAAAGCGGGATGAAAACCACGTCTCCCGTCAAAAGGGTGCTGTCGGCGCTAGACTTGTGGGATTATACCCGAGCCTCCAATGTCAAGCTTGTTTTCAGAAACGACGTGACGGGACATCTGAATTACGTGGATTATTCCAACGAAAGTTTGCTAGTCGAGATCGAAGATACGATTCCTGCATTCCATCCAGATATTTCACCGGATGGGGAACGTGTGGCGTTTTGCACGGGGCTTGAGGGCGTCAACAAGAAGTCGCAAGTCTATGTTCGAGATTTGAATTCGACGGGCTCCGGTCTTGTAAAACTGGATGTCGAGAGCGCTGCCATTCCTCGCTGGAATGTCCTTGAAAATGGCGATACGGTCATTACCTACGTCTCGAATGCGGGGGACAATTCCAATGAATGTACGTTCAAGGGCTATAGCACGTGGCAGGTCCCTTTTGCTAACGGAAAGTTCGGTACTCCGGCCAAACTGTTTGACGGCTCGTACCATGGTGGCATCAGCGAGGATGGATCGCTTGCCGTTACAGGATCCAAGCGCCTGCGCGTCCGCCTCCATCAAGAGGAAAGCGTCTGGTATAACGGGGAGCAGGCATGCAATGTCTCGCTTGTGAAGGACCTGTCTAAACGTACGGCGTTTCTTGATTTTGGAAGCAAGACGGGAATGGACTTTGTCGGGTCATCTTACAGGGTTCATGAACAGTTGTTTATCGCGGACAGTACAGGGCGCTTGATTCAAAATGTTAAGGCGCCTGCGGGGTATGCCTTTGACCATTCCGAATGGGCGACGGGGCGCGTGAATCAAAACCTTGTGGCGACTTTGACGAATGCGGGGGGCGCCCATACGAAAATCGTTCTGATTCATTTGCAGGACACTTCTGTCACGACTCTTGTGGAAGGCGATGAATTGTGGCATCCGTGCCTTTGGATTCGCGGCAAGACGGAAGAACAAAATGGTTCAAAAGATAAAGACAAACTAATGGAAAATTTCGTGCTGGATGAGGATAGCGCCGGCTATTATGTCAATAGCAATGAATTCCAGGAAGCCCATTGGAGCTACAAGATGGAACTTGTATGGACGTACATGGACCAAGCGGATGTCGCTATTTTGGGGTCTTCGAGAGCCCAACACGGTGTTATCCCGGCGCTGTTCAGTGACGATTTCTTCGTGGTGAATTTTGCCAGTGCGCATGGAAACCTGTACAGTTCCCTCTATATGGCTGCAAATTATATTTTGCCGCACTATAAAAAGTTAAAGTATATCATTATCGGAATCGGTTTAGATAGGCTATGGCTTAAAAAAGAGAACAGTTTCTTCTATCTCTCGAGTCCTGATATCAAGGGGTATGTCTACGACGAGAATCACGATTTCTGGAAGTCGGGGGTCCCTGAGGGACTGCTCGAATTGACTCGTGATGTTCCCAAGGCTTCTGCTTATGCGGCGAACTTGACCGAACGGGGGTATATGCCGTTAAATGGATGTCGAGAATGGGGAGCGACTCCTACTATGGATCGGGACAAGGACTGGCTCGATACGGGACGCGCTCGTCTCGAAGAAACAATCGGCTACCTCACGGAGATTATTGAACTTGCGGCAGAGCAAAACATTAAGGTGGTCGGGGTGGAATTCCCGCTAAATCCCAATTATAAGAATGACGATATTTATGGAAAGTATGGGCTCCGCAATAGCGATGCTCCCGAAATTATCGAGCGTTTAAATGCATTGACCGAGAAATACAGCAATTTCACCTTCTTTGACCAGCATAAGATGGGGGAGCATGATTACCTGGAGGGCATGAATTTCGATGACGACCACCTTTGCCGTGCCGGGGCAGAGCGAATCACCCATCGCTTGGACTCGCTGTTGAAAACGCTGGACTGACTTTTTACTAAATTTAGCCCGTAAAATTTAAAATGGAGACGCTATATGTTGCGTATTGGTTTAATTGGCACGGGTACCGTTGGTGGTGGTGTCATTCAGGTTCTTGAACAGAAGATTGCGGAATACAAGGAAAAGCTCGGTGTCGAACTCGAACTCTCTTGCATTTGCGCCAAGTCCGAAGATGAAGTGGCCCCGTATAAGGCTAAGGGTTATAAGGTCTCTACAAACGCCGACGAAATGATCGCCGGTAACGATATCGACGTGCTCGTGGAACTCGCCGGTGGCTACAACATGCCGCGCAAGTGGATCCTCGCTGCTCTCGAAAGCGGTAAGCACGTGGTGACGGCCAACAAGGCTCTCCTCGCCAAGTACGGTCACGAAATTTTCCCGCTCGCTGCTAAGAAGGGCCTCCATGTGCTGTTCGAAGCTGCTGTCGGCGGCGGCATTCCTATCATCCGCAGCATTCAGGAAGGCTTGCTCGGCTCTACGGTCGAAAGCTTGAGCTGCATCATTAACGGTACTTGCAACTACATTCTCAGCCGCATGGCCGATGAAGGTCTTGACTTTGACGTCGTCCTCAAGGACGCCCAGCGCCTCGGTTTTGCCGAAGCTGACCCGACCTTCGACATCGAAGGTATCGACTCCGCCCACAAGACGGCCCTCCTCGCTAGCCTCTGCAGCGGCCATCGTGTGGACTTCGAAAAGATTTTCGTTTCCGGTATCTCTAAGATTACCGCCCAGGATATCGCTATCGCCAAGGAACTTGGCTGCTGCGTGAAGCTCCTCGGCATCTACCGCCGTGAAGGGGACCGCGTGGACGCCCGTGTCCATCCGTGCTTCGTGCCGCTCGACCACCAGCTCGCTAGCGTGAACCGCGTCTTGAACGCTGTTTACCTCCAGTGCGACAACCTCGGCGAAACGCTCCAGACCGGTGCCGGTGCTGGCCGTCTCCCGACCGCATCTGCAGTCGTCGCAGACCTCGTGTCCCTCGCTCGTTCTACCGATACGGGTTCCCGCAAGGCACTCCCGATGGGCTGGTTCAACGTCGAAAATTCTGCAACGCTCGTTCCTATCTCCGAAACTAGCGCCCGCTACTACCTCCGCTTCACGTCCCGTGACGCTTGCGGTGTGCTCGCCAAGATTACGAAGATCCTCGCTGACAACAACATCTCTATCGAAACGATCATCCAGAAGGACGTCAATGACCCGGGTAAGGTCTCCATCGTCGTCATTACGGAAAATACGCTCGATAGCAAGCTCACCAAGGCTGTCGATGCTGTGAACGCTCTCCCGGAAATCGTCGAGAAGAGCCAGGTCATCCGCTTCCTCGCTTAATTAAAGGTCGTATATGATTCGCGCAACTACTATGGAAAGAATTCTCTTGGTCCTTTCGGACTTTGCCGCCCTGTCGATTTGCTTCGCCTTGGCGTTCTGGGTTCAGTTTCATAGTGGTTGGATCGTGGACAAGTTTGACCCGACCAAGACGTTCGCTAGCTATTGGCAGTATGGACTTGTCTTGAATGTCGGTTGGCTTTTGTTGTTCACGTTCGCCGGATTGTATCGCTCTTGGTTGTTGCTTTCTAGAACGCACCAGGTGCTACGCGTACTCCGTGCCGTAGTCATCGGTGTGGTGATTGTTATTGTTTGTCTGTTCGGTGCCGAATTCATGGGGAAGGTCTTTACGAACCAACCGCTCAATGAAGGCTATCTCTATGGGTCCCGGTTCCCTTGGATATTTATTTACGGCGGGCTTGCCATTTTGCTTGTGGGCCTGTTCCGTATGCTCATTTACGTTTTCTTGCGTGCGCTGCTTCGTAGGGGCTATGGCGCAAACAACATTCTAGTGCTTGGCGCAACGGCTGCAGGTCGAAAGATTGCCGAAGACTTGGCGAAGACTCCTGCCCGTGGTCAGCGTGTGGTCGGCTTTGTCGATGAACGCTTCCAGGTCCTTCCGAAAAAGTTTGCGAACGTCCCGATTCTTGGTAAGTATTCCGACTTGCCGGCACTTGTCAAAAAGTACAAGGTCAGTGGCATTATCATTGCTCACGAAAGCGCTTCCCCGCAAGAAATCACGCGAGTGCTGGTCTGGGTTTGCGAACTCCCGATCCATATTTACATTGTTCCTGAACTTTATGGCGTGGTGAACGGTCGCTTCAAGGCAAACCTTGTTTACGGTTTTGAACTGCAAGAACTGTTTGCCTTTACGATGCCGCCATGGCAGGTTCGTGTCAAGCGCGTCATTGATATTGCGTTTGGCTTGTTCCTTGGGCTTATTTCTTTGCCGGTTTGCTTGCTTGCTGCGATTGCTATCAAGCTCGACGATCGTGGTCCGATTTTTTATTCGCAGGAACGCATTGGCCTTTACGGAAAACCGTTCACGGTCTATAAGTTCCGTACCATGCGTACCGATGCCGAAAAGCACGGTGCCCAGTGGGCTACCAAGAAAGACCCGCGCATTACTCGCATTGGTCATTTCTTGCGCAAGACTCGCATTGATGAACTCCCGCAGATCCTTTGTGTGCTCAAGGGCGACATGAGCATGGTCGGTCCGCGTCCGGAACGTGCCGTGTTTATCGGAAAGCTCCGCGAACAGATCCCGTTCTACATCAGCCGCTTAAAGATGAAGCCGGGTCTTACGGGTTGGGCTCAGGTTTGCCACCACTATGATACGAGTATCGAGGACGTGCAGATTAAGCTCCAGTATGATATGTATTACTACGAGAACATGAGCCTTCTTTTGGACTTCCAGATTCTCGTACGAACCGTTTATGTTGTTTTAACCGGAAAGGGTGCGCAATAGAGACGAGAGAACGCTCGCGATGCTCGCTACAGACGAGTGACGAAAGAGAGTCTTCCTGAGCGAAATGCCATAAGGCATGAAGTCGAAGGATCCAGTTAATTTTTTTTTTTAACGAAAGAGAATTGTTATGTATGGCGATAACTCAACACCGATTTTCCCTGTAGAAGATGCTTTGACCATGATCCGCCTTGCTTTGGCAGAAGACGTTCGCACGGGTGACGTGACGAGCGAATGGACGATCCCTGCTGACCAGAAGCAGCATGCTCGCCTTATCGCAAAAGAAGACGGTGTGCTTGCCGGCCTTCCGATTATCGAACTTGTGTTCCAGGAACTCAAGGCCAATGCCAAGGTGACGCTCCACAAGAAAGATGGTGACGTCGTGAAGAAGGGCGACTTGATTGCCGAACTCGACGGTACGACGCACGAACTTTTGACGGGCGAACGCACGCTCCTCAACTTCATCCAGCAGCTCTCCGGAGTGGCGACTGTTGCTCACACGTTCCAGGAAGCCTTGAAGGGCGGCAAGACGAAGGTGCTCGATACCCGCAAGACGATTCCGGGCTTCCGCACTTTGCAGAAGTACGCCGTTCGCGTCGGTGGCGGTTCCAACCACCGCATGGGCCTCTTTGACATGGTGCTCGTGAAGGATAACCACATTGCGGCTGCCGGTGGCGTGCTCGAAGCTCTTGAAGTCGTCAAGAAGAACAACAAGCAGGGCTTGATGGTCGAAATGGAAGTCGAAAACTTCGACCAGCTCCGCGCTCTCCTCAACAAGGGCGTCGATGTCATCATGCTCGACAACATGAGCAACGAAATGATGGCCGAAGCCTTGAAAATCATCAAGGAAAGCGGTGACAAGTGTCTCGTGGAAGGTTCTGGCAACATGACGCTCGAACGAGCCAAGCAGATTGCGACGCTCGGTCTCGACTTCATTTCTGTCGGTGCCCTCACGCATAGCGTCAAGGCTCTCGACATCTCGATGCGCATCTAGTTTCGTATAGTCCCGAAAACTTCTGAAACGCTGTCATGCCCGCCTTGAGCGGGCATCTCCTTTTTTGTTCCCCAAAAGTCCAACAATCACTAACTACCGCCTACTTCCTACTGTTTACTACTAATTTTCTCTCGTCTCTCGTCTCTAGTCTCTCGTCTAATTCTATATTTCCATTGGTTAGTACATTATGGGAGCTTCTATGCGTTGTTTAGTTACTGGTGGTGCCGGGTTCTTAGGAAGTCATCTTTGCGAAAGACTTTTGAATGATGGTCACGAAGTTATCTGCCTCGATAACTATTTTACGGGCCGTATGGCGAATGTGGCTCACCTGCGTGACAACCGCAACTTTGAACTCATCCGCCACGATGTAACCGAACCAATCCTGTTGGAAGTGGACCGCATTTTCAACTTGGCATGCCCCGCAAGTCCGATCCATTACCAGTTCAACCCGGTAAAGACCATCAAGACGAGCGTCATGGGTGCCATCAACATGCTCGGCCTTGCCAAGCGCGTCAAAGCCCGCATCCTCCAAGCTTCTACAAGTGAAGTCTATGGCGACCCGGCAGTACATCCGCAGACCGAAGATTACTGGGGAAACGTGAACCCCATCGGCATCCGTAGCTGCTATGACGAAGGCAAGCGCGTCGCCGAAACGCTCTTTATGGATTACCACCGCCAGAACAAGGTCGACATCCGCATTGTCCGTATTTTCAATACGTACGGTCCGCGCATGCTCCCCAACGACGGCCGCGTCGTGAGCAACTTCATCGTGCAGGCGCTCAATGGCGAAGACCTCACCATTTACGGTGACGGCAGCCAGACCCGCAGCTTCTGCTATGTCGACGACCTCATCGAAGGCTTTGTCCGCATGATGAATCAGGACAAGATCATCGGACCGGTCAATATCGGCAATCCCGGTGAATTTACGATGCTCGAACTTGCCAAAGAAGTTCTCGAACTCACGGGTTCCAAGAGCAAGATTGTCTATAAGCCGCTCCCCGGAGACGATCCCAAGATGCGCCGCCCGAATATCGACTTGGCCAAGAGCGCTCTCGATTGGGAACCGACTATTCCGCTCCGTCAGGGCCTCGAGAAGACCATCGTTTATTTTGACAATTTATTGAAGACGAAGTAACCATCCATCTAGGATATTTGTCGTTCATTCTCTTATTTGGGGGAGTCGTCGAGACTCCTCTTTAATTTTTTTTTCAAAGTATTAACTTTCAAAAAAAAGAGAGTGTAAAAATGCCCAAATTCCTGCCGGTGCTTTTATTCTTGTCGTTTTTTGCTTGGGGTGCTGATGTCCCAAACGCAACGAATGCAGAGCCTGCAAACCCTGTACCGCAGGGCGTTCTTCCGTTGTTTTCGATTAAAACGCAGTCGACTCCTGACGATTCCGTCAATATCGGGTACACCATCACGAACACGACTTTCGAAGATACTCTCGATATTGATGCGTTGAACAAACCCCAAGCAGTTTCTCCGTTGATTGTCTTGGGCGAGGTGCTTGGCTTTAACGGTTTTATCTGGGCGTGGGACCGTTATGTTCTCGACAAAGATTATGCACGCACGGGGCCTAGTTACTGGAAACGTAATTTCAGGGAAGGTTGGGAGTGGGACCACAACCATTGGGCGATTAACTTTTATGGCCATCCGTACCAAGGCGCGACCTATTACAACTTTGCTCGTGGAGCGGGTTATGGCTTTTATGGAAGTCTCCTGTTTACCGCATTGGGTAGTTACACTTGGGAAATGTTTGCCGAGACGGAGTACCCTTCGACTAACGACTTGATTGCAACATCGATTGGTGGCGCTGTTTATGGAGAAGTCCTTTATAGGCTTTCTCGCAAGCTCTATGGCGTCGATGAATCCTCTTGGTACAATCAGGTTGGGGCTTTTGGAATTGCGCATTCGGCTTACATGCAAAGAAAAATCTTCGGGAATCGTGATGGAATCACGGGAAATACGCCGATGGACTTGTCCATATTTTTAGGAACCGGATCGCATTTTGGCAATATTTATCGATACGGTGGCCGCAACGAAGACGATTTGGACCAGCGTTGGGACGATAAGCACATTTTGTACGGTGCTGAAATCGAATACGGAAAGCCGTTCAGAAAAGTCAAGCGTCCTTTTGATTACTTTACTTTGTTTTCACGTGGCGAAGTCGGTCCGGACGGAACGCTTTTCCAGCTCGATGTGACGGGCAAACTCTCGAATGTGGGCGTACACGGCCGTGGTCACTGGGTAGATTTTGCAACGTATCTCGATTATTGCACGTTCTATGGCGACTTCGCGACCGTCGGCACGATTTCCTTAGGTACAGGAATCGACTTTTCGCTTTGGCTTTTGCCTTCGCTCCGCTTCCGCATGTATCATCAAATCTATTTCATTTTGCTTGGTACAACGGACATGGGCTACGACGACTTGATTCAGGCCGTGCATCCGGAATATGTATCCGATATGGACAATTACCAGTACAATACGGGCGCGAAATATGTCTTGGGAATCGAAGTCTCGATCGGTAAAAAGTTCCGCTTAAAGAACAAGACCGTTGTCGATGTGCTGCATACGATTCCGGGTTCGTTGCCGCACTATGGCGCCGATGGCTGGGATGCTTTGCTGATGAATTACACCTCTGCAGAATACGATCTGACGGATGTGATTTCTTTGGGCGGGCGCTTTGATGCCTATGCAAAAGTCGCGGCCTATTCGTCCGAATTCTTTGAACCCATGAGCCGCGGGGTCTTCGCTTACACACTCTACTTCAGCTATAAACTTTTTTAGAGGTCATTGAATGTGTCATCCTGAGCGGACACTGGAGTCGAAAGCGATAGAGAAAGTTGAAGGATCCATGAATTCTTTTAACCTATTTGACGAACTGATAACATTTTACTAAGATATTTACATAATGACTAACTTTCCTTTAAATAAGAACGGAAATATTCGCACAGCGGATTTCTCGATATTGAATGTATTGCACGAAGTAAACGTGCTGCCCGATAAGATTGCCATGTTCAACAGCTTTAAGGAATTCGGGCTTGAAAATTATGTGAAGGTGCAGGCGGCGGTTCTTCTTTTGGTGAGGAAGGGCTCTGTACAGGTTGAGTTGGATTTAAAAACGTACAATCTTGAAGCCGGATCCCTGTTCATTGTTTTTCCGGATCAGGTCTTAAAGGCTAAGAAAGCATCGGAAGATTTTGATCCAGTTTGTATCGCCTGTTCCAAGAATATGATCGAGGAACTGATTATTCGCTTTGACGACAATACGCGATTGATCTTGAAGTCTCGTGAAAATCCGTTGCAGAAGCTGGAAAAAGTCGAATTCGAACGCTTGAATACGAGCTTTGAATTCCTGAAGAAAAAATTTGAGACGACAGAGACGAATCCCTGCCGTTTGCAGGTCCTGAAGAACCATCTGATTGCGCTTCTTTACGAGTGCATCGGGGTCATCAATGAACCGCTAAATGTTGAAGTTTCCAAGACTCGTGGACAAGTGTTGTTCTCGCAGTTTATCGACCTCGTTGTCGAAAAACACCGCGAACAGCATTCCGTGAAGTATTATGCCGACGAACTCGGCATTACGCCAAAGTATCTCTCTGCTGTTGCCGAAGAACAGACCGGCAAGAATGCCAAGCGTTGGATAGACGAACACATCGCGCTCGATGCCAAGGTGCTTTTGCGCTCGTCGTCCAGAGATATCCAGAAAGTCTCCAAGATTTTAAATTTCCCTGACGTCTCGTTCTTCGGAAAGTTCTTCAAGCGCCTCGTCGGCGTTTCGCCCAAAGCCTACCGCAAAACGACGGAATAAGTTAGCTAAACCAATGTTGTCATGCCCGGCCTCGTCCGGGCATCTTCTATATTTACGATAATTTAACAGATTGTTGGTAATCAAGCTTCCTCGCTTGTTGTAATTTGCAGGAAGAATAATTTTAAATTGCGATCTGATTATGAAATTCCGAAAAGTCATCTTATTCACATTGCTTTTTGCCTCCGTTTTGCTTTTTGTTGCTTGCGACAAAGAAGAACGCAAGGAATATTACGGTAACGGTGCGTTAAAATCCATTACGACATATCGTGATAGTGTAAAAGACGGCCCGTACATCTTGTACTATGGGAATGGAAATGTATGGGAAAAGGGGCAATATAAAAATGACGAGAAAGATAGCGCTTGGAATATATGGCGCGAAAATGGAAAATTGGAAATAGAAGAATCCTATAAATCAGGTAATTTAGATGGAATCAGGAAAGAATGGTACGAAAACGGACAACAGAAAACTGAAGTGAAATACGAAGCCGGTGTTTGTGACGCTTGTTTTGTGAAAGAATGGTTTGAAAATGGAAAATTGAAGGAATGGCATTATAAAACTGAAGATAATGAAAAATGCATTATGAAAACGTGGCATGAAAATGGATCGTTGCAAGAAGAAGGTCTTTATAAGACTGACGACATAAAGAAAAGGATGTATAAAGAAGGGAAATGGAGAGAATGGTATCGAAATGGACAATTAAAAGAGGTTCTGGATTATAAAAATGGTAAAATATTTACTTATAAATGTTGGTATCAAAATGGTAATTTGCATGAAGCAATAGTATCATCTAAAGGGATTGATGATGGAAAATGGCGTAATTGTGATGGGAAATATGGGGTTCTTAAGTTGCTTGCGAAATTAGTTGATGAAGATAAGTCTATTCAGAATGCTATTCAAAAAGAATGGTATGATGATGGGAAATTGCAAAGAGAAAGATATTACAAAGATGGACGTGATAGTGTTTGGAAAACTTGGTATGAAAACGGCAAATTGAAAAATATCGAGAGCTACAAGGATGGATGGAAAAATGGTGTTTGGAAAGAATGGTTCGAAAATGGCCGTTTACAATCGGAATGTTCATATAAATTAGGCAAACGGGTCGGGAAATGCAAGGAATGGTATGAAAATGGGAAATTACGAAGTGAAAAATATTACAAAGATGATTTTGAAGATGGTTCTTGGAAGGAATGGTATGAAAATGGTCGCTTGCTATCGGAATGTTCTTATAAATTAGGTAAAAAAGCTGGAAAATGGAAGGAATGGTATGAAAGTGGAAAATTACGAAGTGTACAATATTACAAAGAGGGTTTGGAAGACGGTTCTTGGAAAGAATGGTATGAAAGCGGCAAATTGAAAAGTATCGAGAGCTATAAAGATGGACAGGAAAATGGTGTTTGGAAAACTTGGTATGAAAATGGTCGATTGGAAATGGAAGAAAACTATAAAGCTGGGCTACTGGATGGTATTAGGAGGGAATGGCATGAAAACGGACAATTAAGGCTAAAAGAATATTATAAAGATGGTGAACTTGATGGAGCTCGTAAATCATGGCATGAAAATGGAAAGTTGCTTGAAAAACATCAATTTAAAAAAGACTTGTTTCCAAAGCGTCCATGGATCAAAATGATGGTGCGCTAAAACCCATCACGATATATTTGAGGCTCCGCCACCTCATTAAACATTCATCGCGTCGACTTGGTTCACGATGGTGGTGACCGCTTCGATGTACTTGTTGACGTCATTTAAAAGGACGTTCTTGTCACTGGTCGCATTGGGGATGCGCACGCCAGGGAACATCTCGTAAACTTGATCGTGGCTTTCGGGATAGTTGCCGGTCGCAAGGAAATAGACGCCGTAAAGCAACGGCAAAAGCGTCGGCATGGAGCGCACATAAATTCCATGAGGATGGCGGTCTTCCTTGATGTAGAGGAACGCACGGCGCAAGTGCACGAGCAAACCGCGCAGTTCGCGTTCGCATTCGATGCGCAGTTCCGCAAGATTCGGGCTGAAATCTGCGAGCGGCGTTTCGCCACAAAGCGTGACGTTCTTGCTCTTGATATGCAAGAATTCCAGCGGGAACACGTCTTGCGACGACTTGATTTCAAAACGCGAGAACACGTGATTGAATTGGATGTTGTCGTACTTTGCTTTTTGCGTGAGCTTCTGCAACGGCAGCATATCTTCGACGGAATTGGACTTTAAAATAAAACTGATGGTCCACGGGGCTTCCAACGCAGAGAACCCTTCCATAAGGCAATCGCCATGAACGAATGCCGATACGAGATTGTCGCCGAGCGCTTCTTCAAAAAGCTTCGGCCATTCCGAGTTCTGTAATTCCGCGACGCTTAAATTCTTCTTCATAAGGGAACCTCTAAATTACCAACTTCCGCCGGAGCCTCCGCCACC
>Ga0265300_10001690_pt1 | contig 20264 bp, 16 predicted proteins | sample AusTroGonzalo_MG_FD_193482 | JGI IMG/M metagenome (GOLD analysis project Ga0265300, IMG submission 193482) | Bovine rumen microbial communities from tropical cattle in Woodstock, Queensland, Australia - Gonzalo_03 | ecosystem: Host-associated > Mammals > Digestive system > Stomach > Rumen ...
TCTAAAATTTTTTATGCCAAATAAATTTGAAAAATGAGTAAATACATTCATTGTAATTAGTTATGCATTCATGTGATGGATGCTTTTGTACTTCATATACCCTATGTACGAACAAATTTCAGCAATGTGAATGTGATGGATTTTTATATGATGAGGACTTTATACACTTTGAATTATCGCATTTAAACTAGAAAAAATTAAATATATGCACTTAATTTGGCATTTGGCTGTACTTGCTGGATCTGTATGTCATTGGATTGCTATAATGCGATACATATTGCCAATAAATGGATTATGCTAAATAAAGTCATTTCAAATATGTGTGAGAGATTTATTTCATCTTAATATGTCAAAACTAATGTTCAATTATATTTTCCATTTGGTGTTCATGCTGGCACTGTAATCTGGATTGTCACGATTCATGATGCCATTCAAATCATATTTCATGTTTTTTGAAATAATGTCCTTGTGGCTGTCAATGTTTGATATGTACTAATCAATGAACTTGAAAATTTCAATCATGCAGGTGCTGATATCCATTCACTATTTTTCATTTTTACATTTGATCCAGAGAATATTTTATCTCATCATGCTACTAAATTTCCACTCAACTGTAATGTGACTGATGTAGTAGATTGTCCATTTCCAAATGCACATTCGTATAATCATGTAAGTTCATAATCACGATCTACTTTGTCTGCTGATATATTGTCAAAGATGAAGTTTGATCCGCTACATGTATTTTGTCATGAATTGAATTCAGCGATATTTACAATAACTTCTGGTTTATTAGAAGGAAAACTTAGGTAAGAGTTCTTGAAACAACGGACAGAATTTGCATAAGCACGATTACCGTAATCATCAGCATACACTCCACTTGAATACAATCTTAGGTAACGGACATATCAATTATCTATGTCAGGTGAAGACGATGAAAAATAAGCAGACTCTCCTACATTTAAGACTCAAGCAAGTCAATAATGGCGACGACCAGCAAGCGATATTTTAAAGTCCTCCTGAAACCTGGTTACTACTGCCAATATTACTTTTGATGGATTACTTATAGTATTAAAAAGACTTATTCCATCGTTTGAACTAACTACTAGTTCGTTTCATTCTCATGTATAATTCGCTGCCCAATATTTTAATAGTTGGCTCCATTCTCATATACTTGGTACATGATATCATGTATCACATGGTCACTGTCTATCTTCTACATTTATTGCTACATTTCAGGATTCATCATATCACCAATTATTTTCTTGGCTATCTCCACTTCATCATCGTAAGTTATCGTTTATTGAACTACAATAATCTCCGTATCATCATATTCTAAATACATCATCATCGAGAGGTGTTGTTGGACTATATCATCCACAGTCTATCATTCATCATGTACGCTCTCATCATGGAAATCTTTGGCATAAATAGCCATCCAAACACGGCAAAAATCCATGATTATTTCACCACTGAAAATGATATCAATATGAACCTGTAGAGGTAATATCATTTGTTGTGGCTCAAAGGTTTCTATCTTGCATTGTAATACATTTTGTTCAATTACTTGATGGATCACATATTGAAATTGTTCAGCCTCTTTCATGAATATAACTACTTGTAGCACTTGTAACTGGAAACAATAGTGTACCTACGATTAGTAAGGCTAACAAATTTTTGTTTTTCATTTAGTTTTATCGAAAATAAAATTTGCGACACTTAATTATACACAAAAAAGAAGAAAAAGTCAAATTTTTAATCGGCGAATTTCTTTGGTATCAACTATCATTTCCAACTTTATGTAATTTTTTTGATTTTTTTGGAATTTTTGATTAGTGGAAATAAGTGACCGTATGAGAATAAATAATCTCTTGGGAATAGTAAATTTTTTATGGATAAATATATTTTATTATCCTCTTGGACAATTTCTCAAAAAGAACATTTCCAAGAGATTGTTGTCGTATTGAAATAATTCTTCACATTTATCATAATCAACTTCGTAGCTTCATTCATACAAAACTTTCCATCAATTATCTGTCTTTTCTATGATAAGTTGAATTGGATTGTATTCTCATCCATTATTTTCATGTAAAGTGGCATACAAATAATTGTTTGCCATACCAAACACATCATAATAAACATTTTCTCGTTTGGTATTTCATTTGTATTGATAATTTGTCTTTTTTATGAAATTTTGTAAAGTTCATTCTTCTCATATTAGAAAATCTGTATTATATTTATCTGCACATCACATGTATCCCATATCTCATTCTCTAAATACTGAAATTTTGTATTCATGAGTATTTCATTTACCACCATCAATACAATCTTCTTTTACGATATCTCATTCTATATCATATCACTCAAAATGGATATTATCACCATCTTTGGTCAATCTAGATATGTAATAATCTTCAATTTTTTCTGGATCAGATCGTGTAATTTCAGTTCATCTAATTGACATACTCCAAAATGGCTCCATACCTTCAGCATCAAAATAAAAATCTTGGGCTGAAACTGTTCATTCTGGTCTAAATCCACAAAGTAATTCTATATTGTATGTCACTTTGTCATTAAATTCTTTCCATGCTTGTTCATATGCCTCCTCATTATCTTCATCCTCTTCATCTCGTTCCCAAGCCATTAATTCATATGGAATTTCTTGGTCATAAAAAAGTCATTGGGAACAAACAATATTACCTTTGTAATAGTCAATCACAGATCATCAAATTTCATCTCAAATATATTCAACTTGCCGACCATCAAAAAACTCTGTAGTATTTGGTAAATCCTTTTCTTTAATTCAAGATTTTTGAACACCATATCACAATAATTCATTTTCTGGATTTTCAGAATCTACATAATTGTACCAATAAAAGTTCTCCTCTTTGATATCAGTTTCTTTTAGTCTCAATTGTTTTGCGAAAGATTTCATAATTGAAGTAACTTCATTGTCTGGAAGATTTGAATTGATTGGTTCTTGTCATCATCAGAATTCACAACCGTTTAGAAGTAATAATCAACCAAGCATTAATGCTAAACCAAAAATTTTTAATTTTTTTGTCATAATAAAAAACATTTATAATATAAAATTTTCGCCTTCAAGCTATTGATTTCTTATCAAAAAACAAGTGATTTAATTAATATTGAATAAATAATTTTATTGGTTATATAATGAAAGTATTTATACGTGTAATAATTAGAATGAAAACAAAATTATTATCAATTTTCTCAAATTGGATTACTGCTATAAAAAAGTTTCCAATTGCTCATCTGATAATACTTTTTCTCACGATAGTTTTTTGTCGATGAGTTAGCCAAGATGAGGTTTTTTCGATAGAAACTGAAAGATTCTTTTTTGCTGGTGTCGTTGCTTTTGTCATGAGTCTATTCTGACCATTATGATTTGAAAAAAGCACAGATACAAAAAGAGAAAAAAAATTCAATTTGCCATCTCAAATATTCGCATTGATAATCTGAATACTATATTTTTTGTGTGTTCGCAACGTGGACTTAAATAATTTGAGTGTTGCATCTTCTCTGATATATTTTGGACCTGTAATACTTGCATATATACTACTTTGTTTGCTTATTGCTATCAGATACAGAAAAGACGAGAAACTCGCTGTAAAATCATATACAAATATTTTTTGGGGGATTGTAGTATGATTATTGGTAGGACTTATTGTCCGAGGTGGAGTTTCTGGAGCAATACGAGCATTCAAAGAATTGATACTTTCAAGTTTTGATTTTGATCATTTATATTGATATGTATGATGTTTCTCACTGATATTACTTGCTACATCGTTTGGATTAAATTATTATTTGGTTAGAAGTGCAGACGAAGATGTAAAGCCAACTTGGATAAATAGAGTCTTTTGAGCTTATATTTTTGTACCGTTAGCTTTGTTGTATTTAGCAATATTTGTCTTGTACGGATTGAAAATATTGATTACATGAGTTTGGCCAAAATGAGTAATTGTACGGTTATGATTTGGATATTTTGCTTTGGGAATAATCGCTATATTTTTAACATATCTACAAGATGAAAAAAAATTTAAATCATTGCACAAAATATTGTTCGCAAGCTTCATTTTGATGTCGATACTCATGATTTGTGCAATATATATGAGAGTGGACCAGTATTGATTTACTATAAATAGATACCTAGTTTGTGCTGGTATTTTGGCAATAATTGCTATATCAGTTCTCGCTTTGTGCTTTGAACACAAAAGGTTTTTGAGATTTTTCGCAATATTGGCTGGAATTACTTTGGTGACAATATACTGATGACCAATCTGAGCTAAACAAGTTTCTCTAAGGTCTCAATTGAGATGACTCAACGAACTTTTGAAAACTGAGAATTTGGAATTGCCGTTGAAAAAAGATTCTTTGCTTTGACTACAAGGAACTGGAATAAATGCTATTGCTCGTGCATTGGAAGATATTTCGTATGAATACGATGGTGAAGATTGGAAAAAATGAATAATTGATGAAGGATGAATGAGATTCAATGGTTATAATTTGACATATGATTATCTATGATATGAGTATTACAGCGATTATGACAATGATAATAGATTTGTACGAGGAATATATGAAAAGTGATGGTACCGCCCTTCTGTAGATATTTCTGAATACAAAAAAATGTACCCGATGTGATGATGATATTACAATAATGTTTATTCTTCTGATGATAATATATTTGAAATTACGATAGAAAGTGAAGTTATTCATCTGGATTTGTCACCATATGCTCAGATGATTTACGATTTTGTAGTGAATAATGAAGATACAGAACACCCATTAGTATTTGAAATTTGAGATAAAACTTATGTATTCACTTATGCAGAATGATTTAAGCACGATGATGGAAAAGTTGTTTTGATAGAAGTTGGTGGATATATTTTCATGAAATAGAAAATCTCTTGACTTTTAATTTTGATTTGTTATAATGTACCCGTGTTAATGGGCACATCATATGCCCCCAATGGGGGACCAAGCCAGGATACGAATTCGTTGTCCTGGCTATTTTTTATAAAAAATTAAAACTTAGTTTCGCTTGAAAAAAAAATTATTTATTATATTCTTAATTTATTGTATTTTTATTATAAAAAGAAAATCGTGGATTTATTAGCAATTTCGTATAGTAATATCTGACCTTTTAAGTGAAAATTGAAAAATATTTTTTTCAAAAAATGAAAATATCTGATTAAAGCACCAATTTGAAGTGGAAAAAGTTTTTTGTTTTTTGATGGACCGGTTTATGCTTTGTACAAATATAGCACAAGAAATATTTTGAATACAGATAGTGAGAAGTGATTCATTAAACTACTATTTGAACAAGATGAACAATATTATCTGATAGTGAGAAATTTGGAGCAAGGGAAAGCAAAAGATATCTGTAAGTCGCAGTTATTTACCGTAGAGTGAAATGTGGAAAATTTAGTACTTTCAGATGACAAAGATATCCAACAAACGATGCAAGAATCTGGATTTAAATTAGATGAGATAGTATTTAAAAACGAAACAGATTTGGACTGAACTTTGAAATGATTTTTGCCACCAAAAGAGGTATTTTTGAGTACAGTTTTCTTATTACAAGATAGTGAAAACATTTTTGAATTACAGCCAGCAGATAGACTTACTGTCATGAAAAATATTTTTAATTTGGTTGGAATTGATGAAGTAAAAGACCAGATAGCTGATAGAAAAAAAGAGATTCAGACAACATTGAAAATTAAGTCAGATACTACATTGTTTGACAATAAAATCAAATATAGTTTGTGAAATTATATCAAAAATTTCAGAGAAATTCAGAAGTTTGAAAATATTGGAATTAGCGAGCAGTACAATGATTTTGTGAATGAATTGGAAATGATTGCCGATAAAGTGAATGTAAATGAATTTAGCATTGACTGATTTGATTTGGAATTATCAAAAAAAATTGATGAGAAAATCGCTGAGAAAAAGAAGGATTATCAATGATTTTTATTGAATTTACAAAATACTGAAAAAGATATTTCTGAAAGAAAAAATAAAATAAATCAATTTAATACGGAAAAATCAAATATTGAAAGAGAAATAGTTTCAATTGACCAAAAAATTTCGTGATTCGATCCTGAAAAAATTAATCAGAAAAAAAGCAAAAAATTGGAGCTAATCAATGAAATGGAAAATTTACAAAAATGAGTAAATTATAATGTAGAAATACCAAGTGAACTTAGTGCTTTGTGACTTGTAAAATGAAACGACTTGGAGTGAATGAATGAATTAATCAATCAAATCACAATCCAATGAAAATCTTTGGCTGATGAAAAAAGAGTGAAAGAAAGTCAAATTGAGACAGAGAAGATCAAAATTGAATCTCAAGCAAAAAATGTAGAAATAGAATTAAAGAATTTACAGACAAATAAGGGAAATATTGAGGGACAAATTACAAATGTTCAGAAGAAAATTGCAGAAATTGATAATACAATGAATAAAGAATCTCAATTCGCTTGTGCAAAAATTGAGTCAAATTGTCCATTTGTAAAAGAAATAAATAGGTGAACTTTTGCAGAATTAGAAAGACAGAAAGCAAATTTGGAAACTGAGCTATGAGAATTGAAAGGTAAACTTGAAGATATAGAAAAATCCATGGCAGAAAAGTCGGGACAAAGTAAAGTTTCGAATTCAACGAACATTTCGGATTTGACTAAAAGTATTGAAGATATTGAGAAAAAAATGCAATCTTTGAGAGATTTTTTGGCTAAAATAGATTTCAAGAAAGTACAAGAATCTTGGCAAAATCGAAAAGCTCTGAATATTGAAAGTCAAAGCCTGGACAAAGAAATTTTAGCTTTAGAAAATTGAGCTAAAGAACTAGAAAATTTGAATAATGAGAAAATAAAATTATCTCAACAAATAGAAAATATTGTATCGAATATCTGAGTTTTAGATTGAGAGATAAAAAACCTTGAGACTAAGAAACTTGAGCAACAAAAGGTATTGGATACAATTGAAATTAGAAAATATGAAGAATTGGATAATTACAACAAAATTATGGATAGATCTTTGCATGAAATTGAGAGTCTCATAAATGATTTCAAAGAAAATTCAATTGAAATAAACAAATTGAAACAAGATGAAATCATGGTAAAAAATCTCCATCAAATTTTCTCAAAAGAATTGCTTTTATTTGTATTGGAGTGATATTTGCCAATTTTGACCGAGATAATTAATGCCCTACTCGCTCAAGTCGTAGATTATACAATTGATATCAAATTGAAACAAAAGTGAGAGAATTTGGAAATGGATGTAAAAATTTATGACGAAAAAGGAGAAAGAGATATCAAATCTCTCAGTGGATGACAAAAGGTTATTCTAAAACTTGTCCGAATGCTTGCTATATCAAATTATATTAGATCACCAATGTTGTTTATGGATGAGACAATCAACAATTTGGATCAAGACACAGTTTGAAAAGTAGCAGAAATGCTCGGAAATTTCGTAAAACAGAGAAATGTGAAACTATATACTGTCACTCATAGTCAGCAAATTCAAGAAATGGATATTTGGGATGAGATTGTAGTAATTAATAATTAAGAATGAAGAATACCTTAGAATGCGACAAACCATTATTTTTACTTTTTTTTCAAAAATATCACTCTTGCTTTTCCATGATCTCTATATTTATTTGAAGAATCTACAGTTTCTATTCGTTTATCTGCTCATGAATATACTGATTTAAATATCATTCTTTTCTTAAAACCATTAACAACTATTCAATTTTTAAATTCTGAATAGTAATTGTTATTAATTACAAATGGCCTACATCTTGATTTTTCGTCAATTGCTAACCATGCTCATGGCATTGATAGACATCATCACATTTTTTCATCTAATCATTCTATTCATCTAGTTTTTTCTGCTAATTCAGAAATTTGTTCTATTGTCGGTTGTTCATATCATTTTCCTTTCATTTCCTCTACCAAATTTTTCCATTTATCACTGAAAAAAAATTTCTTATCCACAATTCAATTTGCTGTTCAAAGTTTTTCTCACGAAATCTCCATCACCTCAAAATCTCATAATCAATCGATAGAAAATTCAATTGATTTTCAATAATCTTCATTAGGGTTCAAAACATCTAATAATTGTTGGTCTCAAAATTTCTGTAACGATGAATTCTGTCATTCTGGCTGTCATCATAAATTTTCCTTTGAATTTTTTTTTCATTTTGCCATTTTTGTTAAATTAAAATATAAAATTTGTTATAATAGTACCATAATTATATATATAATTTTTTATTTGTCAAATTTTTGAGGACTTTTTTCTCGGCTGATGAACTGAGGTTTCGGACTTTTTTTGAAAAAAGTGTGATTTTTTTGAAATTTTTTTGGATTTTTTTTGAAAATTGACCTCGGGTAAATCATCCAACAAAAGACTGACTAAAATTTTTAGTTCGGTCTGTAATTTATAGATTACCCGTGGTATTCCTATTCTTCAATTCACTCTTGATTTTTTATATGCGAATAATATTAATAAATCATTCATTCTTAATTCTTAATTCTTAATTATTAATTGTTAATTATTATGAAATACGCACAAGCACTAAAAGAATTATGAAAAGATTTTGATCCGTTTTTACATTTGGAAAAAGAAGAATTGGTTGACGAAACAACATATTTTTTTGTTATTCCAGCTCGTGCCCCTTATGTAGAAAATCATTTATTAATTATACCAAAAAGGAAAGTCTATGTTTTGAGAGAATTAACTAGTGAAGAAAAGGAAGAAATGTACGATTTAGTAGATAAACGATCAAAAAAATTACATACAATACATCATGGAGTAAATTTACTTTTGAGGGATGGTTTGGTTGGAGATGATTGAGATACTGAGATACAAAAATCTGTGAATCATTTACATTTTCACTTAATCCCTGACTGCCCTATTTGATGAGAAGCGGCTGGACTTGACAGGAAATGGTATACAGATGATGAATATTTGGATTTAGCAAAAGAAATTAGAATTAAGTTTTTGTGAATTAGCTAATAGCTAGTTGCTAATGGCTAATGACTAATAGCCAATAGCAAAGAAATCTTTTGCTATAAGCTACTTGCTATGAGCTATCAGCTAAAAAAATTACTTTGTGATTTTTTTTATTTTTGTCAACCTAATATATGTCCCAATTGGGACTTTTTTTGATTATTTTTTGATTTTTGAGTATAATAATAGTGTCTTTAATATTTAACAAGTATTATAATGTCTACGACAATTAATTATAAAACTCATAATGTGATAATGAAGTGGTTAATAGCTATTTTAACTGTTTTTGCATGCTTTTGATCTATCACTACATCAGAAAGTATTTATGAATCACAATTAAATACGGATTCTTTCGATGTAGAAAATGCTACTGAGACGATAAAAGCATTACAAGATAGTATCAATGATATTATTGATCAATTGTATGAAATTGATGATAAAGAAGTAAATGATAAAGGTTCTGTTTCTAATAAATATAAAGAAATTAGGAAAGAAATTGTAAGTGTGATACAGGATATAAACAAAACTACAGAATATGTATCCACTATGATTTCAAAAATAGCATCATACAAAAGACAGATTCAAGCTAATGTTGAAGCATTGAGAGATACCAGAGAATGAATTGATATATCAAAAGGATATATACAAGAATTTTCAAATTTTTTGTACAAAATTAATAATCAAATATCTTATGAAAATGAGATTGATGATGTGAGACTCATATCACTATCTGACAATATAGCTATTTCTTTATCAAATGAACAAATGGTAAAGTCTATATTGGAACAATTCAACGATATGATGACATCATTGGATATTGATGAAGAAAAACAAGTAAATTTAATAAAAGCTTTGAACAAATTAAAAATTAAAGCTTCCGAAAATGTTGAATCGTATCAAGCAATTTTATCTGTTTTGAATCAAAAGAAAAACTATCTAATTCAATTTATGCAACTTTATAAAGATGATTTATTGGCTGAACAAAAATTTAGTATGATATTTGATAATATAAAAGATGTTTATACAGCAGTAAAATGAATAGTATCAAATATTGTAAAAAAAGATTACTCAGATGTCTCATTTGATGTATCTGAAAAAATGGAACAGGTTGAAAAATATTATGAAGAGACAAATGCTGGAGCATCAAATTTACAAGTTTTGGCTTGGCCAATTTATCCTATACAAAATATTCAAAGATACTTTAGAGATGCTGAATTTGAGGAAACAAACTGAATACCATTTCAGTGAATACAAATTGTAGCTGAGCAATGAACACCTGTTTATTCTGCTGCAGATTGAATAGTATATCAGGTATCAAACAATCCTTGAATTGGAATAAATTGGGCTTTGATATTACATCCAAAATGATATATCACGGTATATATGTACTTGAATAATATTTTGGTAGAAAAATGAGATGTGGTAAGGAGATGACAACTTATATGATATTCTGGATGAGAACCAGGAACTCAATGAGCTTGATTTAGTTCAGCATGACCAAATCTGACATTTATAGTATTCAAAGATTGAGTTGCTTTGGATCCACTACAATTCTTAGATTTGAGTGTAATTAAAAATAAAGATATCATTCCAGATGAATATAACATCAAGTATTTGAATGACAAATATGCAAGGACAATTGATATTTCAGAAGTAAAATTTGCTAGCTGAGATACTGTAGATGACAGAGCAGAATCTTTCTTGAATGAATATGGAGTTTGAGCTTATAGACAATTAGCATTCTGGGAAGATGCAGTAGCAAATACAGAAATTGATAGAGATGTAGTAATTTGTATAGCATTTGCTGAAAGTACATTAGGTAGATATTTAACTACAGAGAACAACATCTGAAATGTATGAAATGATGATAGATGAAATAGGGTTTCTTTCGCTTCTGCATTGGCATGAGCAAGATCTATACCAGATACATTAAATAATTATTATTTATGAAATTATCATACAATCAGTCAACTTAGTAGATATGGAAATGTAGATGGAAAGATTTATGCATCAAGTCCTATCAATTGGCAAAGAAATGTGACAAAATGTTTGAGTCAAATTAAATGATACTATGTACCGGAAGATTATCCATTTAGATTGTGAATTAATCCAAGATTAACTTGAGAGGATGATTGAGTTGGTGAGGAGATGACATATGTAAAGAAAGTTGATTAGAAAAATTTACAAAATGTACATTCATTAAAATGGATAATATATTGGGAAAAGAACCTATTCTTAGATGGCATGAACAACTGTATGGAATAAATGAAAATTTAATAAATAACCTCCCAAGGCCATACCGTTGAAATGCAAGAAAAGAAATTTTAGATATAGTTGAAGATCAATGAAGGGATTATGAGATTCTTCAAAAATTAAAAGATGAAGAAATGAAAAGTATACTTTGAACATTATCTGATGAAAATCCACTATATCAACTTAATGAAAAAGTTTCTATATCTATAGAGGATCACCCTGAACTTAAGCGAGGAAGAATTGAAAATGTATTTAATTTTTCTGAAGATATATATGATGATTCCTATTACGATGATGATTATTATTATGATGATTACAATGATGATTACAGTGATGATGAGTATAATGATGATGAACACAATGACGATGAACACAATGATGATGAACACAATGACGATGAACACAACGATGGTGAAGACAACGATTGTGGATATAACTATAATGAAGATGAAAATTATTCAAATATTCTCTTAGAAATACAACAAAACTACGAAAAAGCCATATGAAGACATTCTGACTATGTCGCTGATTTGAAAAGACATATTGCTACCTGAAACTGATTAGTTTATTCTCCTTTTGTAAATGATACATCAGTACTAGTAGGACAACTTGTATGAGATATTTTTTTAGTATCACATTTTGCACCATCAAGTATGAAAATGTGATACAAATTAATCAAAGAAGCTATGATGAGTAAGATGCCAATAGTTTTTGCAGTTCCAGATTTTTTGTCGAAGCAATTGGAAAAAGCTTGATTTACTAATCTATGATACAAGATACCGCAAATTTTTAATTGAGAGGTTATATTAAAAAATATTTTAGTAAATAATGCCGTGACAGAAGGTGATCTAAAAACTCTTATAGATACTTTTACCACAAACTATTCATTATAAATTTTGATGATAAAAATGTGTGTTGGTTTGTACCCATTGATGAAGAAATGACTTATGTAAAGAAAGTAGATTAGAAACAAATACATAATTTTCTTAGGCCCCAATGGGGCTTTTTTATAAATATAATCATTAAATATGATGACTTTAATTTTCTATTGTCTTTTATTTTAAAAAATATATAATTATGGTATTGCAAACAAAAATAGAATATCTATTTTTAATTATTGTTGATGTAAAATGTTTTGACTTATTGCCGCGATTGCGGTAGTACCTGATGTGGATACCTCAATAGTGATAACATGAGATGTCCAGCAATTTATTGAAGAACAGGTGCAAGAAGAACTTCCAGAAGAAGTTGAAGAAGTTCAAGAGGAAAATTCGGATGAAATTCAGAAAGAGATTGAGCAACAGATGTTGAATGAAATTTTGGTGCATAAGTGATATTCGTATGGTAACAAAATGCAAGATTACGTAAACTATGCTTATCATCTTTGATGAATTGAATTTGTTAAACTTATAGAATGTGAAAATGGTAGGTGGGATCCTAAAAGGATTTCCAAAACTAATGACCGTGGATTGTGTCAGTTAAATTATAAGTATAACAAAAAATTTATTAATTCACCAGATTTTTCCGATCCGTATAAGCAATTGGATTATTGTTATGAAAAATACAAGATTAATCCAAATTTGCGATATTGACCCAAAAGGAAAATAGATGGTATAAAATGTTCAGATTATGTTAGTAACAGATTTGGTATTTTAGTGACAAATCACATGGTTACATATAATAACAAGGCTTCTGAAAATATAAATTAAATTTATATTTTTTTATTTTTCACATTTATTTTGCCGTTTATTGTTTTTTTAGTAATTAAATAATTTTGTCATACAATTTTTGTTTACAAAAAAAATCTACAAAACGAGTTAACATTCCGTAGATTTTTTATTTTTTTAATTTATATGCTACTCGTCTTCATCGTCATCTCAATTTGTATAAGTTGTTTTTTCATCTCAATCTTCTTCATACTCCTCATCGTCTCGATCATCATCTTCATCATCCCAATCGTCATCATCATCAAATGGATCTTTTTTTAAATTATTTAATTTTTCATCATCATAATCTTTCTTTGGCATAATATAGTGCTTAAAAAGTAAATATTGAAAAAACATATATTATTATATATGCAAAAATCAAGAGAAAAAATAATTAATAATTTGACTAAAAGGAATCCCGCAAGGCGGGGAAGAATTAAAAAATTAATAATTATGGTTTTATGATAATATCTTGGTTATTAATTCTCAAACTATTTTTGGATTTGCTTTTCAAGCTGTTTTTTTCATTACTTGTCATACAAAGAATCCCAATGTCGTAGTTTTTCATCCTTTGTACTGCTCAACTATAGCTGGATTTTCGTTGATAACAGTTTGAACTATATTTTCTAATTCAGAATTGTCAATTCACTCAGTGCTGAATCCTTTTTCATCGATTATTTCTTTTGCTGTTTTTCATGTACTAAGCATTTCATCCATAACTACTTTCATCTGATTATCCATGATTTTTCAATCAATAACAACCTTCAAAAACTCTACAAATTTTTCTTTATCAAATTTTAATTCATTGATTCAAACAAAATTTTCTTTCATATATGCTGCTATTGGTCAGACAATTCGTTTTGCAGAAATTTTTGGATCTAATCACATATTTACAAGGCTCATGAAATAATCCAAAACTTCTTGATCGTTGATTAATCAGTTGATATATTCTTTGTTGAATCCATATTCTTGTTTGAATTTTTTGATTATTTGGTGTGGAATTACGAGCTCTTGCTGGTCTAACCAGTTCATTTGTTCATCTGTTAGCACTAATTCTGGCATATCTGGTTCTGGAAAATATCTGTAATCCAAAGCATCTTCTTTTGATCTCATCAATTTACTAACTCATTCTGCATCGTTCCACATCCTTGTTTGCTGCTCGTTTTCTTTTCATTCATCCAAAAGTTTGCTTTGTCTCTCGTATTCGTATGCAATTCATCTCCTAATCATACTAAATGAATTGATATTTTTCAACTCTGTCCTCTTTCCAAGTGGATCGTTTTCAGATTTTCTGATTGAAATATTTACATCAACTCTGAGCTGTCATCTATCCATATCTGCATCTGAAATTCAATTATATCTGACAATTCTTTGTAATTCTTTTATGAATTCGATTACTTCATCTTCGTCATGAAAATCTGGTCCTGTCACGATTTCTACAAGTGGAGTTCCAGCACGGTTGTAATCAACCAAAGCCGCTCATCCATTATGAATCATTTTGGCAGTATCGCATTCCATATGAGCATTTTCGATTCTGACACTTCTTTCCTCTTCGTAATTATTTACAAAAAAGCTCACCTTTCAATCAACATTTGTTGGTTCGTATTGCTGGGTAATCTGGTATCACATTGGCAAATCCGTATAGAAATATGATTTCCTATCAAAATGTGATTTACGATTTATGTGACAATTCAAAGCTTTTCATAGTTTCAAAGATAATTCAAGTACTTCTTTGCTCAATGTAGGCAAAGCACCAGGTTGACCAGTACAAACAGGACAAATATTTGTATTTGGTATCAAAGTATCGAAATTCTGCTCGTTTTTACATTGGCAAAAAATCTTATTTGGACTGTTTAATTTTATATGAATCTCCAATCAAATGGTCTTCAAGTACATTTTCTATCTCAAACAATAAAAAATTGATATTTTGTATATCTTTCTATTAATTTATTGAACTTATTTATAAAAACAAGATTTTCTTGTGAAATTATAATCAAAATTCTTCTTTAATCTTATCTATATAATCCAATTTTTCTCGAGTGAACAATTCTATTCATGAATAGTTTTTTGGTGTACGTCACATATGTCCAAATGAAGCAGTTTCAAAATATATAGGATTGCGAAGTTTTAATCTTGTCTCAATAGCATTTGGTCTCAAATCGAAAATATTATTTATTTTTTCAGCAATTTCTGAATCTGAAAGGTTTACTTTTGATTTTCAGTAAGTATTTACATAAATACTAATTGGCTTTGCTACTCAAATAGCATATGAAATTTGGACCAAAATTTCTTTGGAAACTCATGCTGCTACCAAATTTTTAGCAATATGACGAGCTGCATAAGCTGCTGAACGATCAACTTTGCTTGGATCTTTTCCAGAAAATGCTCATCCTCAATGTGCTCATTTTCATCCGTATGTATCTACAATAATTTTTCTTCATGTCACTCATGTATCTCAATTTGGTCATCAAATCACGAATTTTCAAGTTGGATTTACATAAAGAATCAAGTTTTCATCGAATAATTTTGATATATTTTCTGATAAATTAGCTTTTACACGAGGCAACAAAATATTTTTTACATCATCATAAATTTGATTCAACATTTTTTTATCAGTTTCAAGCCGTGATTCTCAATTTTCTGGAGAAAGAAATTCATCATGCTGAGTGGAAACGACAATAGTATTGATACGATTTGGTTTGTCATCATCCGAATATTCTACTGTCACCTGAGATTTTGCATCTGGACGAAGATATGTCATAACTTTTCACTCTTTGCGAATTTGATTTAATTCATACAAAATTTTGTGTGATAAGTATAATGGCAAAGGCATGTAATCATCAGTATCGTCACAAGCATAACCAAACATCATTCCTTGGTCTCAGGCTCATTGATCTTCAATATTTTCACGGTCTACACCACGATTTATGTCTGGAGATTGCTCATGCAAAAATACTTCTACATCACAGCTATCAGCATCAAATCAGTATTCCTTTTTGGTATAACCGATTTTTCTAATCACATCACGAGCAACTTGCTCAGCATTCACTGTTCCTTTTGATTTTACTTCTCAAGCTATCACCACCTTATTGGTTGTAACTAAAGTTTCACAAGCTACTTTTGAATTTGAATCTTGTGCTAAATATGCATCTAAAATTGCATCTGAAATTTGATCAGCCACCTTGTCTGGATGTCCAGACGAGACCGATTCTGAAGTGAATAAATAAGTCATTTTCTTGAATAAAAAATAAAATACATTTTGCAATAACTGACTCTCAAATGTATTTTGGATTTGTGAAGCAGAGCTTCGGCGTAAATTGTAATTGTCTTTTTAGCAATTTTTTTACGTGGTTGCAAGCGGTCAAATCCATCCACATTTTGAATCTGACTTGAAGTTATGAAATTTGATAAAAATATCAATAGAAAATTTTTCGAAAATTTTCATTGAAAATTTATGTTTTATGTATAAATAATAAGTATTTCATGTATTATTATATAAAAATGAATCAAGAACCTTTAGCCTTTTTTCTTCGTCCAGAAAAAATTGAAGATATGGTTGGACAAGAAAAAATATTGGAAAACATCAAATCTTTCATAACAAATTGAGCAATTCCATCTATGATTTTTTGGTGAACCCCATGATGTGGAAAGACTACTCTTGCTTTTGTTTTGTCAAAAGTAATGAAAGCTGATTTTTTCGAATTAAGTGGAGTAAAAAGCAAAAAAGAAGATTTGAATGCAATATTGGAACGTGCTAGCCAAAATAAGGCTTATTGAACAAAGACAATTTTGTTTTTGGATGAAATACATCGTCGAAATAAAGCACAACAAGATGCATTGCTACCATTTGTAGAAAGTTGACTTATAACATTGATTGGTGCTACTACTGAAAATCCAAGTTTTACGATAAACAACGCTCTACTTTCTCGTTGCAAAGTGCTAGTTTTTGAACCTTTGACTGAAGAAAATATTTTTGATTTTTTCAAAAAAAGTGAAGAAAAAATATTGAGCAAATATCCAAATTTGAAATTTGATGATGAAATTTTGAGAACTATTGCAAAACTATCAAATTGAGACTTGAGAAATGCTTGTAATTTATTGGAAGCAAGTATTATGCTAAGTAAGGATGGAGTTTTGGATGAAGAAATAATCAAGCAAGCATTTGGAAAACCTACATACTACGACCGCGACTGAGAAGAACATTATAATATAATTTCAGCGATCCACAAATCGCTTCGTGATAGTGATCCACATGCTGCTTGCTATCGAATCCAAAGAATGCTTTCTGCGTGAGAAGATCCGCTTTATATCTGTCGTCGCTTGCTTCGTTTTGCGTCTGAAGATATCTGACCTGCTGACAATAATGCACTATTGCTAGCGAATCAAGTTTATGATGCTTGTCACAAAATCTGAATGCCAGAATGTAGAGTTTTTATTTTTCAATTAGCCCTATATCTCTGAAAAGCACCAAAAAATAATATTTGTGAAAAAATAGATATAGCTACAATGAGTGATGTAAAAAAGTACTGAAATTTACCAGTACCAATGCAAATTCGTAATGCTCCTACGAAATTAATGTGAGAGTTATGATACTGAAAATGATACCAATACGCACACGACCATCCAGAAAATCGTCAAGCAGATGGAACTATCAAAATGGACAATCAGCACTTCCCTGATGAATTGAAAGGCAGAAAATATTTTTAAAAACCACTTGACTTTATTGTATAATTTGATATACATATATGGATTAAAAAAAAATAAAATTATGAATAGAAATTTTTGTATCGCTTTAGTGGCGATTGCGACAATTGCAGTGATGGCAAGCTGCAAAAAAAATGTTGATCCTGTTCACGGTACTCAAGCTGTGACTAATGCATTCTATACGGATGCAGAGGGAAACCAGAATTTTCCGCTTGACCAGTTCCACAAATTCGGTATGGTCGGGGATACTTCTGCTCAGAGACAACTCGTAGATGAGTATAGGAAGATACTTACAGCAAATGTTGTCCGTCAGTATCCACAAGTCAAAAATGAGGAGAATATCCATTTTATCCTTGGTAGTGGCTTTGCAAAAGATGTGGAGTCTGGTGATGGCAAATTCTATTCTGGAAAGTTTGAGAATGAGTTGATCATCATCTTGGACGATCCATCTATCCATGACACGCTATTTCTTGCCTGTGGTAATGGAATGCTACAGCCACTAGAATTTAGTGAGAGACATGACTTTGGTACTGCTGAACGTTGGCAATTTACTATCCTTCCTGAGGAAGGATTAGCTCACCACTTGCCCGAACTTGAAGCTTGGGCTGAAGTAGCAAACAACTTGTCAATTCCAATTAAAGACAAGGATGGTAATATTGTCTCGCAAGAGACCTACCTGAACTATCTTGGTAAATACGAATCCTGCCTGTTTCCTTACGATGTGGTTGATGTCTTGAATGGCAAGGTTTATAACCAAGCCGGCCAAGACGTCGACTTCGACAAGCGGTTGGCTGAAGCTGAAAAAGCTAAGGCCGAACAGCAAAAAGCCAAAAAGAGAAGATAAATTCTCACTATGCACTCTAGGATTTTCTAGGGTGCTTTTTTCTTGAATAAAAAAATAGAATAATTATCTTTTTTTCTATGAAAAAATTGAAATTCTCTTTTATAAATCTTGGTTGCAACAAAAATCTAGTAGATACGCAATTCCTACTTGGAAATATTTTTTCTGTCGCTTGAAATAATCCAAATTATGAAATAGATTATATCAACGACCCTTATGATGATAATGTTGAATTTGTGTTTTTAAACACTTGTGGATTCATTTCTTCTGGTAGATATGAAATGTTTGAAGAAATCGATAAATTGTTGAATGCGGGAAAAAAAATCTATTTACTCGGTTGTGCTTTGCAATATTTTGAATCTAATTTATTGGGCAATAATGTCATTCTGAACAGAACAAAGTGAAGTGAAGAATCTATAAACGATAATTTAGATTCTTCGCTATGCTCAGAATGACAAAAAGAACTAAACAAATGGGAAGAAATCGTGAAAAATCCAAAAATTCACAAAATTTCACGATCTGATTGGAATAATCTTTCTATATGACAAATTTTGACAGGATTCGACAGTAGAAATTTTTGAGAAAGCCCAATTTTTAACTGAGTTAGAGCTTATACAAGCATAGATTATGGGTTTGAATATTTGAAAATTGCCGAATGATGCAACAATCACTGTACTTTTTGTATTATTCCAAAGATCAGATGAAAACAGAAATCACTACCAATAGAAGACGTAGTAAAACAAGCTGAAGAATTAGTAAATAATGGAGTAAAGGAAATAATATTATTAGCCCAAGATACAAATAGATATTGATTAGATTTATATGGTAAATCTATGCTTTTTGAATTATTGGAAAACTTAGACAAAATTGATTGAGATTTTGTATATAGAGTTTTGTATCTATACCCTGATATTTTGACATTGAAACATCTAGAGAAATTGAAAAGATTAAAAAAATTCGTGCCGTATTTTGATATTCCATTACAGCATATTAATCCAGAAATTTTGAAAAGAATGTGAAGATTTTATGATAAAGATCATATTTTGAAATTATTAGATTTTATAAATAAAAATTTCAAAGAAAAATTTGTAAGAACTAATATTATTGTGTGATTCCCATGAGAAACTCAGGATGAATTTGATGAATTATGTGAATTTTTGAAATCATATCATTTTGACAATGTGGCTCTTTTTGAATATCATGATGAACCACTTGCCGAATCTAGTAAATTAGATGGTAAAGTAGACGAAAAAGAAATACGTAGAAGATTTGAGATATTACAATGAATAATTAATAATGAAGAATGAATAATGTTTGCTAAAAAATGAAAAAAACAAGAATATGTTTGATACATTGTGTGATTTGAATGAGATGAAAATGATCCGACTATCGTTGTACGTCCACGGTTACACGCACCAGAAATTGATGAATATGACACAATTAAATTAAAAGATATTGAATGAGTTTTTTCTGATACTGAAAATTTAGATATTTGATGTAAAATTCAATATAAAAAATAAAAAAGTCAAAGGATTTTTTTTGATAATAGATGAAAAATTTTCTTAAATTTTGTTTTTGATTATAATTAAACTAAGTGTTTTATATACAAAAACAAAATGATAAAAACAATTTCTAATGTTATGAGATTATTGTTAAAATACCTAATATCGTTATTATTAGTCGTGTTTTTTGTATCGGCAACTACCGCAGATTATGATTCATTTTTGAATGAT
>Ga0265300_10001697_pt1 | contig 20216 bp, 17 predicted proteins | sample AusTroGonzalo_MG_FD_193482 | JGI IMG/M metagenome (GOLD analysis project Ga0265300, IMG submission 193482) | Bovine rumen microbial communities from tropical cattle in Woodstock, Queensland, Australia - Gonzalo_03 | ecosystem: Host-associated > Mammals > Digestive system > Stomach > Rumen ...
ACTATCTTTGATAAAAAAGAACATGAGAATCAATCAAGTCAATTTAAAAATGGGAATTATGTAATGAATGAGGGAAGTGATATTATGCCACACCATTATATCACTTTTGAATATGGTATGGTAAATGCGATACAATCGGATTCTGAATATGGTTCTGATATTTCGAAGAAGGCTCCTAATATGGAAGGAGATTGGATAATAAAGTGATTCCATACACATGATTTTGCGTAATAATTTTTTTATGAAGCAGATGCAAGGAACCCTTTTACGGGTTCCTTTTTTCTCTGCACGCAACTCAGAATATAAATCGAAAACGCTGTGGGTAAATTTTATTTTTCGTTGGTTGGGCTGTGATGGGTAAATTATATTATTCTAATAATCACAATTTTTTATTTTGAATGAAATGTTGTAACGAATTGAGCTGATTTGATGGAGAATTACTATGGGCGCCGATCAAACGCATGTGTGTAAAGATAATCAAGAAAATGCAAATTTAAAAAATGTTCGGAGTATACATGATTGTTCTCCACGTGGTTTGAGCTTGCAACGAAAAGCAAGGGTGGCTAATAATACGGGGCTCCCGGATAATTTGAAAAGCAGTGTGGAATCCCTCTCTGGCTATTCGTTAGATGATGTTCGCGTCCATTATAATTCTAGTAAACCGGCTGCTGTGCAAGCGTATGCGTATACGCAGGGAACGGATATCCATATCGCCCCTGGCCAAGAAAGTTGCTTGCCTCACGAAGCTTGGCATGTGACTCAGCAAATGTCTGGGCGCGTGTCCCCAACAACATCAATTGGTGGCGTTGCCGTGAATGACGATGCTGCATTGGAACATGAAGCCGATGTCATGGGCGCGAAGGCTGTACAATGTAAAAGTTTAAGCGGAGAATGTTCGTTTAATTTGATGCAATTAAGAGCGGTTGCCTCAGGTTGTCAAGTTCGTCAGCTTAAGTTGATTGAATTGGAAGAATCCCAACCATTTGAATATGAAGATAAAAATTATAACATACGAAGTGTTGATGTTGGAAAAAAAATGGTTGCTCGGTTGTCCTTGAAAGATCCTGATATTCGAAAGGGAGAAGAAGCCCGTAAAAATAAAGATCAAGACGATATGATGGCTGATTATAAAAATAAAACAGGATTGAAACGTGAAAAACTGGTAAAAGGACATTTGTTAAATGAATATTTAGGCGGAAAAGCGAAAAATTCAAATTTGTATCCGATTACGGATGGCGCAAATTATGATCATTTGGGATATGTTGAAAATTATGTGAAAAAATTGGTTTTGGCTGGGCGAACTGTTAAGTATGAGGTAGAAGCCGGACCTTGCGGAAATGAATTGTGTAATACAGGGTGTCAAAAATCCCAATTTAGATGTCATTACAAAACAGAAGATTTTAATGGAGAATCTGTAGATAAGTACGTTACAATTATATCCAATATTGTTGGTGGAGATAAGCCATCTCGAGGAAGTGCTTGGGATGCGTCTAACGGCAAGTATCTTAAAGAAGGAGATAAAGTAAATGCGAAAGGATGCTATGAAAGTGGTTTGAATCATAAAATAATGAATTATTTAAGTGAAGATGTAGAAGAAGTTATAAATTCTATACATGCACGAAAAACTACTGGTAGAAAAGCTTTGCCGAAGAAATCTTCTAGCAAGGCCTTACCACAAGGTTCTTCCAAAAATGCTTTGCCTAGTGAATCTTCCGCATTAATGGTTAAGTCTAAATCTAGTTCGGTGATAATGGAGATAATTGATGATATTCTATCGTTGATTGAATACCTTCCGTCTAGTGTAATAGAAGAGTTGGTCGAATGGTTGGTCGATGAAGTTTATGAGTTATTTATGGAATATGTACTTCCCAAACTGCTTGATTATATAGGGTGTGGTGACTATTTAAAATATGTGTCCAAAAGGTATCCTGGCCGTGAAAATATTTTTGAACCGATAAATTTTGTCGAGTATTTGTATTTTAAATATTATACTAATAATATGACTTACGATGACGCTTTAGAGTTTTATAATTTTGTTAATGGGTATTTTTCTAGCGTGGAAGAAATTTTGAATGAAGTTGATGATTTTTTAGGTGTAAATATACGAGGTGTTGTTGATGCTACAGGAAGAGTTATTGGTGAAATTTTGTCTCGTCAAAAGAAGTATAGTGCTTTGATGAAAATATTTTCTTGCTTAAAAAGAATTTTTATCATTGTGACTGATTCTGAAGAAATTGAAATGCTGTATGACCATTTTAGTCGCAGCCTCAAAAAGTAAACGCCAGTTAATGTGAAAATGTGAGAAACACTTTTACGGGTTCCTTTTTGATTCCTCTGCGCACGACTTACAATTTAAATCAAAATCACTCTGAGTAAATTTTATTTTTCGTTGACTGCGCCGCAATGCGTAAATTATATCTTTTTAGAATATGCAATACTTTATCGGAGATATGTTCATGGGAACCAATCAAGCGTTTATAGGTGGTTCCGAGCAAGACTATATAACTTCTAATAATGCTCGGAGTATAGACGATTGTTCCCCACGTGGTTTGGGCTTGCAACGCAAGGCGAGCGTTGCAAATGTCTGTCAGCTTAAGCTGATTGAGAAGGAAGAATCTCAAAAATTTAAATATGGAAAGGAAAACGAAAAAGAAGTTGATGTTGGAAAAAAAATGGTTGCTCGGTTGTCCTTGGATGATCCTGATATAAAAAAAGGACAACCAGCTTCTAAAAATACAACTCAAAACGCCATGATGGCTGATTATAGAGCAAAAACAAGATTAGAGGGTGGTCAACTGGTAAAAGGACATTTGTTAAATGAATATTTAGGCGGAAAAGCGAAAAACTCAAATTTGTATCCGATTACGGATGGCGCAAATTCTGATCATTTGGGATATGTTGAAAATAATGTGAAAAAATTGGTATTGGCTGGGCGAACTGTTCAGTATGAGGTTGATGCTGGACCTGACCTAGGTGAACCGTGTAGTACACGGTGTGAAAAATCTAGATTTAAATGCCATTACAAAACAATAGATAATAAGGGCGAATCTGTTGATAATAGCATTACTATACTATCCGATGTTGCAGGAAGTCGTAAGCTGGCTCGAGGAAGTGTCTTGGATGCGTCTGGCAATTATCTTAAAAAAGGAGAACACAAATTTGTTGATGGAGATTATGACAAAAAGTTGAATGACCAAATAAGGAATTATTAAGCCATAATCCCAAAAAGTAAATGCCAATTGAAAAGAAAGGAACCCACTTACGGGTTCCTTTTGCTATGAGGAGTATGTTATTTTAAATGCTATTTGCCTGGTGTTTTGGGCTGCTTGATTCCGTGCTCTTCCATGTAAATGGCTAGGTAGTCGATTACGCCGGATTCAGCACCTTTCACGGGAATGTAGCGCAGGTTGTTTTGCTCGTCGATAATGATGGCGAGGCCCGCAATGTAGTTTATCCAGTGGTAATCTTCGTGATATTTCAAAGCGACTTTGCCTTTTGAACCGAATACGGTGAGTGGCATCACGAAGATGTCGTGCGAGACCATGATGCTTACGCGTTTCCACTTGGGCAAATTCTTGAGGATGACTTTTTGCATGAATTCTTCGGCGCGGGGCGAAAGTTCGTAAAGTGCGTTGGGGTAGCCGCCATCGTATGCCCAGTGGGCCATGAGTTCAACGGAACCACCCTTCATCCCGAGCGATGTCCCGTATTGCGCGAGGGAATCCGCGGAGATTTTCAAGAACCAATTCCCTGTGATATCGTAATTGGTGATGAGCTTGGGCAGCGTTTTTTCTCCACGGCCTTTGGATATGTTGTTCGCGGTTTCGTTGGTGCGGACGAATCCCGATGTGATGTAGCTGAATTCCTCGTCGCTTTTTAGTGTGGCGCCCAGATCCTGTGCCATTTTGATTCCGTTTGCTGTCAGTTCTGTTTCGATGGCGACGTTGTCTTCGCGCTCGGAATGTCGAATGACGAATATGACTTTTTCATTTTCACGAAGATTGTGGTAAATGTCGGCGACTGTCGCAAAACCGTTTTCGTCAAGAGAGATGCTGGTTGACGATTGTTTTGTAGAGCTTGAAATTTGTGAATTGAGCTTGCTTGATGATGAAGAAATGCTCGATGATGAAATCCTGTGATGGGTCGAGGAATTCGAGGAGCTTGAAACTGCCGAGGATTCGGCAACTGCAGCGGAACTTGAGGAACTCGCTGGATGTGGAATAGCTGCTGAACTTGATTCTGAAATTGAGGAACTTGAAAAAAATGTTTCTGCCGGTGCGTTAATACTTGACGATGATAGTGTATTGCTTGGATCGCCGGGCCTTGAATTGGCGCTTTCGCTTGGTTTGGCTGCGGTGGGCGATTTAGAAGAATCGCCACAAGAAATAATGGTAGCGAGGCTTGCGATGGCTGCTAGTGATAAAGTAATATTCCGCATTTACGAGCCCCATTGATAATCGCCTGCTTCGTATACGGGCTTTTCGCCGTTGAATCCGCGTGGGCGCTTGATTTTGTCGTCGAATACCGTCTTGTTGAATATGCGGAAGTCACCGCGTTCGTAGCTTTGGAATGAAATGTGGCAGAAGATTGGGCCCGCGGGCATGTATTCGCTGTAGCTCATGGTGCGTTCGCCTGCGGTGTAGAGGTAGTTGAAGTACTTGCCGTTCAAAACGATGTGTAACCCGATATTGCCGACTGTGAACCAACGCCCCTTCGCGAGGATGTTCTCGTGGTGGGTGTCGTCGTAGTCCATCACGACAAATTCGGCATCGCCGTTTTTGTCGAGGTGGAATCGGTATTTGTGGTTTCCGCCGCAGCAACGGCCGTCAAAGAACCAGGTGTATCCGCTGGCGGCGGCGATGCGCGGATCGCGGACGCTCGTGTCGGGATGGACGAGTTGCTCGTCGGTGACAATACGCTCGGGCTCCACGGCAGCAAGCAACTGCTGCAAGGTTTTGGGGCTGCTTACTGTCGGGAGACTTACTTTGTTCTTTGCTTCGCTGGCAGCGCGGCGATACAAACGGTAGGGGATGCCGTCATCGCTAATCATGGTGAGTTCGTCTTCGCTGAAAACGTAATAGGCGTATGTCTTGGTCCCGCTCTTGGTGACGACGTTAAAGCTGCGATTGTTGAGCGTATACCATTGTCCTGAAACATTCGGGAACCCTGAAACCGCTGCGGTGCCGTCTTCGCTAATCATGACGGTGTAATCATCGCTGATCCAGGCTTCGCCTGTGGCGGTAATCAATCGGCAATCGCGATTCTTGTCGCCTTGGCAGGTGGCTGCAGACGGATTTGCCGCTTCGCAGGGGCTTACCATTCCCGGCGGGAGCTTCGTAGACATCCCGATTCGGAATCCCATGTCGGCGGCGCCATCGCGGCTGCGGATGGCACGACGGCTCACTCGCGCGAATTCCGCGGGTTCGCCGTAACTCCCGCCTCGACGCGTCTTGTTGCCGGAACCCGTGAGCTGTACTGGGTTCACCTTGTCGCCCGAGGTGTAGCCCACGAGCCAATCGTACACCCATTCCCAGGAATTCCCGCTCATGTCGTAAAGACCGAGTTTGTTTGGCTTCTTGGTGGCGACATCGTGCGATTTCCCGTCGCTGTTTTCGGAATACCAAGCTACGTCATCGACGTTGTTGCTACCCGAGAATTTAAACTTGTCTGCGACTCCGTCCTTGCCGCCGCGTGCGGCAAATTCCCATTCGGCGTCCGTGAGCAAACGGTATTGCCGCCCTGTTTTTTGCCCTAATTTACAGGCGTAGTTGTTTGCGTCAAACCAGCTTACTCCGATTTTGGGAGCCTTGTCCGATTCCCAGGCGCTCTTTTTGCCGCCCATCACGGCGTTCCATTGCGCGATAGTCACTTCGGTATTGGCGATGAAGTATTCATCGACTGTTACTTTGTGGGATGGGCTCTCGTAAATTTTATCTTGTTCGGCGCAATTGTCGCAACCTCGTGTATAAGAACCGCCTGCAACATAGACCATGTTGAAAGCGACGCCGTTTACCGTATCGGCGAAATTTGCAGGCGAGGTGTAGACAAAAGGTCCTTCGCTGGAACTGGACTTTGCCTGGATTCCAGACGATTTGCCCTGCTCGGAACCCGAAGATGAACTCCGGTGGGTATGATTGCTCGAAGAACTTTTGCGCGAATCTGTGGACATGCCCGGCGATGTTCCCGCCGAGCTTTCAGATACGCTTGTAATGGATGATGACGAATTTGTTCCGCCATTTTCGGCAGAATAATTCTTGTCTGGTGAATTGCCAGACTCGGAAGACCACAAATAATCGGCGGACGATGAAATACTGATATCCGACCCGGAAATGTCATTGCTTGACGAATCCGAACAGCTCCAAAGCACCCCAACTGCGCAACAACACGCAGCATATACACCCGAGGAAAGCATGCGCATACGCACCTCCTTCGAGCCACAAACCTAACCTTATTATCAAACTAACCTAAAAATTTTTTAAGCGTGTGTAAATTCTTGGAAACGTGTGGACAAAACGCCAGTTTGAGTAGAAAGCCTATTTTCTTAATAGTGTCAAAAATTAATCGGGAAAAATAAAAGCGTCGGCCACAACTTTTCTACATTTTTCAATGTTAAAAACTCAAAGAGGCTTTATTCATGAAAAACGTAGTTCTTCTCGGTGCCACTGGTTCTATCGGCACTTCTAGCGTAGATGTCATCCAGCAGCATTCCGATATTTTCAATCTTTACGCCGTTGCCGCCAATAGCAGTGTCGAAAAGGTTGCTGAAATCGTTCGCAAGTACAATGTCGAACGCGTTTGCATGTTTAACGAAGCGGCTGCAAAGGAACTCGAAGGCGTGCTCGGCAAAAAAGTGCTTGCTGGCATGGACGGTCTTTGCGAACTTGCTGCCGATCCGAAGGCTGACATTATCATCAACGCGTTGATGGGCGCCGTGGGTTGCCTCCCGACGATTACGGCAATTGAACACGGTAAGCATGTGGCTCTCGCCAACAAGGAAACGATGGTCATGGCAGGCCCGGTTATTTGGGACAAGCTTGCTGAAAATCCGAAGTCCTTCATCACGCCGATTGACTCCGAACACAGCGCTATTTTCCAGTGCCTCGAAGGTGGCAAGCGTGAATCCGAAGTTGAATTCCTCGAAATCACGGCTTCGGGTGGCCCGTTCCGCGAATGGCCTATCGAAAAGTTCGAAAACATCACCGTGGCTGATGCCTTGAATCACCCGGTGTGGAGCATGGGTAAGAAGATTACGATTGACTCTGCTTCCATGATGAACAAGGGCCTCGAAGTGCTCGAAGCTCATTTCTTGTTCCACATTCCGTATGACCAGATCAAGGTTGTGGTTCACCCGCAGTCCATGGTGCATTCGTTGGTGCAGTTCCGCGACGGTTCCTTGATGGCACAGCTCGGCGCTCCCGACATGCGCATTCCTATCCAGGTGGCTCTCACATGGCCTGACCGCCTCAAGCTCGAAACCAAGCGTCTCGACTTGCCAACGCTTGCGAAGCTCACGTTCTTCGAACCGGACTTCAACAAGTTCCGTTGCTTGGCGCTCGCATTTGATGCTGGCCGCCGTGGCGGTATCGTCCCTGCAATGATGAACGCCGCAAACGAAGTCCTCGTGGACCGCTTCCTCAAGGGGAACCTCAAGTTCACCGATATTCCGAAGTACGTGGAAATGGTGATGGACAAGGCTCCGAATGTGACCGGTCACCTCTCGCTCGAACAAGTTCTCGAAGCCGACAAGGAAGCCCGCCGCATGACGGAAGATTTTCTCATAAGGAAATAAACTTGAAATATCTGTTATACTTTGCTTTATTTGGCGCCGCTGTTTTTACGGCCTGTGGCGATGATTCGAGCAATCCTGTCATAAATGAGGGAACTTCTTCTTCGTTTGTTTCCAATATATCTAGTAGCAGTGCCGTTTCCAGCGTTCCTGACGGGTCTTTTGTCGATTCCCGTGATGGCCAGGTTTACAAGATGGTCACTATTGGTAATCAGGTATGGATGGCCCAGAATCTGAACTTTGAATCGCCAGATAGCTATTGCTATGAGGATAAAAAAGAAAACTGTACCAAATATGGTCGTCTCTATAAATGGTCTGCGGCTATGGACAGTGCTGGATTGTATAGTGAAAATGGCAAGGGATGTGGCCATGAAGTGTGGGATTGTACGCCCACATATCCTGTGCTTGGTGTTTGTCCTTCAGGATGGCATCTTCCTTCTAAAGAGGAATTTGAAACGTTGCTTGAGACTGTTGGCGGAATATCCATTGCTGGAAAAAAACTTAAGAGCACGACGGGATGGAAAACGATTGTTCATGACCCTAATGGCACGGATGATTTTGGTTTTTCTGCAGTTCCTTCTGGAAGCCGAGGAAGTGATGGATCTTATGGACAACTGGGTTCTTATGGAGACTTGTGGACTGCTACAGAGAACTTCTTCTCGAGTGCATATGGTCTTTTCCTGTTTAGTGAGGAAAATAAGGCAGAAGTTGCGGGATTTGATACTCGTTTAGCTTTTCCGGTTCGCTGCGTCAAGAACGAACTTTAAAAAATCAATTAGTGCTACGAACCTAAACGTACACCTAGAGAATGTCACCCCGGCCCTTGTGCCGGGGACTGTTTTTTCTACGATAATGAATTTTTCCACGAAAAAGATATATCTTTAGAAGTGACTTCAAAAAGACATATCTAATATGGACGATTCAATTGCATTACCGGGGAGCGATAAATCGGGTATCGCCGATGCTAAGGCGTGGACTCGATTCCTGCAGGCTTTTACGCTGGCTTTAGGCTCAGGCTTAATGCTGGCGGGCATAATTTTCTTCTTCGCCTACAATTGGGAGCTGATGCACCGTTTTGTAAAAATGGGCATCGCCGTGGCGTTGATACTTGCCGTTTTTGCAGTGTCCATGACCGTGAAAATGAGCGACTTCACCCGCAAAATCATGGTGTTTGTCCTTTGCGTGCTTGTGGGAGTGTTTTGGGCAATCTTTGGACAGGTGTATCAAACCAAGGCCGACTCTTACGTATTTTTCCTCACGTGGGTATTCTGTATTTTGGCGTGGGTGTATATCGCTGATTTCTATCCACTTTGGACGTTCTTTATCGCGCTTGTATCGTTTGGCGTGATTCCACTGTTTCCGGATAACGATTGGTATTTGACGCTGCTAATGCTTTATGGTGCGGCTTGGATTGCCTTTTTTGTTTTTGCCTCAAAGGTTCTCCCGCATTTGTCGGCTCCGCCGTCTTGGTTTACAAGCCTTTTGTTTTCGGTTGAATTTGGCATGGCGGTGTTCGTTGCATGCTTTGTGATTGTTTCCGAAGATGGTGCTATTAACCTTTTGATGGTTTTGCCCATCACTCTGGCGACCATTTGGTATGCGTTGAAACAAAAGAATATATGGCTGTATTCAATGTTGTTTATTGGGGCGTTGAGCGTGTTCGAATGTGTGTTTGTCAGATGTTCCGAATTTGAATTTGGCGGTTTATTCCTCAATCTGATTCTGACGTCAGCCGCTTTGGCCGCTTCATCGTACGCTATTGTAGAGCAATACAAAAAGTGGAAAAAAGAAAAATCTGAAACGTCAACAAATTAATCGGTTATCAATAATGGAAAATAACAACTGTAAATCGGGTCATCTGCCTTGGCCCTTGCTGGTAGTGGTGGGGTTTGGCGGAATGATCATTGCTTCTTCGTTGGTAAGCTTGGTAGCTCTTGTGGTGCAAGGCCATAAGCCTGTGTACATTGTGTTGGCGGCGATTGCACTTTTTTTGGCGATTGCGGTTTCGCAAAGTGATATGGATGTCCGTAACGACGTTTCGTTGTTGTTGGTGGCGTTCCCGTTATTTATTGTGGGTTTTGCTTTTGGGTATATTGCAGGGGCCAATCACATGACACTGACGCTTGTGTTGCAATTGGTGGCAGCGGTTTTATCGTTTGCGCTGAGTAAAAACCATTCGTCCCGGCAGTTATTGATTTGCTACTCCTTGGTGCTTGTGCCTCTCATTGCTTTCTCGTATTTTGACGGATTCGGCTCTCATCACAGAGCTGTGCCCCATATTACCGACTTGTGGTGCTTTGGGGTGGCCTTGACCTACATGGGCGTTTTTGCCGCGACCATCAAGAATGGTCGGTTTTATCTGGCGGTTTTCAGTGACTATGAGAAAACTGTTCGTTTTGCTACGGCTGTAATCGCCTCGGTTTTGATAAGTTTTGTTCGTCATGATTCTATCGTTTTTGCATTTTTCTTTGCCGCCATTAGCTTTGCCTTTGCTTGTATCTTGTTGCGAAAATATGTTGCGGGCGACAAGCTGATTGCGGGTTATGCCCTTGCGTTGTTATGTTGCGCTTCTACGGCGATGTATCCATCCATGGCGTTGCCATTTTTGGGAATGCTACTTTCTTTCTGGATTTTCGACTACGTGTGTCTGGCAATCTTTTCGATTAGATTTGTTTGCGGAGTCGTAATGTTCTACTACGATTTAGACATGCTGCTGATACACAAGTCGTATCTGCTGATGGCTTCGGGAGCATTGTTCCTGCTGATGTTTTACTTCATTAAACGTGTAACCAAATGAACAAAACTTTTAAAATAGTATTAGCCGCCAACTTGATATTGGTGCTCGCGTTCTTTGCCATTTCTGTGGTAAAAAAAGAAACGCTGATTGGCAACGGCACTGAAATTTTACTGCGCCTTGCGCCTGTTGACCCGCGTTCGCTTATGCAGGGTGATTATATGGCGTTGGATTATGAAATTTTGCGCAAGATTGATTATCAATCGGAATCCGGCTACGTAGTAGTTAAGGTGGGGAACGACAAGGTGGCCGAGTTTGTGCGTATCCAGGGCGACAAGACGGTCAACGTCGGGGAACTTGTAATCCGTTATAAGAGGGATTTAGGAAGGCTCTCTATTGGTGCCGACAACTACTTTTTTCAAGAAGGTTCTGCTAAAAAATTTGAAAAAGCCGTTTATGGCTTGCTAAAAGTAGATGCCGATGGCAACAGCGTACTTGTAGGTTTATGCAATAGTGATGGACGAATGATTGAATAAGTCCGTTTCGGGTGTGAGATTTGTCAAAAAAATTGACTTGGGTACACTTGTAACCAGATTGTCCAATGAAAAATGGGCAATCTTTGTTTTTTTAGGGTAGATTACAATTGGTCAAATATAAACAGGAGTGTGTCTAATGGTCACGTTTGGCTTGAAACAGTATATTCCGATTGTCGCTACAGTGTTTTCGCTCGCATCTGCCGCGACTGCCGCAACCGCCTATATTAACCAGGTCGGTTACCGTACAACGGATCCGAAGGAATTTGCTTTGGTCGATGGCAATGGCGATGTTGAAATCGTGGATGCTGCAGGTCAAACCGTTCTCAAGACGACTCCGAAAGCTGCCTCGAAGTGGAATCCTAGTGGCCAGGATGTGCAACTTGTCGATTTTTCTGAATTGAAAACGCCTGGAACATATTCCATCAAGCAGGGCGGTCAAGTCCTTCGCAATGACTTGAAAATTGCGGACAAGGTTTTCGAAGATGTTACAAAGGCTTCGCTCAAGTGGTATTATTACCAGCGTGCGTCTATGGCTCTCGAAGAACAGTATGCCGGGCAGTGGAAACGTGATGCGGGTCACGCCAATCCGACTGTAAAGCTTCACAATTCTACAGGTGCATCGGGCACAATCAATTCGAGCAAGGGTTGGTACGATGCCGGTGACTATGGCCGTTACATTGTGAACTCTGGTATTACCACATACACGCTCCTTTCGCTTTACGAACATTTCCCGGATTACTTCAAAACGCTCAAGTGGAACATTCCTGCCGAAGGTACCTTGCCGGATTTGCTTGCCGAAATCAAGTACAATCTTGACTGGATGCTTACCATGCAGGCCGAAGATGGCATGGTCTATCACAAGGTTACGACGCTTGCTTTCCCGGGCGATGTGATGCCGGCAAAGGATACGGAACCACTTTATGTGATTGGTAAAGGAACTGCCGCCGCATTCGATTTTGCGGGTGTGATGGCTGCTGCATATCGTGTGTATAAGCCGTTCGATGCCGCATACGCAACGAAGTGCCTTGAAGCCGCCAAGAAAGCGTATGCCTGGGGTGAAAAAAATCCGAGTGTCGCTTTTAACAATCCGATGGGCGTGTCTACAGGTACATATAGCGATGGCAAGTTAGATGATGAAAAGGTTTTCGCTGGTATGGAATTGTTTATCTCTACGGGTGAAGCTTCATACAAGCCGACTCTGAACGCTAACGAATCAAGCATTGTTCCTGCATGGCCTGAAATGTATGGCCTTGCCGTTTATGCGGCTGCAACTCACGCTACCGAAGTGGGGGCGGATGCCGCAACAGCAAAGACGATGCTTATTGACATTGCCAATGAATTTGTTTATGAATCCTTGAAAGGCTTTGGTGTCGTGATGTCGCAAACCGATTTTGTTTGGGGCTCGAACTCTGTTGCCGGTAACCAGGGCGTGTTCCTCCTCTACACTTATTATGTGACGGGCGAACAGAAATATTACGAAGCTGCAAAGAAGGTTATGGACTATTTGTTGGGTAAGAATCCGCTCGACATGTCGTTCGTGACTGGATTTGGAACAAAGTCTCCGATGTTACCGCACCACCGCCCAAGTACTGCAGATGGGGTGACGGAACCGGTCCCGGGCATGATCGTTGGTGGACCGCAACCTGGCGGTGAAGATATTGGAACCAAGTCTTGGGAATGTAAGGATTACAGAACCGGAAAGATGCCTGCGACTTCTTATATTGATGATCGTTGCAGCTATGCGACAAACGAAGTGGCCATCAACTGGAACGCTCCTTTTGCATACATCGCAGGCGCTCTTGAAGCTCTGAACGCTGGTTATGCTCCGTCGTTTGCTGTAGAAGGTGTTGCTAAGGGCGGTACGTCTGCGCTCAAGCCGGTGGTTTCGAAAAATCGTGGAACCGTCGAAAATGCACCGCGCCTCCGTTTTGCTGACCAGAAAGTCTTCATCGAAAAGAATGGCAAGCGTTTTGATTTGAAGGGCCACCTCATCAAATAACGGACGCGAAACTGCGAAACAGATTTCTCAAAACACTCCATATTCATAGAATGCAAAGCGACGCCCCTTCCTCCTGGGGCGCCGTTTTTTTTTGTGCAATACAACACAAACACTTGCTACAGTCGTTTTTAAAATGCGCCTACAAAGGGTAGTATATCCCCCTAAACGTCTCTATATTATATGGGCTAATACTTGCACTTTTTAAAGTGAGGATGTTTGTGAAAAATCATGCGATAAAGTCCGTTGCGCTTGCCGCGCTTTTTGCGGTTCCGTCCTTTGCTGCGACCGCTTACATCAACCAAATCGGTTACCGTCCGGGCGATTTCAAGGAGCTTGCTCTTGTCGAAGCTAACGGCAATGTAGATTTCGTGAATGCCGCTGGCCAGGTTGTGCTCTCTGTGACGCCGAAGGCCGCCTCTTACTGGAATGCTAGCGGTCAGAATGTCCAGCTCGTCGATTTCTCGGCGCTCTCCGAAGCGGGTAAGTACAGTGTCAAGGTGGGCGGTAATGTGCTCCGTTCCGATCTCGTTGTGAAATCGCAAACCTACGAAGAAATTGTCAAGGCCTCTATCAAGTGGTTCTACTACCAGCGCGCTTCCATGGCTTTGGAATCGCAGTACGCGGGCAAGTGGGCTCGTGCCGCAGGCCACACGAATGCGACTGCAAAGCTTCACAATTCTACCGGTGAGTCGGGATCAATCCAGTCGAGCAAGGGCTGGTACGATGCTGGCGACTACGGTCGTTATATCGTGAATTCGGGCATTACGACTTATACGCTTCTCTCTCTCTACGAACACTTCCCGCAGTACTTCAAATCGCTCAAGTGGAATATCCCGGCCGAAGGCTCTTTGCCGGATTTGCTTGCCGAAATCAAGTACAATCTCGATTGGATGCTCACCATGCAGGCCGCAGATGGCGGCGTCTACCACAAGCTCACCTCTCTCGGTTTCCCGGGCGACGTGATGCCGGCTCAAGATAATTCTGAACTTTATGTTATTGGTAAGAGTACTGCCGGCACATTTGATTTTGCTGCTGTGATGGCTATGGCATCTCGTATCTACAAGCCGTTTGATGCAACTTATGCTTCCAAGTGTCTCGATGCAGCCAAGAAGGCTTTCGCTTGGGGACAACAGCACCCGAACCAGAACTATCTCGCTAATCCGAGCGGTGTTTCGACGGGTGCTTACGAAAACGACAATCCGAATGATGAAAAGGTTCTCGCAGGTACGGAACTCTTCATCACGACCGGCGATGCTTCTTATAAGCAGTCCGGTTCTTCGGAATACGTTTCTTACTGGGGCGATGTCATGGGCCTTGCCACTTACGAAAAGGCAACGCATCAGGCTCAGTTTGGTGGCGATGCGAACGAAGCTAAACAAAAGATTTTGGGCACTGCCGATAACTTTGTCAACCGCGCCGAAACAGGTTTTGGTGTTGTGATGGCTAAGGATGACTTTGTATGGGGCTCGAATTCCGCTGCCGCCAATCAGGGCGTTTGGCTGTTGCATGCTTATTACCTCACGGGTCAAGAAAAGTATTACAAGGCTGCGGTCAAGGCTCTCGATTATCTCCTTGGCAAAAATCCGCTTGACATGTCTTTTGTAACGGGTTACGGCACGAAGTCTCCGAAAATGCCGCACCACCGCCCGAGTACTTCCGATAACGTCGAAGAACCGGTCCCGGGTATGCTCGTGGGTGGCCCGCAGCCGGGCGGCGAAGACGTTGGCTCTGCTGCCGAATGGAAGTGCGCAGATTACCGTACAGGTCAGGCCGCTACCGCTTACACCGATCAGCGTTGCAGCTATGCCACAAACGAAGTCGCCATCAACTGGAATGCTCCGCTGGCTTACCTTGCGGGTGCTATCGAGGCTATCAACGCAGGCTATGCTCCTGAATTTGCAGCCAAGGGTGTTGCAAGGAACGATCTCCCGGCTTCTAGCTCTTCTGCCGCATCGAGTTCTTCGATTGAGCAGTCGTCCTCCTCTAGCGTTCCGCAGAGTTCTTCTTCTGTAACTCCAGAAAGTTCTTCCTCATTGGTTCCGGGCGTTTCTTCAAGCTCGTCTGTAAATGTCGAATCTTCAAGTTCGCAGGGAACAAATGCAATTCATGCACCTGTTGAATCCAAGGTTGTTCGCTCTCAGCAACCGCGCTTCCGTTTCGATGGTCACTCTCTCTTCATCGAAAAGAACGGCAAACGCTTTGACCTGAAAGGACTCCGCATCAAGTAAAATTCTCTCAACGCAGAATATCAAAAGTTCTCATATTCATAGAATGCAAAACGACGCCCCAATTCCTTGGAGCGCCGTTTTTCTATTAAAAGCAAAATTTCTAAATTGTCAACATGATGTCGAGTATTTTGAACAATTTGTTGATGTTTGTTTTGGGGCTATTGGCCCTGAGCTTCCTTGTGACTATTCACGAATTGGGACATTTTATTGTTGCCAAGTGGAACAAGGTTAAGGTGAACACCTTCTCGGTAGGTTTTGGCAAAAAGCTTTTCCGATTCAAGAAAGGCGAAACGGAATACTGCATCTCGGCTATTCCCTTTGGCGGTTATGTGGCCATGGCTGGCGAAAATCCGGACAGTATCGAAGATGGCAAGTTGCCCTCGCAAGATGACTTTTTGGGAAAATCTGTTGGCGCTCGTGCGGCCATTGCTTTTGCAGGCCCGTTTGTGAACATTGCTTTTGCTTTTATCCTTTTGATTTTCCTTTACATGATTGGCGTGCAGGAGCCAGATAACAAAAGCCTCATTATCGGTTTCGTGGCTAAAAATTCTTCTGCCGAAATTGCGGGCATTCAACCGGGCGATACAATTACGTCTATCAATGGCAAAGAAACGCAGGGTTGGGATGATTTCCGCGAGCAGATTGGCGTGAGTCTCGGTGCCGATGTCATGCTCGAAGTGCATCGCGGTGGCGAACCGCTAACCATAAAAGTGGTTCCGCAAGAACTCGTGATTCCGGCGGCTGATTCGACATCGGATCCTATCAAAATGGGAATCGGCGATATTGGTATTTATCCGCGCAACCGCGTTATCGTTCGCCAGCCGCCGAAGGAAGGCTCCGCTGCCGAAAAAGCGGGAATCTTACGCGGCGATACGATTTTTGAAATCAACGGCGAGCACATTTCCCGCTACGAAGATGTTGTCCGCTTGATTGATGGCTCCAAGGGGGCCGAAGTCAGCGTGACGCTTATGCGCGGTGGTGAAAAAGTCAATGTCAAAATGACTCCTGCCTACAACGAAGAATTTAAACGATACATTGTTGGCATCCAGATGGGTTACGTGATGTTCAGCGAAACGCACCTCGTGCGCCGCGGCCCAATCGAAGCATTCGAAAAAACATGCGCGACTAGCTGGAAAATGACAACGAGCATCTTCCGTTACTTCAAACGCTTGTTCCAAGGTCAAGTTAAAGTTGATGCATTCTCTGGTCCGGTCTCCATTGTCGCTGTGATGGGCAATGTGTGGATGAGCGGCTTCCAGGATTTCCTCATGCTCCTTGCGCTCATCAGCATTAACTTGGGCGTGATGAACTTGCTCCCGCTTGCGATTACGGATGGCGGTCTGCTCTTGTTCCTTGGCATCGAGAAAGTTCGCGGAAAACCGCTCAGTCTCAAGACGCAATCGATTATTCAGAACGTCGCGGCTGCATTCTTCATCAGCTTCTTCGTGTTCATTACGATTCTCGACTTCGGTAAAATCTCGTTATTCTTGAAATAAAAACAGCGGCCATCGAGCCGCTTTCTTTATCTTGCGTGCATGTACGCATACCCGAAGTTTATCGGCGGTGTGCTAATCGAAATGTATTCGAAAATTTCGGGGCCCATGTTTTTAAGCCCGTGGATTTCTTTTTCTGAAAAGCGGACGACATCGCCTGCTTCGAACGGCACTTCCTTGTCGTCTGCTAACAAAAGAACACCGCGGCCTTGAATCGCGACCCAAACCTGTTCGGACGTATAATGCTTATGACGTGGCTGCTCTGCCCCCGGCATGACAGAAACTTTCGTGACAGAAACTTTTTCTGACCTGCTATTTTCAGGCGTGAGCAATTGTGCGGACTCCACTCCTGGGTTGCACAAAACCTTTATGTCGTAATTTTTTATCAGTTCCATTTTTTTTAGTATTTGAGCCTACTTCGCAAATTCTATGGAAAGATAGCTCTTTATTGCATGCTCAAAGAAAGCTGTATGATAAAAACGGGTTGTTTTGCGTGCCTTTTTATATATGAAACTCAAAATATCTATTTTAGCTTGCGTGGTTAATTTGATTGAAAAATGGTTCGTTTTTTTATTTTCTTTGTCGCTCCTTTTTACGGGGTGTAGCTATAGTTATATTGAAAAGGGTGCATTTGAGGCTTTTGTTCCTGAAACTTTTACAGGACTTGCATATCCTATAGGGGATGATACAACCAATGTCTGGAAGGTGAATATTTCCATTCGTAATTATAGCAACAGACATTTGCAATTGCATGGAATAGAAAACTCATATGAAAAAACACAAAATAGAAGTTTATACACCGACTGTGAAGAATGCCCTAAGGACAAAAACATAAAGGCAGATCTTCGCTATAATTTCAGGACTTTTCCAGTGACAGGATCGATGGACTATTTTCTTAATGCTAAACGAATACTCGTTGGGTTCGGTGTCGCCTTCGATCCTTACCCCAGATTGCGTTCTTCTGTCGGTTTCAATAGCAAATATTTTGAGTTTGGTGGATTTGTTTCTTTCGGATTTGCAAATGTCAGTTACTCCGTGAATCAAATTGACTATATGGAATTGGGCAATATGGCTGGAGGAAACTCGACATGGATTGACAGCGTCTATTGCAAAGATTGTTCCGAATGGAAGATGAACGGAAATTTTGGAGCGTATATAAACATTTTTCCTACAAAGAAACTTTCTCTATCCTACGCCCCGTCCGCCTTTTCTCCTTGGCTTTATGACGATATAAAATGTTATGAAAACGGGACCTCAGATTGCTCTTTAGCTTTTGATTTTCCCTACATATTTGCCCAATACTTTGGTGTAAGTTATTTATTCACAAAGCGCATCCAGTCTTCTTTGGGGGTGAAAGTCTACTTTGGCGATGCTTTTAGTGAACGCATTTGGAATATAGAAAGCAAAACTTCATTCTTGTTTTGAACAAGGTATGTGAAGCTTGCGTGCGCAGCCTCTGCCGCCAGCGCCGTCCAAAACAATAATTCTCTTAATCGTTGAATAAATGCCACAGGTATATTCGCCAACCGTTGACGGTGTTGGCTCTTTCTTCCTCTGTTCCGCCATTATGAATCGATCCGAAACTATTACCGGTTACCTGATTCAAAATGGCTTCGAGTACATCTACGACGAGTTCGGGGCTGTAATGCCGCATCGCTTCCCAAGCTTGTGGGGATTTGTTTTTTAGCGTAATGTGCTTGACGGCGAGTTCTCTCTGGTCGTCCATTTGGCAGATAATGGCAGGGACGGCCTGAAAGCCTAATTTCTCCAGTTCGGTGTATGCGCCTGTTGCCTTGGATTCTACAAGCATGTTTTCTATGAGTTTTTTGACTTTAGAAGAATGTTGGACCGTCGGGCAGATTTTCTCGTGGGCGCTCTTGACGATGATTTCGTTTTGTTTTGCAATTTCGTCCTTTATTTTGACTTCGTTTGCTTCGGGGAAAATGAATCCAAGATAATAACCGCCCGAGTAACCCAGGGCTAGAGTGATAACGGATTTTTTACTGTTGAATAAGAATAAATTAGAATCATTGCGGTGGACATTTTTTCTTTTCTCGCCGTGAATGTATTTATTAATGATGATTTCTTTTGAAGGAATGTCCCCTTTTAAAACGGTGTCAACTGCAAAATCGATTTCGATATAATCGCCATTTGTCATTTTGATTTTATTAATTTCATTTGTATCGACATGAAGCGTCCCTGTGAGGATATAGGGTGATTGAGCGACTCTTATCCATGGGGAGGCTTTAGGGAAACCTTCGGATATTTTCTTGATAGCGTTTTCGAATGCGGCTTTATTTTCAGGCGCGTTTTGAGGTTCGTCTTTAGTGGATTCGCACGCGGCAATCCCGACTGCAATTGTGAATGCAGCGAGAATATGCAGGAAATTCTGTTTTAGCTTAAACATATGTAGGTAAATTACAAAAATATTGATGAAAATTAGCTCAAAAGAACGCTGTTCCTTGCGAACTATGAAATTGGCTATTTGGTGAATAGCCAGAAATTTTATTTCACACTTTCATTCTATTTCTCGCCATATATGTTTGACGCGGCGATGTCCATTTAGATAAAGCCATAAAAACTGGAATTTGCAAAAAAAATGTATTTTTGCAAAAACCGGCCAAAATGTGAATAGGGTGTAATGAAAATCGAAATTGCAAACAAAGAAGATGTTCCAGAACTTTTGGACCTTCAGTACAAGGCGTTTCGCCCCGTTGCCGAAAGCTTGAACTGGCTCGATGCTCCGAATTTGACAGAAACCGTGGAGCATGCGCGCGGGGAATTTCCGAAGTACACAACGCTCAAGATGCTTTCCGATGACGGAAAAATCATTGGCTCCGTCCGCGGTCGCGTTGAAGATGGCTCGCTTTATATCGGTCGCTTGATGGTGCTGCCGGAATTCCAGAAGAACGGCTACGGACGCATCCTGTTGCGTGAAATTCAGTCCCTCTTGCCGCATAACCGTGCATGGCTCGATACCAGTGGCGATGTGCCGCAGACTGTCTCGTTCTACGAACGCGAAGGCTTCCGCACATTCGAAAGCAAGTGTTTTGAAAACGGAGTTTCGTGGATATTGATGGAAAAAATAACCATTGATTAATGATTATTTTCTATATTAATTATAGCAATTCGTATAATTGATAGAATGTAAAAACCCCGTTTTACAAGCTTTTTCTTAAAAAACAACTTTTTTACCCTTGAAGCCTTACGAAAAAACATCTAAATTTACTCTGCTTTTCTCGGGGCGCCTTTGCCCTGGAATTTCACTCACTAGAGGATTTACATGAAGACCATTACGGTAAACCCGAAGACTGTCTCTCGCAAGTGGAAGCTTGTGGACGCAGCTGACAAGCCGATGGGACGCGTTGCAAGCGAAGTTGCTCGTCTCCTCATGGGCAAGCACAAGGCCATCTATTCCCCGAACGTCGATACTGGCGACT
>Ga0265300_10001698_pt1 | contig 20204 bp, 14 predicted proteins | sample AusTroGonzalo_MG_FD_193482 | JGI IMG/M metagenome (GOLD analysis project Ga0265300, IMG submission 193482) | Bovine rumen microbial communities from tropical cattle in Woodstock, Queensland, Australia - Gonzalo_03 | ecosystem: Host-associated > Mammals > Digestive system > Stomach > Rumen ...
GGCGTCGAGCTTCTCCGCGAGGGGGCGCATCTGCCCGTCGAGCGCCTTGCGCATCTGCGCGATCGAATCCGCCGTGCCGTGCATGAGAAGCGCCTCGCGCGGCATGAGGTCCAAGAACCTCGCGTTCAGGAGCGCCTTGGTCTTTGGGTCATCTTTCGCGCCATCCACCACGTTTCCCTGTGCGATCTCGCGCATTCTGAGGACAATCGAGTTGATCTCGGTCTCACGCCGGTCGCACTGAAAGATGAGCTCGTTGAACCGGTCCATCGTGTCGCAGTCCACCTGGTCGCTCTTGTAAAGGCGGTTCTTGAGCGCGTAGAGCGCCTGGGAGAGATCGTCCTGGGCGTCTATTGCCGCCTTGACCGTGTCCTTCGCGGCATCGCCCGCGATTTCCGCGCCAGTGAACTTGTCGAGCGCCGCAAGCATTCCCGACGCCACCTTCGAGAGCGTCGCGATGTTGTTGGCCTCCTCCTTCGTGATGACGCCAAGCTCCCGGAGCGTCTTGCCCATGGCCTTTGTCTTCTGCGCGGCATCCTCCGCGATTGACCGCTTGGCCGCGTTCAAGAGCAGCACGTCAAGCTGCTGCAGGACGCTCCGGCACTCGCCCTTCTCGGGCGGAAGCTCCTCCTGCACCGACTCGACGTTGACATTGATGATGTTGTCATTGGCACCATTCTGGACTTTGTCGGCGCCATTATTGGCCGTGGGGTTCTGGATTTCTGGACGATAGTCCAAGTCGACCTTGTTAAGTCCCACTATGGAATTAATTCCGCTCATTGGCCACCTTCTTTCTTTTCGAGATTCTACTTGCGATTTCACCCTGTATACACGCAATCCGGCAAAAGGTTACACACTTTCGCATACCCGACAATATTTCCTGACTTTTGGCATATTTTGCCAAATTCCTGATTTATCGACTCTAATTGCTGACCCTATCCGACCCCAATCGACCCTATCACCGCAGGCCAATGACTCCGCGGCAAATCCGATGCGCGGAGTCAGTTCGCCGCCACATCAAAATACCATTCGCCATTCTTTCTGGCGCCGCGTCTCTTCAAACCGGCTTTCTTCTTGAGCGAGGTAATAATGCGTTGCGCTTGCCGTTGCTTTACGCCTAATATGTCAGCCAATCTCGCCGCCGACAGTCGTGGATCTCGAATCAATGCCTTTGCGGCTATTTCCTCTTTTTCAGTAAATTTTATTACGCCATTTATTACGTCGTTTATTGCGTCATCGCTATTGTTTATCCCGACATCAGACTTGTTTACACCGACATTTACACCGTCATCATGTCGGTGTAAATCCGCTATTGCTTTTGCCGCTGGCGTACCATGTTCCTTTCCGATCTTCAAAAAGCGATTGTGGAGTTCGATTTCATCTCCATACAGCAGAACCTTGAAAAACTCCTCAAGCGGCAACCGCGTCTTATCGACATTCAATTTCTGGTTTTCGTAGTTGGCCCTGACAAGGGCGTTTCTGAAGTAGAACGACTTGTCGGCAAAGAGGTCGTTCGTAACGTCAAAGCCCTTGGACCTAAGATACTTGATTGCGAAAACTGCCGTAGTGCGCGTATTTCCCTCGCGGAATGGATGAATCTGCCAGATGCCCGAAATGAATGAAGCGAAATGCTCCACGAATGCATCTTCCGAAAGCCCTTTGTACTTGAACTTTCCTTCCTGTGAAAAATCGTAAGCGAGCGACTTCTCAATCAGGAAAGACGCCTCGTACTGTACGGAATCGCCGTTCAGCACCCATTCCCTTTTCCGCAGATCGACTGTCCTGATCTCTCCTGCATGCGGGAAAACCCCTTCAAAAATCTTCTCATGAAGACCAAGATAGTATTCGGGCGAAAGCCGAAAGGACGGCGCGTGGATTATCTGGTTGATTCTGACGGAAACCTTGTCCGCCTCGACCGTGTCCTCTGGTATTTCGTGCTCGCCCTTGACCTCGTAATACTCATCGACAAGGCGCCTAGCGTCATCGGCCGAAATCTCACCCTCGATATTCCTTTTCGCCGTGTCAATGAGGTATTGCGACGGCCTGAGCCCATCGACATCCTGAAGGCCGATGGCCGTCGCCCAGCCGTAGGCGCGTTCGCGTCGTCCGGGCTCCGGCGCTTCGTAGTATTTGTCAAAATCAAGATTCATTATTTAGCGTTCCTTCCGCACATCCACTCTTTGCCTTCTGCGGAAACTTATCAACCCATCTGCCTTGTTTTACTACGTCAAATTATACCATTTACGCCACTCTCATGCAATTGAGCAGAGCCGCAACCTCCATTTCGAACGCTACACTACTTTGTCACAAGGGTTGACCCAATTGACACACCATGCTGGCTCCTTTTTGCCGCTTCAGTGCTGGTTTGCCTTCCAGTGTGCGGTCACGGTCGGGGCAACGGTGCTCGCCCTCGAGAAACGGCCGATTAGCGCGTCCTTGCGACCGCTCGGCGTATACATATACGCCTTCGGGTTGCAGTCCTGCGCTACTCGTCTCGTTTTCGTGGGTTCCGCCCGGCTTCGGCCCAAAACAAAGCCGCGCAGTGCACCCTCGGGAGCTGGGCAAACATCGCATGCGTTCGTCTCTCCCTTCGGGGAAAAGCGCGACTCCTCCCGCGCGCTGCATCCACCGTCCGCAGCGCGATACTTCGTCGGCGGGATACCGCCTTCTCGTCTCGCGCGCGTCCTGTGGCGCATCACGCGAACTGTCGTCGCGCCGTTCCCCTGCGCTCGCTCCTCACACATGCGCCGTTAGCCCGACCTTCCGCTATGGCGCGTTTTTCTTCGTAGCATCAGCGCTCGCCGCCGTTCCGCCAGCTCGCTTAGCTTCTTGTGTGCGCAACCACACTTCTATAGCAACGCAAACACCGACACTAATAGACTCTAAATACCGACCCTATCACCGCAGGCAGAAGACTCCGCGGCAAAACTGTCGCGCTACACCTTCTCCACCAATTTCGTCAGCTCGGCGCGGAGGCGCGCGGCCTCGGCTTCATCATCATGCATGACGGCGTATTCAAGCAACGCACTTGACCCGCCGTAGCCTCGGCGAAGGCGGTTCCAGCCGCTTGATTTCCTCAATCGTTTCGTCTCTCTGTGGCATCGCCATTCGCGCAACCTTCTACTGTATCACAGGAGTCACCCCCTGTTGACACAGTTGACAAATTAAACATCAAAACACGCACCTCTTTCATTTGACCCGGGCTAGACATTGACGCCAAGAAGCACTTATACTCATTCGTGTCAAGCATAGACACCTGTGAGATGTTATCTTGGTGCCGTAAGACACCATCCATCTTTTTTGCCACGGAAAGGAAGTCCCTCCTTCGCACAAAATAAATTAGCGCAGTTTTGCAGTCTCGCCATGTCAAATAACTATCCAATTGTGCGATGGCAGCAGCGACTTCCTTTTCGCCTGTCCACATTTTGCATTCAGCGACAAAAGCTGCTCTGTTTTCCGCTTCAATGCAAATATCTGTCTTACCATTATTACGAAACGCCTCACCGGCTGCGCTACCTTTAAATGAAGAATTCAGCGCCGTCAACAGCACATTCCGTAAGCCATCCTCCTTCAGAGACATATATGAATTTGGCGTACGCTCCATCGTTGCCCCTGCATTTCTCAAGATAGCAAGTATTTCCTCATAATTCGCCACTTCCAACGAATACTGAGGCGCGGGAGAATCCTCTTGAAAGGCACGCTTGTCATGCAACACACTTTCACGCTCATTCAACACATCGCTTGCCGCTATGAGTTCAGTGCAAAACTCCTCGATTTTATCAACCATAACGGACGATGCCGCAGATGGTTTAATCTGCTCACGAATTATGCACGACAAGATCTCATACCATTCGCCGAACAAACGCCTGGCTGCATTTAAATGTCGATCATGGGGCAACTTATCCAGAAAATATAAAAGCGACTCAATTGCGCCATTGAGATTCCACATCGAAGGAATCAGCTCTTCCAATTTATAACTCAGGCTTGTTATACCAGACATCTCACGCCGAAAGGCGAACGCAAATGCTTTTATCAGCGGAACAAGGTCGTCCTGCCGATCTCCACGGAGATCTTCAGATAAAGGTTGAACCGGGCCTTCACTCGACTTATTGTAATAATATTCGTGATAGCCGTTTGCCTTCTTGCCGATTGCACTTGCGCGACGGCATATCCGCCACATCGCTATTGCCAGTCCAGGGTGCTTGAACCAATCTTCGGCCGCAAAAAACTTTTCCGCCTTTTCAAAGGCCGCCTCTAAATCGACCTGTGCCCTTTCCGCTTCAATCTGCCGATCAATTTTCTCCCGCTCTTCCTGAGGCGGCAATTTAATGCCAAACAGTGAACACAACTCATCATTTGTTATATTCGGGATTATAGTAGGCATATCCTCCTTGGTGCGAATTTTTGCCGGCCATCCCAAAGTTTGGCAAGCTTGCGTCAATTTCCCCAACACCTCCTTCTTTAACTTTGGGTAGCCACGTTCATCATAGCCATATAGCAGTTCAAATGCAGCCGTAACGAATGGCTCCTTGTTCTTGCTCTCGCCAATCTTAAAAAAACTGTTCAGCTCGGAGCGTACAACTTTAATGAAGTCATGAGGAGAATCAGCCCCTTCAGGATATACTGCGGTTACATATCTAACAAGATAATCCCCAAAGCATCCAAATGCAGTGCACGTTCCCTCCACTACTTCCCTTATCTCTGCAATCCACTTATAATAAGCGTCCCCTTTAGGGATCACCTCTGGAATCTTGATGATCCTGGACTGCAGGGTGTTAAATGCCTCAAACAACCACGGGCAATACACCATGTCCTTGTCTTTTTCCTTCGTCGCAAGATCTAGAGCAAGACACAATGCCGCACAGGTTTCCTGAAATCGTTTAAGGGAAGGCCGTTGCCACGACTCTGCGAAGATTGATTTCTCAAACTCCTTGTAACGTGCTCGCAAAGCCAACAGTTCCTCATCGGTCTTATTATCAAAATCGCCGCGATTGTCATTAGACTCGCCCAGCGGGATATCACCTTCTCGCGGAAATTCAATGATCACGTTACTATCTCCAGTGTTTAAAATCAAGAATCAGGCAGTCGCCGAAACAGAACTCGTCGATTGCCGCCCAATCGACATTGCCCACACCTTGCCGCCCTTCATCTGGCAGTACGCGCTCCAACGCCGAAATGTGAACTTCTCGTTCATGCCCTAAATCCGCCCAGCAATCTTCTCCTTGTATCCTCTGCCAACCTACTCCGCACAGTTCTATTGTGTCACAGAGGGATGAGACTGTTGATATCCTAACATTACGATTTCTCACCTTCATGCTCCTTTCAGGGAGGCACTTCACGCCATATAATCAATCACATCGTCTTCACTTATAAAGTACAAGTTGGCTTTTGTTCTGGTGCATGCAACATAAAACTTGTTGCGCGTCGAAGAAGGAAGCTCCGCAAGACGATTACTCTTAAACTTAGCCAGCGTCTTCTTGTTTAAAACAACGCATACATTATTATACGACAACCCTTTACATCCCCCCCCAGTTGGCACTATTACACGCATATCTATAATGCTCTCTAAAAAATAGTTTCATTATTGTTGGATCTTTTAAGACCCCTTGAATCTCATCTTGGTTTGTCAATAATACCGGATAACTGATGTCTGTCCGATTAGAGAATGAATCCATAGGGATGCCGATCTTATCTCGAACAAAGTCACATATCGGTTTGGGACAACGATGACTTTTTGACAACGTGGACATATCAATCTGGTAGTATCTTCTTAATCTGTTCACATACGCTGTAAAATCTTTATGTAGATTCATGTTCTTTGTCCCATCTCGGCTTGTATCGTATGTGTGTTGGAAGAAATCACCAGTTATCAGCACATTTACATTACTGCATCCCAGCAACTCAACAAAATCGAAGTCATAACCAGCAAAATCCTGAACCTCATCTATCAATATTTCATCAAAAAATCTTTCTAACCGCTCTTGAATTTTGTCTTCTCCAACATATTGATGCACAAATTCAAAAGCGCGAGAATGGAACACCCCACCATCACTCGTTGTATATCTTGCAAATCCCTTTGTATAAAGCGGCAAAGCATCTTTAGAAAAAATTAACCGACAAGTTTCTGGGCCACCTACAATTACAAAAGGTTTAATCAAGCAGTTTAGAACAAATGAAAACCATGTACTAATCATTATATTCTCAGGAATATACCCAAACTTTCTTAAAACTGCATCAAACAAGTTTTCAGCATTATTATCAGTATATGTTAGCAAAAGTGTCCGCTTGGCAAGCGACAGCGAATCGACTAGCGTTGTAGTCTTACCCGCACCAGCCACAGCAAATATGGCTCGTTTTACATAAGCCATTCTAAGGCCTCCATATCCATTCTATAGCCTCCTTAATATATTGTGGCACAACAAGCTTCTGGTTTGCTACGAGAATTTGATATGCCGCTTCTGCCTTATGCTTCAACATATAATCCAATACAAATTCCCGATCTGGGAAAATGGAGTCCAACACATCCTTATTGTCTTGATATAGGCACACCTCAAATGTTTTTCTCTCCTTTATTGGATCAGAAAACACCTTCCTATTATCAGATTGCAAATCTTCATACCACTTCTGGGGATTACCATCATTATCGCGAACTGCAGCAATTTTCATATCTAGCAATTTGCCAACTTTTAAGTACCTCCTAAACGAAAGATTATTTAATGCCATTATCCAAATATCCGTAGGACTAGTCTCCATCCCCGTTACTTCTCGGATGAACTTATCCATTAAAATGTATTCTGCAGCACCTTCAACCAGTATCACTTTTCGAGAAAGAACAAACTGTAGAAGATTGTCATTCGGTGCCTTCATGAAGAAATCACTGGTATCCGGCGAAAGTTTCGACAATGAACTAACATTTCCATTTCTTACAAAGAAAGCATTTTGTAATCCTAATCGCGATGTGATATAACTACTATGGGTGACGATAAATAATTGATTATCTTCCGCACGATTCCTTACCATGGAAATAAGATGCCGTAAATTATAATGGCTTAAGTGATTTTCTGGTTCTTCAAGAGCTAATATGGAAACATCTGTAACTCTCTTGTCTAAAGCGCTTTTCGTTTTGCATATACTAATCTTTCCCTCGCCACAATTGGCTAAACTGACTCCTTTGTCTTTAATATCTAGGCATGATGTTAAATCTCCTATCACTGTTAAATTCTTACCTAAAGCGGATTAAGGCAATTTAAAGCAGGACACATGTTGACGGAATTGATACTGAGTTGACGCTCTATCGACCTCTTCAACCGCATTTTGATAGGTGCTCTCAATCACATACCGCAATGCCCTAGCAGTGTTGATTGCTGTATTGTCAACATACAAGAAATGACATGGTCTTTCATACCCTGAATATTGATCTCTCCCAAAAGTTGAAAACTGTACTTCATATAACTCGAAGGGGAATGTCGTGCATTTCCTATCGTGAATTGTCTTTGCGATATCCTCATTACGATTAGCATTAGGAGCACACACCATCTTAATGCCATACTTTGACACATTTTGTGCTCCCAAATATTTCTCTCCAAAATACTTCTCGAACTTCGGCAAATTAGGCATTTCAAAAAATAGTTCAACCCTCATCATCGGAAGGCTACCTAATGTCTGAGTCTTCATCCAATCCGAAGCCACATCTACATTTATTAAGTTTTCCAATCCAATCGTCATCACTTTAGTTATGCTGCCACAAAGAACAATGTCAAGGGCTTGAAGAATCGTACTCTTGCCTGTGGCATTATCCCCAACAAAAATATTCAATTCCTTGTTGCAAAGAATTGTTTCATCTTTAAAGATCTTGAAGTTAACAAGACGGATTGCCTTCAGAAAAATATCCATTTTCTTTCTCCTATTCCTTCCCCTTATTGAGCTTGTCGCCCATGCAGAATTTAATGACACTCTTTATAGGTATATCATGCTGTATGTTAAAAAACTTACTGCGTCAATTCATCTTAATGACGTTTGCCGACATTGTGGAGCCCGTTTTGCTTCCTGTATTCAACTGCAAACACGCTAAGTATCCTAGCAAAAGCAATAGCAGCACGATTGATTGCCAATTCTCCTATTTGAATTGGCTGCATATCTGGCCTAACCCCAAAATTTATCGCTGCTTGATGTATTTCGTCTTGCGGCTTTGTATGAGCATCGGCTATTCTAAGGTCATATAGATAAAATAGAGGTGCCATGATATCATGTGCGACATCTTCGCTAATAAATTTCGACAAAAAGCGTTCCATGATCTTCATGGAGCCCACTTTCTTCTCGTCTTTTGTTTTTCGAACCATCGGCCATAGTGGGGCTACATTAAAGCTCTCAATTGTGTACCTTATAATATCCTTTGCCAATCGACAAAGATCTTCGTTCTTCTGCACAACAAACCTATGAATCAATTTCTTCATAGCATCAATCGGAGGCTCTTCTTTATACAATGGCGTTCCTCTTGATGCCCATTTAAAACCATCTTGCAGATACTTCAAGTTCTCAAAGAACAAAACTTCAGCAGACTTGGTATTTGCAGGCTTACATTTCATTTGAGACATCTGCAACTCTTCCGAAACTCCACCATCCGGTGTTACATTATATCCTTTCCATATTTCCTGCTGCCAACACGGCAATTCCACAATGTCTTTTGCGTAAATATTTATCAGTCCCAGTCTATTTATCCCAAAATGGAGTTTCCAATCAGAATTTAGCGAGACAGAGCCTGTTTGAGATGAATACCATGTGAGGGCAGATCCTCGAAATTGCAATACTCTGTTAACAACATCGTTATTGAACCATAACCACTGTGGTGGATATGAAAGTTCATCTCCACTCTTTAAGCTACCGTCCGCGCCAGAATAGAATGAAAGCCCCACCTCGTCATCGTCGCCAGCTCGTGTACTAATCGCACCTGGCGCAATCCACTCAATCTTACGCAATTCTCCAACAACTCTATATCGTGAAACCGGATTCCCCTTTGCCTCGTATGACTCAGAATACATTTCATCATCTTCATTCCTAGGGTCAAACTTAGGCACGTCATCTGTCTTTATTTCCTTGTACCCACTAGTAAAAATTGACCACTTTCCAAGCCCTATGTCGCCATTGTCATCCATCGGCTGAAAATAACCATTCCATCTCGCGTGCTCAGATAGTTTCTTTTCAGATCCATATCCATCAGGCCAGCCAAAATTTGGCACATCTTTAAAAATGGCAACACGTTCATGGTATGCGGCAAACACAGCCCCCATTCTTTTTGCACACAAATAATCTTTTAAGTATTTAGACTTGATCTCAACTTTATATACAACACCCTCCTTATTTCTAGTCTGACGAATTACTGTGTCATACCCTTCAGAAGGACGAATCCACTTACCATCCTCTTCAATCAAATCCAACGCAAAAATTAAATCCTGATTAATATACACTTTGGGAGGGGCTTTCCACCCAAAATCCTGATATAGGACGAGATACTCTCCAATAGGAAGATTATTATTATAATATGTATCCGCTCGCAGATAATCATTATTCCACCGCTTTGAGTCGTTGGCATGAGACGGATTAAAACTAGAACATTCATTCGACATCAATTCATCTTTGTCATCTTCCGATGTAATTACAACTTGCGTGAAAATTAAATCCTCCCAATACCCAATTTCTGGTTTTTTAACTTCAGATTCCGCTGATTGATGCCACCACAAAGGAATCCAGACAGAATCCTCTATATTTTTGTTTATAATGTCCTTGAATTCAAACCACTGCAAATCATTTTGCATTGTTGTCCTCCTCACTATTCCAGCACTTCGTTGTCTGTCGACTCGGAGAGGGTAATAGCGTCTGATTGCCTGCGTCTGCAAAGCGAAGCGGCAACGCCACGCGTAGCTTCGTATCTATGCGTTACGGCGTATTCAAGCGACGCGCCCAGTCGCTTGATCTTCTCAATCGCCTCGTCTCTCTGTGGCATTGCCATTTGTATAGCCTTTACTGTGTCACATGGGTCTGCCCCTGTTTAATCCCTTTAGTGCATGTCGTTGAATTCACAACCATTATAGCAAATGAATCTTAAATCTAATCTTAAATCGTAAAAAATTTTTGCGGCAGAAAAATGACCCTTTAAATAAGCAAAAACCGCGGCAAAACCGCCGCGCAAGCCAGCAAGAACCCGCAAACAGGCCTTTTACAACGGCTCCGCGGGGTCTGTCCTCTGTTGCTTTGATAGCCCGAGCATATCAACCTTTAACCTTTATCTCGCTCCGCCAAACACCAACAATGCGATACTTACGTACATTATGTCCGTTGTTTACGAGCTTTACCTCGTCATGATCTTCGTTGACAGGGACAAGCCTAACGGAGGTGTATCCTCCGCCACTAGACTTCTTCCCAACGAACTTCTTGATGACATATGAGCCAAACATATCATCACCTTTATTTGACGCATGCTCCACCAGCACAATGTCGTTGTTGTCGCAGGTCCCTTCGCGACGTTCGAAAACGCAGATTTCGCCGTCCTTTATCTTCGGTTCCATTGAATCACCCTCCGCCTGGACAGCAAACAAGTTCTCGTTCCGTCGCCTAACGCCAAAGACTTCTACCCACCCTTGGGGTTCAACCAACTCTTCTTCACCAAACTTACCACACGCCGCACGAAGCGAATACAGTGGTAACCATTTCAAGAATCGCAAGCGCTCTGCGACATCGCACCGGATATTCCCTTGATCCAGCAATGATGGTGCCGTTCCGGTGCCGCACAGCCCAAGTATAGAAGCATCGACGTTTTTCTTTCGCGTTGCATCCGCCTCGTTGTAGAAATGACATCCAACAATCTTGTATTCGGTTGAATCTGCAATATCAAACACTGGCCTTCCCTCTTTCGAAAGCTCCTGCAGAAAATCTTCCTTCCACTTGTCAGTTGCAATATACCCTTCGCCTTTGGGCTCGACGAACACCTGTATCTGTTCGGTCTTTTTGCTGTTTTTCTTTCGCTTCAAGAAAAGAATGTAATCCGGCTCAAAACGCTTCCCATCCTTGAACGAATAAATGCATAATTGACGTTCGTTTCTTACCAACCAGATCTTGGCAAATGATTTCTTCAGTCGATCCACCAGCCCCTTGAAATGCAGGACGAAGTTCTTCTCCTCTGTAGTGCCAAAATTGTCCTCGTAAGCGAACCAGTCTTCCTTTGTCAAGTCTATAGCCCATCTTGTCGAATTGTTTTGCGAGACGCCAAGCCCATCTGTTGCCGTTTCAGGGTCGGCATATAAACATGTCTTGTCCGTGATAATCTCTTTTAGCTTATGTCCTTTAAACTCTTTTGTTCCTTCATACTCCTTCTCTACGGACTCCACGGCAGCGGCAACTTCCTGCATCGCCCTTTCTGACGCAGCACACATCACCTCCGGCGTAATCTCGGGCGCGATTATGCTTATCCATATCGCGCCAGCATAGTCGCCTGATTCAATGAACTGCCGCGACGTCTCCAGACTTGGGAAATGCCTCTTCAAGTTGTCAAACCGCAACGCCGGAAACTTACACATTGCCCGCCAGACAAAAGCGTAGTTTCGCTTCGCGATTTCCGCAATCGTCATCTCAACCGGCTTAAAGCTTCTGATGTTTTCGTTTTGCGCTGCATCATCCAATATCGCACTCTCGCTGCTACTGCCAAGATTGGTTTTGTACTCAATCACCGCATCCTTCACGTTCTGCGGGATCCCCATCGCGCTCTTACGAGACTTCTCCTTCTGCTCGTTTACGAAGACCAGCCCTGACTCGTAAAACTCGTCTTTCTTGAATATTTCCTTGAGTTTGTAGTCGCATCGTATAGGATCGCATTCCGCACCTATCTGCTGTAGCGCCTTCTTGAGCTCCGTAATGTACTTCGGGTCTCTCTGGCAGTGGTAATACAGCTCTTCGCAAATTCGAAGAGGATTTGTTCCGTCGTTGTCGTACTTCCGCTGAAACTTCTCCTGCCCAGCATTGACTGCAAACGGACAGTACCGCGATCCACGCCCGATAAGTTGTGCCTCGGCTATCGTCGTCGGCGAGATTGACTTGCCGCCAGACTGTCGCGTCTCATATAGCCGCACTATGTCGAAGAGGTTCAGAACATCCCATCCCTCGTCAAGCTTCTTCACCTCGAATATGGCACGATATGGATTGTCGGCATCCTCAAGACTGTTCAACGCAATCTGCCGCTCCGATGCCTCTTTGTCGTCATTCACCGAAATGCAGTGTTCCTTTGCGAAATCGACCTTCAGCTCCTCAGCCAAATCCGCCGCGGACAAGCCACAATCCTTGAAATACTTAAACGAGGACTTCAGCGTCTCATTGTCCACAAGCCCTGACAAGCGTTCGATGTCCCTCGCCGTCAATTTCGCGACCCGCGAAACGAACTTGTCCATGTACTCCTTGCTCTCCGCAATCGTTCTTGCCTTGAACAATACCACCGGATTTATGTAAATGCGGTGGTGCTGAAACACCTTCAGCCGATACTGACTCATGACAAGTGCTAGAAGCATGCGATCGATCACATCAACATCCGTGCGGAGCGTCATAATCTCCTTGGAATACCTGTCCTTCCTGAATTCTGAAAGCTGATAGTTGAAGATGATCTTGTCGAGATACTTTGCCTTGATATCCGCGTTCTTGGTGTCGCATGTTGCCGTAAACTCCAAGAGGACGTTTTCGGCGTTTTGCTGGAAAATCCGCGTAACCGTCTCTTCCCAACTATGACTGGATTCCTCCTCCTCCTTATTCGCCTTGCGGGTGTCTGCGTTAAGGTGGTGCGCCTCGTCCGAGATGAGGACGACCTTGCGTTCGGCAAAGTCCTCAATCGTGACAGCGTTCTCCTTCGTGCTGTGAATATCAGAGTGAAGCCCCTGCGTCGTAGTGAAGCAAATATTTATCGCCTTCGGGTCTGAATCCTGGAAGTTCCCAACCTCCCTTACAAGAATGACTTCGCCGCCAATGTTGATTTCCTTGGCAAATAGAAACTTCCCGGACTTTGCATTGAGGAAGTTCTCCTTCGTTTTCTGCACGATGTTGGAGAGGTTGACGAAGAATAGGAAATCGCGGTAGCCCTTCTTGTAGAGATAGAGCATCAACCCCGCCATTATGAGCGTCTTGCCGCTCCCGGTCGCCATGTGGAAAAGCACTTGCGACGGTCTCGGGCGTAGATTCTTCGTGTCCTCAAACCAGAAAGCGAAATTCTCAAACGCTCGTTCTTGATACGGACGCATCTCAAACGTTGGGTTCAGATTCGTCTTGATCATCTCCGGCAAGGAGAATGCGGCGTACTTCCGCGCAGTCTCAAGGTCTTCGTAGAGAAATCCCATGTTTACTTATCCCCGTAGAAACTCTTCGTGAACGCCTTGTCAGCCGCAGACACTTTGAAAGTCTTGTCGTCGATGTCGCAGTAGTTGACATATAGCTGGTTCATGTCGAGCAAGTCCATTAGGATTCTCTTCTTGTCTTTGAGTGACAATTCCTTGAAGTCCTCGTCCTTCATTGAGAACTTCGCCGGGTCGACCTTGCAGCTTATGAATCCTGTCACCAACATCTCGTTCCAAATCTTCTCAAGCTCGGAACCCTTCTTTGCCGCCTCAATGCGCTCTACAAACCTCTGATTTGATTTCGCAAGTTCACAGTATACGATGGGATGACTGTTTTCGGCCTCTTTTTGCACCACGACATTTCGTCTCAACGTGTCTGTCTTTGCATATTCCATTTGCTCTACAAGTATAAATCTACGGTTCCCGCCATCACTATTTAACATCTGAACTGCATGTCCTGTCGTCCCGCTGCCACCAAAGAAATCCAATACTATGGCGTCCTTTTTAGACCTTACAACAGCATCAATGCAATCAAGAACCGTATATATCGACTTAGGATATGTGAATTTCGTTCCAGGAATAAGTTTCTTTATGAGCTTCGTCCCATGCACATTAGCGTCATATTTCTTATTAACCCAAACCGTCTTGAAAACACCAAAATCCTTCCCCAGTTCAATGTCAAAACCATCCTCTATCTTTTTCACTCGCAACAAGTGCGTTATGCTTTCCACCGTTTGACGCGCATACCGCCACTTCCTTTCAACGCCATCTTTGTCAATTGGATAAATATAATATTCCGAGCCAATTTTCTCTGTCTGCTTCGGATGAAACGAATTGTCGCACACATTACCAAACCCTACAATCTTTCCATTCTTCACCCTAATTGGATAAAAGCAATTCTTTGCATCCGAACGTAAAGATTCTGTCCCCCAATTTCTCAGCGGATTCCAATCAATTTCATCCTCACTCAACTTACAATCAGATATGGTCTTCTTACCTTTAGGAGTAACGAATATTGCGAACTCATGTGTATACGAGAAATTTGTACCAATTGCCCCGCGAGGATTATGAACAACGGTTATGCAATCAACATCATATTCTGGGAAGACTTCTTCAATCAATACTTGTAACCTAGGTTGCTCATTCTTATCTATTGCGACAATCATAACACCGTCTTTAGATAGCAACTTTTTGGCCACCTGAAGACGATTTAACATGAAAACTAGCCACGTCGACCTGTTAAAAGTATTATTGTACGCAAATGTGTTTGCCGAACTTTGTGGATTGTATGGCGGATCAATATATATGCAATCCACTTTGCCTGCATAAACTTCAACAAGCGACGATATTACAAGTAAATTGTTGCCTCGTATTACCAAGCTATCTGTTTTAAGATCTGGTTTTGACGCCACCTTCTTACCATGCTCAAAACGCTCTGCCCCGGAAAACACTTTCGCCGATAAAAGTCGATCAATTTCATCCTTCATTAGTACCTTGTTGTAGAACAATTCATCACGAGAATTCGAATCTTTGTCTTGCCCGCCTTCAAGCACACAGTCTTTGTAGGGAAACACAAGTTCGACATCCCGAGATGATGCAATCATGTCATCACCTACGGCAAGACCAATCTTGTTGCGGAAGCGGGTATAGGAATCGGGCAGAAACGCACGGTTGCTCACCACCCATCCAAATTGCTGTTTGTCGAAGACAGTAATCCCGCCACCAATATCAGTAAAGAACCTTTTGCGCGTCTCTTCATTAGCGCGAAGAGCTTTCAGAAGTTTAGCGTCCATCTTCTGCGCAGCCTCGAATACGGCATTGCGCAAAAGTTCGCCCTTCTCGGACACAAACCGAGCATCCTTTTTCAGGACATCCACGACCTCTTCAAAGAAACTCTTCTTTTTCATCTTTCTCTCCTCGCCATCTGACATCATTTGCAACGGCGCAATTGGGTCATGGCACCATTTACTTTGGCACCCGATAGTCGCGCCTTGATGCGCTTCGACGCATGAGACTTGGAGAGATATTGAAGACAAACAAAAATGCGTGCCTTACCGTTCTCCCTCTGCTGTAGGCCTTGGCGTGCCCGGACAAGAAAGAGAAGACAAGGACACGCAAGACGGTAATAAACCGCTTGCGTGACCTCACCAAACTCCATTCTTGTCCTTAAACCGCAAAGTTTACAGCAGAACGTCGTTTGCGTGTCTACGCAAAAATCATTATCGCCTTATCGGGATTTCTCCCCCGCATCGGCTGTTTCCCGCAAGACCACGCGGCCCGCGAAATCATCAATATTATAGCAAAAATTCGGCGCGGCAAAACTGCCGCGTAAAAATCAAGCGCGTGGGAGCGGAGGGGGTGTTTCGGCGGCATGCGAAGCGACGGGGAAAAAGACGGAAGCGACCCGATTTTGACGCGCCGCCATTTTGCCGAGAGGCTCGACGGCACGGGCAAAATGTAAAAGGCCGCAAAATCGATGTCGCCACCGGCTTTTTTGCCGGAGCTTTGCCGCGTATTCGCGGCAAAGCTAGCGAGCCCTAAGCCGAAACGCGCCCCACCGCGGACGCGCGGACGCGAGGCAAAAAGCCTTCGGGAGAATAAAATGTCAGACATTATTGGCACAGTAAATTACCACAGTAGTTTTCTCTGCCCCTAGTGCCAGTCCATATGGACGAACACCCTGCCGCGGCATTTCTGTCGCGGACCAGCCAGCCATAATCCTTTCGACTTTCTTCCATCATTCTACCCGTTCTACATGTTCTACACGGCTAAGACTTTTAGTGTCCATCGCCGAGTTCGCAACCATTATACCAAACGAATCTTAAATCTAATCTTAAATCGTAAAAAATTTTTGCGACGGGAAAATGACCCTTTAGACAAGCAAAAACCGCGGCGAAACCGCGGCGGCTTTGCCGCGGACAAGGTTAAGCGAGCTGACGGAACGTCGGCGAGCGCAAGGGCTACGAAGAAAAATGCGCCACAGCGGAAGATCGGAGGGTGAGCGAGGCGGTGGAGCGAAGACCTAAGCGAGCGGATACGGCGTCCTCGCCGAGGTTCCGCGAGGAGGAGCATTCGGCCACCGCCGAGCAAATTAAAAATTAGAACGGTTTCGAGGGAACTCTCCCCACGAAAGACCCTTTTTAAGCATCAAAAGCACTTTGCGAACCGCGGCGCCAGATACAGCGGAATGTTCACGAAGGCTCCATCCTTCTTGAGGTTGCGCTTGGAAAACCGAATTGCAAACTTCGGTTTTTTGGAATTGACATAGCCCTTGAAGGACGATGCACGTTTGTCGCCGCCGGCCTTGACTTCCACAGGCACGGCGTTGTCTCCGTGCTGGAGAACGAAATCTATTTCCCTGTCGGCTCGCTCTGCCCAATAATGCACCGGACCGACGGCGCTCCCGGACAGCTGCTGCAAAACATAGTTTTCGACGAAGCGCCCCTTGAACGGAAAATCCCTGTCCAACATAAGCGACTCGTCTGTAATTCCAGCCACAACCTTGAGCATGCCGATGTCGTTGAGATAGAGCTTGAACGCATTTCTTATATCATGCGCAGAAAGCGGATACTCGATTGCGTCGAGATTGTGTACACGCCTCACCATTCGCGCCGACACGAGCCATTCGATGGCCTCTTCGTATCCGCGCCCACGCGCTCCTTCGCGCAGCGCACCGTAGATGAACTTGCTGTTCTCCTTTGCTAGCTGCGGAACGACGGATCTGAGCACGGCAAGAATCTTCGCCGCGTCTATCTCGCCGTTATACTTCACAATGTCGTTTTCGTAGAGCTGGACGAGGTCCTGCTGCAACTTGCGCACTCGCGCGGGGTCGCCTTCCGAGAGATGGCTCGCCACGACCTCTGGCATGCCGCCGACAGTAAGGTATATGCTGTACATGTCCCAAAGCCGGCGGTGAAATATCTCTGGCAGCGGGTCGTCTCCGCGGATGGACATGTAATACTCCCAAAGCGCATTGTCCTTCTCGCGAAGAAACTCCGGAAATGACACTGGCTCGACATCGACTATTTCCACCTTCCCAACCGGATAGGACTTCGGCGGCTCGATTCGTCCATCCTTCTTTCTCTTGAGATTGACGCCAAGTAGACTCCCAGCAGCCATGACCGCGAGTTCTGGGCACTCCTCATAGAAATACTTGAGCGAATTAAGCGCGTTGCCGCAATCCTGTATCTCGTCCAAAACCAAGACATCATTCTGTCTGTCTATCTTTGAGCCTGCAACGATCTCAAGCTTGGGTAAAATCTCATCAGGGTTCTTTGTTCCTTGAAAGATCGTCGCCAAATCAGGCATAGCCGCGAAATCGAAGAAATGGACTTTTGCAAAGTTTTCCCGCCCAAAATTCTCCATAAGCCAGGTTTTCCCAACCTGTCTTGCTCCCATCAAGACAAGAGGTTTACGATTTCCTCTCTCCTTCCAGCGAGAAAACTCAATTTCTACATCTCTTTTCATCTAATATCGCCTTTTCGCAAAATATGATAGCACATTTTTGACGCAAATACAATAGCACTTTGCACATTTTCGACAAGAAATTCGATGTGCTATGCCAAATAATGACACAACATTCCCTTTTTGCTGTCGCAAAACTTGGCGGGGAAGCGAGGCGGTGGAGCGAAGACCTAAGCGAGCGGATACGGCGTATTCGCCGAGGTTCCGCGAGGAGGAGCATTCGGCCACCGCTGAGCGAATTAAAAATTACACCGGGTTCGAGGGGACTCTCCCCGACTCTCAGTAGTAGATGTCGTTCGGCTCGACGAGGACTTCGTTGCCCATGCGGTTCTCGATCTCGCCGTTGAGGTTCTCGAACACGTCCCGGATTTCCCTGAGAGTCTCGTTCACGAGCGCGAGGGCGTTGAACATCTCTTCGTCCTGGAGCCCGACCAGCGCGTTGTTGAGGTTCTCGATGAGACGCCTCACGCCGCCGCCGTCGAACACATCCTTGAGCGCCGCATTTGCGAAGTCCCTGTAGCCCGCCTTCCTGAGCTTCCTGCCCAGTTCGTTGATCTTGTCCTCGACATTCCCGGGGAGGTTCTCCTTGCGGATACCAGCGGCGTTCTTTGACGTGAACTTCGAGCCGAACAGCGACGCGCCGTGGGCGATCGACTCGCAGATGTCGCCGAACTCGTAGCCGCGCGTCTTCATCTCCTCGGTGCGGGAGTCCGCCTTCTTGGAGAACTTCGCGTGAATCGTGTTGACGAACACGCCGAAAGTCTCGCACTTGAGGTAGAGTCGACGGTTGGGGCCGCTCCCCTTGTCGACGTCGTTCATGTGGTCGTTGTCGGGAATCGAGAAGTAGTGGAAGGTCCTCATGCCGTTGAGGAGCCCCTTCATGCCGGGCGCGACATCGTATCCGCGCGGCATATTGAGGTGCCCGTCGACCTGCATCGACTGGTAGGGCTTAGCGTGCGTCGACGTGCGCTGGTAGAGCCCGGGTGCCGTGTCGAGCCAGCGGGCGATGTTGCCGTTCGGGTCGGAAATGGAGAAGGCGCCGCGATAGATATAATCGCCTTTCTTCAGCGCCGCCGCATGGATTGCGATCGTAAGGGCCGAGATGTTCTCCCTCGATGGCTCGAAGCGGCTCATCTTGCCGGCGTAAAGCGATTTCAGGATGTTGTTGCCGCGGTTGATACGCGCCGCGAGGAAGCGCTTCAGTTCCTGGACGGAGCGCGGACGCTCCGCCTCGGGCGTGTTCATGACCATCGCCTCGAAATGACTCTTGATCAACGGGACCTTCGTGCCCAGAACTGAAACGTCGAGCGTTGCGGGAAGGTCCGCGGAGGTGAGCGGCTTCCCGTCCGTGCGGGGCTCTGGCGCCGGCGGCACGTACGTCTTCGCGACCTTCACCCTGTCCTCGCCCTGCGCCATCGCCTTGTGCTCCTCGGGATGGGTGAGCTTGATGACGTTCTCCTCGGAAAGCGCCTTGAAGGCGTCTTCGTGCCCGACGAGCGGAATGACGACCTGGGTCGTCCCCTGCCCGTCTATGTTGATGAACGAGCCGCGGCTATTGGCAAGCATCGCGCGCAGGGTGTCCTGTACGTCCTTGGAGAGCGGCTTGTCGCAGTAGTAGACGATGTTGTCGCCCTCGACGTGCGCGCGCCAGGGGACGCGCGTCTCCTGGACGACCTCCAGGTGCTTGAGCGCGACCTGTCCCTTCTTGCTGACCCAGGTTGTCGGCGAGGTGAGTTTCTCCAGGTTGGCGAGCGTCTCGATAGCGTCGTCGCGGTTGACATGCGGGGCGAGCTCCTTGAGGTCGTCGTGCAGCTCAAGCTGCATACCGGACACCCTCATCAACTTGTTGAGCGACTCGTTGAACTCCTTCTCCTTGGCGTTGATGTCGGTAATGATCTTGTTGCGAAGCGTCTTCTCCGCGTCGGAAATCCCATCCTCGTTGGGGTTGAACGCCGCGCGGTAGTCGTCGAACACCTTCTTGAACGCGCCGGACTTCTGGAGCTCGCGCATTTCCAAGACGCCCTTGAACTTCGCCGCGCGCGTGTCGTCGTCGAAGACTGAGAAGTTCTCGAAGCGCGGCTTCGTGCTCGAGCCGTAGGTGTCCTTGAAGGAGAAGTCGTCGGAAATCTCAAGGTACTTGCCGTTGCCCTCAAGCGAGTGGCCGGGGTCGATCGCGAAGAACTTGCCGTTCACGAAGCCCTTGTTCTGCCCGCGCCTGCCGACGGCATCGCGGTCGGCCGTCACGAGGAAGAACGCCTTGAACCTGCCGAGCGGCTCGGGATCGGGACCCTTCGTGCCGTCCTTGTTCGTCGGCGGCACGGCGCGACCGTCCTTGAGCATGCCGTCCTCCATGTCCTTGTAGCCCTCGGCGAACTTCGC
>Ga0265300_10001700_pt1 | contig 20201 bp, 17 predicted proteins | sample AusTroGonzalo_MG_FD_193482 | JGI IMG/M metagenome (GOLD analysis project Ga0265300, IMG submission 193482) | Bovine rumen microbial communities from tropical cattle in Woodstock, Queensland, Australia - Gonzalo_03 | ecosystem: Host-associated > Mammals > Digestive system > Stomach > Rumen ...
ATACATAACCGAAGATTGCAGAAATGGTTTGAACAGAAGGCTCCGGAGCAGTTTGCACATGTAGTGGAACTGCCTGACGGGGTAGGTGAGGTGGCTGTGCCGACAGTGGAGTTTAACCTGATATTCCAACTCTCGCATGTGTATAATCATCTGTTGCATGAGGGCATCGGACTCAGACAGATTATCGACTACTATTATCTGCTGCGTAAATGGAAAATGGATAATGGAAAATGGATAATTAAGGGGAACACGGATCGCACGGATGACACGGATTTGAGAGATACGCTGCGGTATTTGACTTCGTCGACCTCCGTCGCGACTCGGCAGTGCATGAACGAGTTCCCACTGCGCTCGCTGCTCCGTCGGTTGGGGATGTGGAAGATTGCGGGGGCGATGATGTGGGTGCTGAACGAGGTGCTGGGGCTGGAAGAGAAATACTTGATTGCACCGAAGAATGAGAAATTGGGCAGGGTGCTGCTTGCTGAGATGCTTCGGGGAGGGAACTTCGGCCAGTTTGACATAGACAATATCAAAGCAGACAGCCAGCTGAAGAAGAACTGGCAGCGGATTCGTCGTGACTTACGTATGATGCGGTATTTCCCATCGGAATGTCTTTGGGAACCTGTGTTCAGAATAGGGCACTTCTTTTGGAGAACACGAAATCAATAGTGTAAATGGAAACGAATGTGAATAATATGAATAATTTAATTCACGAATATGAATAATTTAATTCACGAATATGAATAATATTTTATTGGGAATTAAGAATATTATTATTGGAATTAGGGTTGATTCGTGCGTATTCGTTTCAAAAATATATTATTATGGGAATTAGGGGTGATTCGTGGGTATTCGTTTCAGAAAAATATATGAAACGAATTTGAATAATTTAATCCACAAATTAATGGTGGAATCGGAAAAAAGTTGTATCTTTGCAGGCGCAAACTGAATGGGGCAATGAGAAGGAACGATTTTTCGAATAAAATCATCGGATGGGGCATTATCATAGGCGACTTCATCCTACTAAATATTATTATCTGGGCCTTTGCCAAATGGCATTGGCGCATGGCGACTTGGCAAGAGGGCAGGATAGAGGCTTTTACCTTGGTGTGTAATGTCACCCTGCTGCTGAGTCAACTGGTATTACCGACTACTGTCCAGAAGCGTGTGATAGGTGCGGGGGATATCTTGAGACGTATGTCGCAATTGGCGGCATTTCAGTCGGTAGTAGCCTATATTTTGCTGAGGCATTTTGTCTATAATGTCAATGTAGGCTGGCTGCTCTTGGGAATCGGCATCGTCTTCTGGGTGACACTCGTGATTCTCAGGATTGCTGAGCGCAAGCTAATCAAGGTGTTCCGTATTGTGGGTCGAAATTCCAGGAGCGTGATGTTTGTGGGAACAGACCCGGAACAGACCAAGCTGTATCATATGCTGATGAGGAACAAGAGTTTCGGCTACCGCGTGGTGGGCTTCTATGGCGAGGAGCTCGAAGGGGAGACCAGACTCGGCTCGATGGACGATCTGCTGAACGACCTGAAGCAGCAGGAGAAGCTGCCACAGTGTGACGAACTCTATGTGTGCGTGTCGCGTCTGGATAAACAACTGATCCGGGACTTGTCGGACTACTGTGACCACCATGTGATCAAGTTCTTCTACGTGCCCGTGTCGGTGGAGACCATCGGCCTGAACCTCAGGGCTGAGCTGATGGAGGATATGGAGGTGTATACAACGTTTGAGAGTCCGTTGGAGAATCCGATGAACAAGGCGTTGAAACGGGTGTTTGACTTCGTGATGGCGCTGATCTTCCTGATACCGACGGCACTGGTATTCCCGATAGTCTATATCATCATGAAGATTCAGAGTCCGGGGCCGATACTGTTTAAGCAGGAAAGGACAGGACTGGACGGAAAGACGTTTAAATGCTATAAGTTCCGCTCGATGCACGTGAATGACGACGCTGATAAGGTGCAGGCGACAAAGGATGACCCGAGGAAGTATCCGTTCGGCGACTTCATGCGGAAAACGAACATCGACGAGCTGCCGCAGTTCTACAATGTGCTTCAGGGAAGGATGAGCATCGTGGGGCCAAGACCGCACATGCTGGCTCATACGGAGCAATACTCTGCGCTGATTGGGAAGTATATGGTGCGCCACTTTGTGAAACCGGGCATCACGGGCTGGGCTCAGGTGACGGGCTATCGCGGGGAGACAAAGGAGCTCTGGCAGATGGAGGGTCGCGTGGAGCGCGACATCTGGTATATGGAGCACTGGAGCATCTGGCTTGACATCCGCATTATCTGGCTGACAATCAAGAAGATGATTATACGCGACAAGAATGCGTATTGATCTCACAGATCCCAGATAATAATTCGAACACGCGCTCGAGCTCTGCTCGCTTGCTACCGCAGGGACGCAAGAATAGCACGAATCTCACGAATAGAGATACGAACACGAATAGCACGAATCTCACGAATAAAAAGTCACACAGATCTCTCAGATCTCACAGATAATAGTTTTTCCTGACGGAAAAGAAATGTCACACAGATCCCACAGATCTCAGATTTTACTTGCGCTGCAAGTGATAGTCACACAGATAGCACGGAAATAAGTTGACCACGAATCTTACGAATCTAACGAATAAAAAAGTCACACGGATCTAATAGATCTCACAGATAGGCAGCAGCGCCGCTACTGCGGTCGCGCGGGGTTCTGAATAGGATAGGTTGTTTTATTATTATTTGAGGATCGTATTGTTCTGCCGCATGCTCTGTTCTGGACAATGACTCAGCCTCAATTCTTTCAGGGTAAGATTAGAAAGGTGAAGTTACCTACGGTGACTACTTTCTCGCCTCGGGATAGCCTAAGCAAGCTTAGCTCTCCGCTCGGTTTACCGAAAGAGTTCTTTCTCCTGCTTCGACAGTACGAAGAAGAAATGCTTGATGCTTACTCCAGGAGGATGATAATTTTCCATAGCTTCTACGTTATTGCAACATCCTATATGAGATGCCGCCCATGATACTGACCAAAACGCATGACTTAAGATCTGAAAAGAATGCCCGTAAACTTGCCGCCATCGCTATAGTTGCCGTTAGCTATGGTGGTGACATGCATGAAGACCTGTGTAATGAACTCCAGGACGCTATCGATAATCATTTCAATAAAGTGAAGTGTCAGAAAATCGAGGGGGCTGATGCCGCGGCTGATGAAGATGGTGGAGAGTGAGGTGAGGGGGGGAGATTAATGGTCTTACGGAAAACCATAGGGGTGGCGGCGAATGAGAGGCGTGATACTATTACAGCAAACGTGACGAAGAGTATCTCGACGGCAGAACCATCGAGCACAGGACTAAGAATAACTATTTTGTATTGCTTTTATATTTTATGTTAATGCAAATCGATAAAATAATAACTGACTTTGTTTTGGCTAAGGATACCGATTATGCCATAATGATAGATGGCGAATGGGGTGCAGGAAAAACATGGTACTGGGAGAATGTGCTTACTGGGCAAATCAAAAATCTTCCGACGAAGGATAATACAGAAGAAAAGCCATCATATTATAACGTTGCAAAGATTTCCTTGTTTGGTATAGGCTCCGCTGACGATTTGCGAATAAAGATATTTGAAGAGACCAGTTCCTTTTTTGCAAATAAATATGTTAAAACTGGTGCCAAACTTACAGGTATGGTGCTTAATAAGGTCGCTAGTTTCTTCAATGTTAGTGAAACCAACGCCAAAGACGTATCGGACTTGTTGAGTGAGTTTTCGGTAAATTTGGATCACTATGTTTTATGTTTTGATGATCTCGAACGGATAAAGCCTTCATTGCTTATAGAATTGCTGGGTTATATCAATACGCTGGTTGAGCAAGACAAGGTGAAGGTGGTTTTCATCTGTAATGAGAGCGAACTGAAGCACATTGATTATCATAAATACAAAGAGAAAATAGTTCGCTTTACGCATACCATGAAGGCTGATATTTCAGAGATGGTGGTGGAATTTGCGCAAGGAAGGAATGAAGAATATTTCAGATATTTAAATGAAAGGAAAGATTATATAGCTTCGATCTTTCGGAAAGGTAACTGCAGTAACCTACGCACACTGAAGTTTAATCTCGATATTTATGAACACATCTATGATGTCATACTGAAAACAATTCAATCAGACAAAGATCAGTATGTAAATGCAATAGCAGACTACATGTTGCTACTTAGTATGGTGTATTCAATAGAGTACCGAAGGGATAATGATGAGGCTAAACTGAAGAGTCTAGCTGAAATTAATAAGCAATGGAGTTATCAGATAGATACGTTAGACAGCCTGAGCAGACAATCGGGAAATAACGGTGAAATAGAGAAACCTCAGAAAGAGAAAAGTGAGGAAGAAAAGATCGTTGACTATCAGCGATACATTAAAAAATGCTATTTCGCTAATACCTATATATATGGCAGTAGCATGCCGATGGTTGATTATCTTTTGAATGGATATTGCAATGATGATGCGTTGAGAACCAACATTCTGAGAATTGAAGCTGAAGCAAAACGATATGAGACATCTGAGGAGAAACTATTGTATCAGGAACTGACACAGTTCTGGGATACTGATGATGAGGTAATGACGGAGGCAGTAAGAAGGACAATGGAGAGGGTTAATGAAAGAAGTTTCGTGCTCCAAGACTATCCTTTGTTCTTTCTCGCATTGCAACGTCTGCATAACTTTGGTTTCATAGATCTGAAGATGTCAGTGTCAGAGTTACAAGAGATATTCGATACAGCAATTTCAACGTTTGAGGGCGGTCATTTTATTGAAGGACTTGATGCATATTACTTTCAAAGTGACAATGAGAGCACCCCTGAGTTTGTGACGTTAGTCAATAGGGTGCACGAGATTAATGCGCATAATAACCAAAAGAACCTTTCTGCAGAATTTGAGGCAATCGTTAAAAACATAAGTTCTTCGGAAAGCCTGAGTAAATACGAACATGTTCTAACCTCTATGTTTAAGAATATCGAAGCAGAACGTTTCTTTGAATTGTTCATTTCATACCATAACTGCCGCAAGCGTGATTACTGGAATTTCTTTGATAGAAGATATGATATTAAAGATTGTTTTGATTTAGATAGAGAGTTTATTGATAATTTTCGAGTGATTCTGAGTAACTACCTTTCTGATAAATCTATAGAGGCATCGGGTTCAAGAAAGTATTGTTCAAAGATGCTGGAACTACTGGATAAAAAGGCCAATCAGTTTGAAGAACGATTAGAATGACACAGGAGGAACGATGGATTACGAAATATAATGGGGTGAAGAACTTTATAGAAGTTAATCATTGGAATCCTTCGAAGTATGCTTAGGAATAGAAATTGATGGTACATTTTCTGAAACGTGGAAGGAAACTGATGAATGCCGGGGAGTTGAAAGAACCGAGATTGAGCTTATTCAAAGAATTGTTGGAGTTGAGCGAGAAATAAAAGAGAAAGAATCAGTGGAAGTAAACAAGGTCAATGAGAATAGAATTATTGCCTGCACTTAATGGTGATTGCATACTTGTGGAGTATTCGCTTGCGCATTTTATTTTGATAGATGGTGGATATACTGACACCTACCAGAACTATTTGCTTCCGAGACTCAAAGAAATAGCCGCACAAGGAGGGAAGTTGGATCTGTTGGTTGTAACCCATATTGACAGTGACCATATATCGGGTATCGTGAAGTTGCTGGAAGAAGATGAACTCCCTATCCCAATTGATTCCATCTGGTATAATGGATACAGACACGTACAGTCAAACGTGAAAGTTACAACTGATACGGAAATGTTTGTTCATAAAAGTATCTGTAAAGAGGCGCTAAAGGAAGAAAATAAACCGATAAGTGCAAAACAAGGGTGTACTCTATCTGCTTTAATTATGCAAAAAGGCTTGGCATGGAACAAACCTGTGAATGGTGGCGTGATGAAAGCACCTTTATCGATACCGGTAGGTGATGCAATCATCCATATTCTTTCACCTAATGATAGTGATATTGATGACTTGAATGCTTTTTGGAAGAAAAGACTTATAAAAGACGGGTTGCTTTCGAAGGCACATAGTAATGAGTATTGGGATGATGCTTTTGAATTTAGTTTGAGTAAGGAGAAATCAGGATTCCATTTCCATGAGAAGAAAGTTAGCAAGAGTTATGATTTGCTAAAAATAACAGGAGAACGATATACGCCAGATACATCCTCGACGAATGGTAGTTCAATATCTTTTGTATTGGAGGTTGAAGGGAAGAGAGTGTTGTTTATGGGCGATTCACACTCAGAGTCGATTGAAGAATCTTTGGAAATGCTGTATGGAAAGGAGAATAAACCCTATAGATTTGATACAGTTAAATTGTCTCATCATGGGAGTTATAACAATAATTCTCCTAAATTGTTCAGTATGATAGCATGCGACAAATGGCTCATCTCAACGAATGGTGATACATATAATCACCCAGATATGCCAATGCTTGCTTATATTATAACACAAAATACAGGCAGAAGCAAAGGACTGTATTTTAACTATCGATTACCAGTTTGTGAAGAACTGGCAAAAGAAGATTACCACGAAGCCTATCAATTTGATGTTATCACCCCTGATGGTGAAAATGGTGTAACAATATCGGTATAATTAGATGAAAGAAGAGTTGATTGTCCAAATTGTATGTGATAAAGAAGTTGGAACTGCATTTTATGTAGCTTCCAACCTTTTGTTGACTGCATATCACACAGTGGCATCCTTTAATAATAGGGGGTGTAACATTGTTAAGGATTGTAATGAAGGGGACCTGAAGTTTGAGATAATCAAAATAATAGATAGTGCTGACATTGCTATATTGAAAGTAGAGAACCGAGCATCGCACTTATGTCTTCCACTGCTGTCGCATCGTTTCAGGATAGGCGAAGATTTTGAATCGTTTGGCTATCCAGATAAAGCGAATATTCAAGGATTAAGGATTGAAGGTCAAGTTAATCAGAAGAAATTTGATTCCACAGCCGACTATGTACTATATGTTAGAGATGCGGATGCGACTTATGATTATGAAGGCATGTCGGGCGCTCCTGTCTTGTTTGATGATACTGTCGTAGGAGTTGTCATAGAACAATCAGGTAATTGCCTTAATATAGTAAGTATTCAAAAGATTAGAGAAGAATTAGAGAAAGATAGTATAATTGTTGACAACGAGACCTCCCAAACAGAATTGCCGACATCCATAGCAAAAGACGTGGAAGCATCCCGTCCCAATTATGAGATGTTTGATGCTTTGGACGCAAGGTTAGAAGCAGGCAATAAAGGATGGCTGTTGGTGCATGGTAACCCAGGGTGCGGAAAAACAACCTTGTCGGCAAGCTATGAGCCGAGTAATGACGCTTGGGAAGTTATAGGACGTTTCTTCTTCAAAGTGCCTAACGACCATACTAGCCGAGCTGTTCGATGCTCGCAAAGTTTTTTTATAGATTGGTTGGAGTCAGTTTACATTTCAATAACAAATGCAGACATAAGAAAACTTTCACCCGAAGAAAAGAAAAATAGTATACCACAGTGGTTCCAGGGAATAAGCTATATCCTTTCGCAAGAAGGAAAACATGGAATTCTTATCATTGACGGATTGGATGAACTGGCAACAGACGCAGGTAACAAAGTCGATGACTTTTTGTCATTCATACCAGAAACGCAGCAAAAGAACATTAGAATTGTTTTATCTTGTATCACCGAAAGAATATTGCCTCCAAACGTAATAGAGAAAATTTCTAAAGAAGATAAAATAGAGGTGACTCCCTTGAATATGGCTGCATGTGAATCATATATCCATGACAATAGCGGAGAATGGGAGAAACCTTATTCATTTATACAGGCCGTTGCCAACAAGACGGAAGGCCATCCTCTTTACATGAACTATCTCTGTCGCTATATAGCAGAAGCGTTTGATTCAAAGACAAAGGAGAACGACTTAAACGAATGGGTAGGTAGTCTTCCGACCATTGGAGGAGATATTCGTTCTTATTATGAGGCTGTGTGGAAGAAGACCGATTCAAACAGCGGAGTTATTGAGATATTAGCACTGTTGTCACAAACGCGAGGAGCAATTGAGGAAAGCCAGCTGATTGGCATGACGAAAGAGCATGACCCGTTCGGATTCAAATCATATACAAGGGATTTCCGACATCTTATGAAAGAACAGGACTCGGATATATATGAGATATACCATAGTTCTTTTAGGTTGTTTGTAACTGAAAAACTATCATCAATTATCCAATATACGAATGACCAGATTGCCAATTATTGTTCCCTAAACAAGGATACTGTATATTCCATAGAGAATTACCTTCACCATATAATAACTGGTAGTGATGCCAGGCAAGGTTTATTAATGTGTAATCAAGAATGGGCTGATAATTGTGCAATGCACGATGTCTCGCCAGATTTGATCATGCATGATATCAAAGAATGTTTGTCAGTTGCAGTAGATTTAAGCCTTCCAATAGAGGTTATCAGATTGATGCTACTTGCCCAACGAATTGAAAATCGGTGCGATTCAATAATGGTGGATAATGTTGAAGCATTCGTAAACCTTAATATTGCATTGGGAAAGCCTGATGTCGCAATGAAGTATATTGTAAGAGACAATATATTATTAGTTGATTTACCAAATGCAATCTCTTATCTTCAGGTTCTGTTTGAATTGGGATACAAAGAGCAGGCGATAACATTGTCTGAGGCCATAGATGCAACTATAAGGAAAACTATAGAAGATAATTCCAAGAAAGGCATTAATTCCTTCACCTTTGCAGCAAGGGGCATGGTGCTAATAGAAAGAGTGCAGGCAGGCATTGATGAGATGACGTATTTAGAGAATTTCTATAAACATGTGGCGCAACTCCTTAGAAAAGGTGGGGAAGATTCACAGAAATGGGCACTTAGTGTCCGCGATATGGTTACACCCTACCACATGTCTGGAAAATTACGATTAGGAACAAAAATAAATATTGAGAAATACTTAGAAATGCTGAAGACGGGATGGGGAAAAGATGTTGTGATACTTTTTACAAAATCTCTTCTTTTATATGACCAAAAGGAGACACGTTTCCATATTATTGGCCATAACGAAGCATATAAGGATTGTTTGCGCCAGATAGAAGCTGCAATTGAAACCTATTCGTTTGAATTCTCAAAAGACGATTTGAAGTTAATACTTTACGTACTACTTCATCAATCAAACCGAGTAGATATAATAGAAAGGTTGCTAACAGAATACAAACCAAATCCCGGAAAATTTGTGTTCCGAGCAGCCAATGGAGTGGATCTTGATGCAGAATCCTTGTCGTATTATTACCAAGAGACACTTCATTCTGCATTTTTTGATAAGTGTAATACCTGTCCTCCATTGAACCATGATTACTATGGAGGTAAGGTGTGGGAGCAATATATGGAGGCACTAATTACTCGAATAGCATATGTTAATGGGCAGCTATATAGAAAGAAAGCGTTAGGGGAGGATTGTCAATCGTATTATGTTTTCATTAAAGAGGTTCTTGATAGAATTCAGTTCTCGTTTGTTGAAAGAACTAAATGGCAGAGAAGCTACCTTCTGCCAGAGGCGTTTTTCCCATTCATCTATGAAAGGTTATTGGAGGTATATTGTAATTTCTATGAGGACAAAATAAGTGATTTTGTTGACCACTTGAAAAGCAGGATGTCAGACCAGCTATGTCTATATAGGGAAGGCTATTGTGCCTGTCTTATCCAAATGATAGATATCCTAATAACAAAAGGAAAACATCGTGACGTGGCATTGTTTTTGGCAGATGAGGGCGTAGAATACATCTTATATGCAATACAAAATAGAAGTGAAAGGTGTAGAAGTCTAATGGAGATTTGCCTCGATTATGCACTGCTTGGCGAGAAAGGTAAAATGGAAACAGTTTATCAAGAAGTACTGAACAGTTCTATGGGACCTGATTGGTACAAGGAAGCCCAACTGGAACTCATTAATATATTCAGAGAATCTGATATAAAGTTTGATGGCGACCAAGTGGCACATATGGCGGCAATCTTTGAAGAAGCATCTGGAGAAATGACTTTTCAGAGATATGTTCAGCAGGAAAAAGACGAGTTTGTGGCGACTATCGCAAGGGCATCCTCATTGTCGAATGCGATAGCCTATTACAAATTTGAGACTCTTCCAACTGCGAAACGAATTGTTCAGAATGCAGAAGAATGGAAAGTTGATATGCCCCAGAAGGGTGATGGGTATGACCTTGGCGCCAATCATCTAATAGAAGCTAGCGCTATCTGTCATCTATTAACGGAGTGTAGAAACGTTTCTCCATACATCAGATATGCTATAAGCGAACTGTTCTGGGATAACTGGGATAAATTGCACAATGACTACCATTATGCCAAGTTACATTCAGAGATTATTGCTACTCTTGGTGAGAGGGACTCACATGATGTTCTCATACCGCGAATGGCAGAATATATAGCCAATGAGTATAATCATGACACTAGCGGTTCGTATTTGAGCGATTTTGATAAGTTAAGAACATCAGAGACGATAATTAAGGAACTGGAAGAATGCTTGAAAGAACAGAAATTCTCATGGAAGAGGGAACAAAAGGCAATACACTCCAATGAACATATAGAAGGGGGTGATGATATAATGAACAATATGTCCTCATGTAAGGATATTCTTGACAAAAATAGAAAGGAAATTGTGTCACCAATTGGCAGTTATTGGTATTCATTAAGTGATTTCCTAAAACCTCTTTTCAACATGCCAGATTTTGATAGAGAAAGCTTATTTGGTGTAATTTCCGGCCACTATGATATAAATGTGCGACCGTCAGAGCAACAATTTGAGAAATTCAAGTGGTTTACTGGTGCACATGAAGAGAGTGATGAAAATGAACAAATGATACATTTCCTCATTTGGTTTTTATTGCATCCAGATAGAATGATAGCAGTTCGAGCATACAATTCTTTGATATGGTTGGAGAATTATGATGAGAGAGTTGTTGACTGTTTGATAGCTGAGATTTTGAATCCATCGGAAGTTGGACTTGCTACTGCTGCATCATCAGTGTTGCTGGAAATTGCAAATTCGCATCCAGAGAAGGTTTTGATGTATATGAAAGATGGTAATCTTCAGAACCAATTATCCATGATACCTAATTTTTCTGTTTCAAGAAATCTGTATGAGATTGCAAGGCTATTTTTGGAAAAATGTGGATATGATGATTTCCAAAATATCATGCATCCGATTATTCCAGATGCATTGCCTGATAGAGGGGACGTGATGATTGATTCCAAGGATATGATGTTTATAGAACATAAGATAGACAAACTCAACAATTTGCAAGTAACTGGAGGAAAGGAGTTTGCCAAACCTTATTTGGAGAAGATAAAAGAAATGCAGCTTAACGGCATTGTTGATCTTTTGATAAGGTCAGATATATACACTCGTAGAAGTTTTTATCAGAAAGGTGCTCCTATAGGACGTTACGGTAGGGCTATGGAAAATGTTCTAAATAAAGTCCTTTATGGAAAGGTGGACTACAAAAGAGCAAGTAGAGTATATTACGCGATTAACGATTAGAGACTATGGCAAAGGATTTACGAACATCATATCGAGGGCGATGTGATTTTGAAAGAGGTGCAAACCTTCTCAAAGAGAGTATTGAAAACGGAACAATTTCATTCTCTTCTCATTTAGAATTCTTGACAGGATCACTTACAAGAGTACAAATGCTCCCCAATGGAAGACTAAATTTGGATACAATTGATGAGTTTGTTCGCTCGAATTTCCATATGCTAGTTGCTAACCCCTTTGAAAGATTGCATGAAACAAAAAAGTAAATATGGAATGCCTCCTCCATCCAGTCGATTGGGGTTTGAACATAATGTGTTCTTGCTCGTGGATGAGTTAGAACATCATGCGGATGATGAAGAATACTTGCGAAACAGAATTGGGGCCTTGGGAGAATCTTTGAAAAACTTACGTTCATTACCCAACGGTAGGATTGAATTGCCTACCATAGATAAGAAAATAAGGAACTACTCCAATATGATGAATTGGATTGAGGATCTTCCACCTGTGGCTTTTAAGAAGAAAGATTCAAAGGAATGATAGTGAAAGTGCATATTTTGTAAACTGTCAATTTTGATGTATTGTGTATGATTTGGGAAAATGATACCTTTGCACTCGTTCAAAAAATGAGAGCTATTGTATATAGTAGTAAGGATTTTTAAGAGCCTTTGGTTCTTGCGTCCTTATTCCCGAACTGCGTTCGCCTACCCGTAGCCTTTCAGTAGCAAGCGATCAAAGATCGAGCTCACAGATAGTTGTCGCAAGGGACAAATCACGTAGGCGCTTGCTTCCGAAGGTATAAGACTGAGAGGCAAGAAGAGAATAATCAATTGCAGTCGATGCTTTAGAGCGGCAGCAGATAAATAATCCGCTCTCTATGGAATAGTGAGCGACACCGCTTTTGGGAAATCAATGTGGATGCAATCCTCTTTGATTTTGGGTGAGGGGTGGGGAATACTTATGGTTCAAGGTGAATGATTCATGGTTAATGATGCGTGGTGATAAGAAGGATTTGGAATGAAATCATTAGAAAAAATAAAAAAAACTTTGATAATTGAAATAATTTCCTTACTTTTGCAACCGAAAATAAGAAAGGAGTAGAGAGTATGTCACAGATTGAATATATAACGGTAAAGAACGCTTCGCGTAAGGTCTTAAAGAAGATGAGACAGATTGGCGAGGCTAAAGCCCAGAGGCTCCAAAAGATTCAAGATCGCTGGGAGGCTGGTGAATACAAGGATGTTGAGGTCATTCAACTTTGATGAATGAAAGACATCATAAAGATATTCAGGTCGCCAGAAGGTGACGTGTATCACATTACTTTGTCAGAGAACCATGGCGTATTGTCATCCAATGTTATCGAGGCATTGGGAGATGTTTATGTGGCTGGTATTGATTTGCGTAGACTTTTTGGTAATCATGTGACAGGTCAAAAGGTTCTATCTGCATTTGCCGAGACGATAGCAGACTTCTTTTTTCAGAATGAGAACGTTATCATCTGTTATTATTGTGATTTTCTTAGTGTGATCCCAAATACGTCTAAGAATACGATGCCTCCTCAAGAATATAGGAGCAGGTTGTTCGAGAGAATGTTCCAGCGATATGTCAAGTTGCATGGTATCAGAAATATTCGTCTTTCCGTAGTGGAGATTAATGGTATTAACGAGAAATACTATTTTCACGTTATTTATAGAGAAGGTCATTCGATGCTGGCTTCCATGATTGGTAATGACCTGAAAGAGGGTTTCGGGAAATAGTTGGTAAGCTGACAATTTTGACGTATTGTCAATTTTGGTTTATGATCCATGGATAATGGTGAATGGTTATTGTCACACAGATCTCACAGATCTCACAGAAACCACAGAAAGTCTTTTGAACACGCGCTCGAGCTTTGCTCGCTTGCTACCGCAGGGACGCAAGAATCTCACGAATCTCACGAATAGAAAAAGTCACACAGATCTCTCAGATCTATTTGAATAGGCGAAAAAATGGAGAACTTTGATGTCGAACAAACGCTTTTTGGGGGATGAAACTACAAAAATATGCTGATAGCACTACGGTAACCCTCCCAAAAAGTGGGTTACCGAAGTAAAATAACGCATCCATCAACCTCTGTGAGATGAAGTTCACAAACAAGCCTTTTGCAATTTCTACAGAATATGCACAACGATTGTTGGAACGGCGTGATACATTCCGTGAGGTGACGGAAACCAATAAGTCTTTCCAATTGACAATGGTGACTTCTGCAGGTTTAGTGCACAATGCCGGATGGCAAAGTATCAATAATGAGGTGGATATTGATGACCTTTTTCATGAATAGATGAATGATTTTGCCCACGAATAAGTTGTGGATTGGGAAAAAAGTTGTAACTTTGCGGCGAAATAGCGAATCAGCTGGTATGAGATATAACGCAGGATATAACCATGAGGGTGAGTACGACCATTTCGTCGTTGCTGAGCCGATGCCGCTGTTGGAGTGGCTCATAGCGAACGTGCCGCAGTCGAAGTCGAAGATCAAGGCGACGCTGCAGGGGCGCGGTATCAAGGTCAACGGAAAGACGGTGTCGCAGTTTGACTTTCCCCTGGAGGCGGGAATGAAGATTGCCGTGAGCAAGACCAAACGCAACCAGAAGGGCTTCAAGAGCCGTTGGGTGAAGATTGTGTATGAAGACCGTTGGCTCATCGTTGTAGAGAAGGCTGAGGGCATCCTCTCGATGGCTGCTGGTCACTCCACACTGAACGTGAAGACGGTGCTCGACGATTATTTCAAGAAGTCGCGTCAGAAGTGTACGGCCCATGTGGTGCATCGTCTGGATCGCGACACCAGCGGACTCATGGTCTACGCCAAGGATATGGAGACGGAGCAGATTCTGGAGCATAACTGGCACGAGATAGTCTACGACCGCAGGTATGTGGCTGTCTGCTCGGGCGAAATTGCCGAAGACGACGGCACGATAGAAAACTGGCTGAAGGACAACAAGGCATATGTGACCTATTCCTCGCCCGTAGACAATGGGGGAAAGTATGCCATCACCCATTACCACGTGCTGGCCCGTACAGCGGAGCACTCACTCGTGGAGTTCAAGCTTGAGACGGGACGTAAGAACCAGATCCGCGTGCATTCTGCTGATATGGGGCACCCCGTGTGTGGCGACTCGAAATACGGTAATGGCGACGATCCCCTGCACCGTCTGTGCCTGCATGCCTGGCTCTTGTGTTTCCATCATCCGGTGACGGGTGAGCCCATGGAGTTTGAGACACCCTTACCAACGGCTTTTAAAAAGATGTTCTGATTATGGATAATATTGGTTATTACATTTTTCTTTTAGTGGCAGTCATCGTGGCTTTCCTGATAGTCAAGAAAGTTGCCAGCTGCCTCATCCGTTCAATTGTACTAATCGTATTAGCTGCGGTGATAGGATATATCTACTGGATGTATCTCAGGTAGTCTCCTCAGCGAAGATCTGTTCGAAACGCTCACGGAGCTGAGGCGGGTTGGCAATGAGCTGGCGCAACTCGTTGAGACTCCGCTCGTTAGGCGAGTGGGGGAGCCACAGACGGATGTAGCCGTTAACAGAGTATTTCTCGTCGAGGTGCTGCTTGAAGCGTTTCCAATGTCCTTCCTTGTCAAGGTCGGGATAGTTGCCCAGACCATACTGGATGGTGCGACGGATGACGATATCCACGCTGATATCGCGGTCGGCCTCTGCCACAATCTTCCCATAGAGACTCCTGGGCGCATGGCTGGCTGAGGCACGATGGTCTTCCACCGCCTCTTTCATAATCTTGATCTGCTCCTTAGAGAACCATTTTTTCAGCCTGGCGTCGTTGGCCAGGATCTTTCCGCCCGTCAGATGATGAATGGCGCGGGGACCCGACATGCCCAGATCGTGATAGGCGGCGATGACATAGGCCATGTTGATATCAGCGCCCGTGATCTTCACCATCTCCATCGAACGGCGTATCACACGGGTTACATGCTCTAAGTTGTGGGCACGGTCGAAGTTGGCATATTGAGGCAGAATCTGTGTCTCGACGAACTCCACCAGATCGAGGCTTGGGCTATTAGTAATCATAGAAATGTATGTATTTTGATGCAAAGATACGAAATAATTCATAAATCATACTGCATAATTCATAAATATTTTGTATTTTTGCACGGAAATAACTAAAAATAAGTATGGAAGAGAAGATTGTCAAGACTGATTCCATGAAGGCCTGGTTGCTGGCTGCCCGACCCAAGACATTGTCGGGCGCTGCCGTTCCCGTGATGATTGGTGTGGCGCTCGCCTACGACGATGCCAAGCTGTATGGCGACGATGTGTTCAGCTGGCTGGCGGCTCTGCTATGCCTGCTCTTCGCCTTCGTCATGCAGATTGATGCCAACTTCATCAACGACTTCTTCGACTTTGCCAATGGCACCGACAATAATGAGACGCGCCTGGGGCCGCGACGGGCCTGTGCCATGGGGTGGGTGAAGCTCGACTCGATGAAGAGGGCCATCGCCACCACCACCTGTCTGGCCTGTGTCATCGGCCTTCCCCTGGTGTATTGGGGCGGCCTGGAGATGATCCTCATCGGACTGGTCTGCATCGTGTTCTGTTTCCTCTATACCACCCATCTGTCGTATATGGGGCTGGGGGATGTGCTGGTACTGGTGTTCTTTGGCATCGTGCCTGTCTGCATCACTTATTACGTGCAGCTGCATACGGTGACGTGGGAGGTGTTTCTCGCCTCTGTGGCCTGTGGACTGGTGATCGATGCCCTGCTGCTGGTGAATAACTTCCGCGACCGCGACACCGATCGTGAGACGGGGAAGAACACGCTCGTGGTGCGTATCGGTGCCAAGGGGGCGCTGCAGTGCTATCTGGGTGTGGGCATCGGGGCCATGATCTTAGGCATTACCTTCCTCATGAACGGCCATCCGCTGGCGTTTTTCCTGCCTTTCGTCTATTTGATTTTCCATGTGTATACCTATCTGAAAATCAAACGCATCGACAGAGGAAAAGCGCTGAATATCTGTCTGGGCGATACAGCGAGGAATATATTTATTTATGGGGTGTGCGTGGCAGTGGGGCTGATCTTAGTATAGGAGAGCAAGGGATTCCTAGGATTTTCTAGGGGATTCTAGGGGATTCTAGGGGATTCTAGGATTTTCTAGGGGATTCTAGGGGATTTTAGGGGATTCTAGGGCATCTTAGTTGAAGAAGGGCCAGGAGACACCCATGTGCATCACACTGCTGTTCATCGGGTAGTGCGGGGTGGTGAAGTATCTGCGGTTGGCGGAGTTGTAAAGCAGGTTGCTCATCATCACGAAGAAACGCACGCCCTTCAGCTTCAGGTTGGCGTAGACATCCACGAAGGGGAACTCTCCTAACTCCACCTTATTGTCGCTGTTCTTCTGGATGGCAAACTGGTTGAGTGCCGGGCAGTAGTCAGGCGCTTCATATTTTGTGTAGTAGGTCACGTTGCCGCCCAGCTCCACATCGAGCACCCTTGCAATCTTGAACTTCAGATAGAGGTTGGAGAAGATGTTCAGCGCGGGCAAAGGCAGCACGTCGGTATTGCTGGAGTTCTGATAGGTGATGATATTCTCCCAGTTGAGGGGACCCAGCCTGAAATTCTGGAACAACTGTGCGGTGAGCAGGTTGATGTTGCCACCCTCCTGATAGACACCAGCCGTCAGGTTCTTACGTCCGGTCTTGACGCCGTCGTTATCTGCGATCATGTCGTAACTCATGCCGAAATAGGTGTAGTTCTGTATCTCCTCGACAGCCAGACGCAGACGGGTGTTGGTCAACGAGTAGGACAGCATTCCCTCGATCCTTGTGCGCATCTCCTGATTGAAGTCGTTCTGACGGTCCCACCACAGGTGCTGCGAGTGGTAACGGCGCTGGAAGAACGAGGGGTTCATACGGTGGAAAAATGCCTTGGCAGCCACGCGGACGCTGTCCTTGAGGAACCTGAAGTTCAGGTCGGTGTTGAAGTCGAGCTTCAGCTGTCCGGCATCCTCGCCAGCCATCCAGAACTCACCCGTGAGATTGAAGTGCAGGGTCTTGCCCTGCGTCTTGTTGATTTGTCCGCCGATGCTGATGTTATGCTCTGTCCATCGCTGTTGGAACACATTTGATTCCAGGGTGTCGGGCATGGTATAACGACGGTATTCGTGGGTAACGAAAGCCTTCAGTCCGGCCTTCATATATTTGTTGAAACCCTCGAGCAGCGCCAGGCCAAGGGTGTTTTTTATCTGGAAGTGCTGATTGATATCGTTGATGCTGTCTTTTTTGAAGGACCTGTAGTAGCGATCGAGGTAATAATCCTCGGGGGCGTCGTAGGCCAGATAAACACGCTTGTAATTATTCAGTTCCAGCGTGTGGATGATGCTCGTCACGGGCACATACTCATCCTTCATCGTGGCGTCGATGGAGTCCTGGATGGCCTGAAGACGGTTCAGACTGTCGGCTATCTCCTGTGAGTCGACCTTGATACGGGTGCTGTCGACCATCACGTCAGTCTTATCCTTAGGCGGTTCCATGCCAGCGATGACGGCACCTTCCGGACGACCCTTCGGGGCTTCGGTCTTACGTCCAGAAGGCATAGACATATTCTTGCCATCTTTCTTCTGTTCCATTGCCTCCTTCTCTTGCTGGGCGGCCTTGGCAAACTCGCGGGCCTTGATCTCTTCCTCGGTCATGGGTACCTTCCGGTAGAAACCGATGTTGTAGCGATGGCTCAGGAACACGTGCTGGTTGTCGTTGCGGTTCCAGTTCTGCTGGAGGATCGTGGGAATCTCGTTCTCCGCGAAATCGTCGTTGAACGATTCCGGGTGCTGGATGTATTCATCGTCGGTGATACCACCGTTCTCAGTAGCCTTCTGGTGGTTGGCCGAGAGGAGGATATGCGCGCTGTAACGGTCGCCCAGGTAAGTGGTGAAGATGGATCCGTTGAAGTGCGACACGCTCTGGTTGCTATAATAGCCTCGTGCGTAATCATAGGTCAGCTGAAAGCCGAAACCTAACCGTTTGTTGGCATTCACGGCAAACTTCGCATCGAACCTGTCCTCACCGTGCTGTTTGTCGCCACAGTTATCATACGTGATGTAGGTGAGGGGCGAGAGGGTGTTGGTAAACAGGAACTCGTCGGGGTCGACCATAAAGAACGAATAGGGGTCGGTGAAGATAAACGAGCTGCTCTCCTTGCGGTCGATGAAGATGCGGTTCTCACGGGCGGAATAGTTGTTGCCGACGGTGTTGTATTGGCCGTACTTACCCGCGTTGAAGAGGGATTGGGGGAAGAGGTGCTGCAGGGTGTCGGGCTCCACAGGGATCACATTGCCGAACTTACGGTCTACTGTCCATGTATGCAGGCCTTTGGGCACCTCCTTGTTCTTCGAGGTGGTGTCGTTGTTGTGCTTGTTGAAGTTCTGGTTGCTGCGCTGCGTCACATTGCCTGACTCGTCGATCTGGTTATAGGTATCCTGGGATCGAGTGAAGAGTGAATAGTGAAGCGTGAATAGTATTAATACCACTCTCAGCAAACAGATATGGCTGAATTGTCTTTGCATCATTTGTTGAACATTCTCATGGAGGCTTCTGCCATCTTAAAACACATGGCGATGAGAATCACGATGATTCCCTTCGTCCTATCGTCGGTGAGGTAGATTACGACGCCCACCACCGCCACAATCATAAAGATCAGATTCAGTATGTTGCGTATAACGTCCTTGCTCATTTCTCGTTGAGGAGTGCAGTGAACTTGTTGAAGATGAAGTCCTTACGGTCGATGGTCTTCCTGCGGAACTTGGCTGAGAGCTTCAGGAGTTTCGTACGTTTCTTATTCACAGCGTACTTGTCGCTGATCCATTCTTCTGCCGTGTAGTGGATGGGGTCGCGCTCCAGCTCGTAGTCATAGCTGACACGGGTCATCTGCACATCGGCCTTGCCGTCGCTACATTCCACGATGAGTTGGAAGTTCAGGACGGTACGGTCGAGCGAGAGGGCGGTGTTCTTGAACACGAGCCACTCGTGGAAAGTAGCACCCAACTGGTGGGTGGCCTGATCCTGAATAGCCACCTTGCTGCGCTCCATGAGCTGGTTTTCCTCGTTCACCATCTTGTTGAGCTGAGCCAGCAGGATGTCGTAGACCTGTTGGGCGCTCTTGCCCGGGGCGTTGATGGTGGTCTTCCAGCATACCTTGCCATCTACCATCGGAACGGCGTTCTCTACCAGGTATTTGGCGTCGGGATTGGTGCTCCCGGCAGGGGTGGTTTCTATTCTCTCCCATGTGTTGTCCTGGGCGGCTGCCAGCAGCGGCATTGCCATCAGCAGGGTTATCAAAATCTTTTTCATCTTCTTCGTATTAATAATTGCGCCTGCAAAAGTACTAAAAAATAGTGAATAGTGAATAGTGAATAGTGAATAATTAGCTACCGCTCACAGATTTTTCGTTTTTTTCACTATTCACTACTCAACTTATTTGTAGTTATGAAGTTAAGAAGTTATCGCTTCGCTCGTCCTTCGGACAGTAGTTAAGCCATTACTCTGCTTGCAGATGTTTCTGAACTGTTTGCTGATATTTCTGCACTTCGAC
>Ga0265300_10001701_pt1 | contig 20199 bp, 17 predicted proteins | sample AusTroGonzalo_MG_FD_193482 | JGI IMG/M metagenome (GOLD analysis project Ga0265300, IMG submission 193482) | Bovine rumen microbial communities from tropical cattle in Woodstock, Queensland, Australia - Gonzalo_03 | ecosystem: Host-associated > Mammals > Digestive system > Stomach > Rumen ...
CGTTTTTTTAGATTACCTTTGCAGCGAATTTTGAGCAGGATATCTAAAAGAAAGCAATGAATATAAGTGAATTGACCGCCATCTCGCCTATTGATGGTCGTTATAGAGGTAAAACTGAACCCTTGGCCGCGTATTTCTCTGAGTATGCTCTTATCAGGTATCGCGTACGTGTAGAAATCGAGTATTTCATTACCCTTTGTGAATTGCCTTTACCGCAATTACAGGATGTTGATCATGCATTGTTCGACCAACTTCGTGACATCTATCGTAAGTTTGCACCTGCTGATGCCCAGCGGGTGAAGGACATCGAGAAGGTGACCAATCACGACGTGAAGGCTGTGGAGTACTTCATCAAAGAGAAACTTGATGCGATGGGCGGTTTTGAGTCATATAAGGAATTCATCCATTTCGGACTCACCTCGCAGGATATCAACAATACCAGTGTGCCACTTTCTATCAAGGAGGCGCTGGAGCAGGTGTATTATCCGCTTCTGGAGGAGTTGATTGAACAACTGAACGACTATGCCGAGCAGTGGAAGAATATCCCGATGCTGGCCAAGACCCACGGACAGCCTGCATCGCCGACCCGTCTTGGTAAGGAGGTGATGGTGTATGTGTATCGTCTGGAAGAGCAGTTGCGTGCCCTGAAGGAGACACCAGTAACCGCTAAGTTCGGTGGAGCTACTGGTAACTTTAATGCACATCACGTGGCTTATCCCCAGTATGACTGGCGTGAGTTCGGCAACAACTTTGTGAGTGAGAAGCTCGGTTTGGAGCGTGAGCAGTTCACCACCCAGATTTCCAACTATGACTGGTTAGGCGCTATCTTCGATGCGATGCGCCGTATCAATACGATTATTATCGATCTCGACCGCGACTTCTGGATGTATATCTCGATGGATTACTTCAAGCAGAAGATCAAGGCCGGTGAGGTGGGCTCCAGTGCGATGCCTCATAAGGTGAACCCCATTGACTATGAGAACTCGGAGGGAAACCTCGGTATCGCCAATGCCATTCTGCAGTTCCTGGCAGCTAAGTTGCCAGTGAGTCGTCTGCAGCGTGACCTGACCGACTCAACGGTGCTCCGTAACGTAGGTGTGCCTATGGGTCATGCACTCATTGCCTTCCAGAGTTCACTGAAGGGTCTGCGTAAGCTGATCCTCAATGAGGATAAACTGCAGGAGGATCTTGACAACACCTGGGCTGTGGTAGCTGAGGCCATCCAGACCATCCTGCGCCGTGAGGCTTATCCCAATCCTTATGAGACCCTGAAAGCACTGACACGTACCAATGAAAAATTGACTGGGGAGAAGATACGCGACTTCATTGAGACGCTCGAGGTGAGTGAGACTGTGAAGGAAGAACTGCGTGCTATTACCCCCGCTACTTATACAGGTATCTAAATCAACCAATCAAAATTTGAGAGTAAGAAAAAAGTAAGAACAATTTTTAAAAGACAGACCAACTATGGATTTTGAGAACAATGAAAAGAAACACGAAGAACCAACACAGCAAGATGGTTTTCAGAGAGAGGTAAGACAGGGACGCTCTCCGCGTCCGCGTATCCATACAGCTCAGCGCCCCAGCTTTGAGCGTCCCAACTATCGTCAGCACGACGATGAGGGCGGCTTCCGTCCCGAAGGGTTCGGTGCAGGTTTGCAGAGCAATGCGCCTCAACGCAGCAGCTACCGTCCCCGTAATAACTACGAGGGTGGTTACGGTCAGCAGCGTCAGGGCGGTTATGGCCAGCGTCCTCAGGGTGGCTATGGTCAGCAGCGCCAGGGCGGTTATAGCCAGCGTCCCCAGGGTGGTTATGGTCAGCAGCGCCAAGGTGGTTATGGCCAGCGTCCTCAGAACGGTTATGGTCAGCAGCGTCCCCAGCAGGGCGGCTACGGCCAGCGTCCTCAGGGTGGCTACGGCCAGCAGCGTCAGGGCGGTTACAATCAGCGTCCTCAGCAGGGCGGTTATGGCAAGCCCTACGGAGCTGCATCTTATAAGAAAGGTCCGCGTCAGCATACTGCCGACTACGATCCGAATGCAAAGTACAGTCTGAAGAAGCGTATCGAGTACAAGGAGATCAACTATGATCCCAATGAGCCGCTTCGTCTAAATAAGTTCTTGGCAAATGCCGGTATCTGCAGCCGTCGTGAGGCAGATGAGTTCATCCAGGCTGGTGTAGTCACCGTGAATGGTGAGGTGGTGACCGAGTTGGGTACCAAGATCCTGCGTACTGACGAGGTGAAGTTCCACGATCAACCTGTGAAGATCGAGAAGAAGGTCTATGTCCTTCTGAACAAGCCGAAGGACTATGTGACCACCAGTGACGATCCTCAGCAGCGTAAGACAGTGATGGATCTGGTGAAGAATGCTTGTCTGGAGCGTATCTATCCCGTAGGTCGTCTGGACCGCAACACCACAGGTGTACTTCTCTTGACGAACGATGGCGACCTGGCTTCGAAGTTGACACATCCGAAGTATCTGAAGAAGAAGATCTATCACGTATATCTCGATAAAAATGTCACTGCTCACGACCTGCAACAGATTGCTGATGGTATCCAGTTGGAGGATGGTGAGATTAAGGCCGACGATGTGCAGTATGCTCACCCTACCGATAAGAAGCAGGTAGGCATCGAGATCCACAGCGGTAAGAACCGTATTGTGCGCCGTATCTTCGAGAGTCTCGGTTATCACGTACAGAAACTCGACCGTGTTCAGTTTGCCGGTCTGACCAAGAAGAACCTGAAGCGCGGTGACTGGCGTTACCTCACAGAGGAGGAGGTTGACCGTCTGCGCATGGGTGCCTATGAGTGATTGAAGATTGAAAATTGAAGATTGAAAATGAAACGTACAAAAATTATTGATGTGCTGAAGAGCACTGAATACGGTAAAGATATCTGCGTGAAGGGTTGGGTGCGTACGCACCGTAGCTCTAAGGCCGTTGACTTTATCGCCCTCAACGACGGATCGACGATCAAGAACGTACAGATTGTGGTGGATCCCGCTAAAGTGAGTGAAGAGATTCTGAAACAGGTGACGACAGGTGCCTGTATCAGTGCCACTGGTAAGCTAGTAGAGAGTCCCGCTGCAGGTCAGCCTTCTGAGATTCAGGCAGAGGCTATTGAGATCTATGGTCTCTGTGGTAATGACTATCCGATGCAGAAGAAGGGTCAGAGTTTCGAGGTGATGCGTAAGAATGCCCATATGCGTCTGCGTACCAATACTTTTGGTGCGGTGATGCGTATCCGTCATAACATGGCAATGGCTATCCATACTTATTTTCATGAGCATGGCTTTTACTATTTCCATACACCGTTGATTACGGCTTCTGACTGTGAGGGTGCAGGCAACATGTTCCAGGTAACCACGAAGAATCTCTACGACCTAAAGAAGGACGAGCAAGGTAAGATTATGTACGATGACGATTTCTTTGGTGAGCAGACCTCACTGACGGTATCCGGACAGCTGGAGGGTGAGCTCGGTGCGACTGCATTGGGTGCTATCTATACTTTCGGTCCTACTTTCCGTGCAGAGAATAGTAATACCCCTCGTCATCTGGCTGAGTTCTGGATGGTGGAGCCTGAGGTGGCCTTCCTCGATCAGGAAGAACTGATGGATCTCGAAGAGGACTTCATCAAATATTGCGTAAAGTGGGCACTTGATCATTGTAAGGACGATCTGGAGTTCTTGAACAAGATGATTGACAAGACACTGATCGAACGTCTGGAAGGTGTGCTCAAGGAGACCTTCGTGCGTTTGCCTTACACCGAGGGTATCAATATCCTGCAGGAGGCTATCAAAAACGGTAAGAAGTTTGAGTTCCCCTGCAACTGGGGTGACGACCTCGCTTCAGAGCACGAGCGCTTTCTTGTGGAGGAACACTTCAAGAAGCCAGTCATCATGACTGACTATCCGCGTGCTTTCAAGTCGTTCTATATGAAGCAGAATGAACAGCAGGGTGAGGGTAGCGTAGGTTATAAGGGTGCCGTGGCACCTGGTCCTACGATGCAGGGTACTGATGTGCTGTTCCCGCAGATCGGTGAGATCATCGGTGGATCAGTCCGTGAGGAAAGCTATGACAAGCTGATGGGTGAGATTGAACGCCGTGAGATGGATAAGACCCATTTGTGGTGGTATATCGACACCCGTCGCTGGGGAACCTGTCCGCATGCAGGTTTCGGTCTCGGCTTCGAGCGTCTGATCCTGTTTGTGACAGGTATGCAGAATATCCGCGACGTTATCCCGTTCCCGAGAACGCCGAAGAGCGCAGAATTCTAAATAAAAAGCCTCGCCAGTTGGCGAGGTTTTTATTTTACTAATCGGATGCCTTCTTCTTCGATGGTGATGAGTCGGCGTTTATACAGATCGCCGATGGCTTTCTTAAAGGCTTTCTTGGAGACTTGGAAACTGTTGTAGATCAGTTCTGCAGGAGACTTATCGCCGAGGTTGCAATAACCGTCGTTCTCGTAGAGATAGCGCAATAGTACCTCTGCGAAGTCGAGGGTATGCTGGCGGCCTGTGGGCTGTAGTGTTAGGTCGATTTTCCCGTCCTGGCGCACATGGTCGATATAACCTGTCAGACGGTCGCCGCTATGGAGGGGACGGAAGATCTGGTTTTCGTAGATCTGTCCCTGATATCTGTTATCCACAATCGCTTTGAAGCCGAGGTCGGTCTTCTGCCACACAAGCACATCGACAGGCGTTCCGTGGGTAAGGGCTTCAGGGGTTGTGAGATACTTATCTACCTTGGCGGTCGCCATCAGACGATAGCTGTCTTCATCTACCTTAATATATACGATATAACTGTGCCCCTGTTCCATCCGCTTCTTCTGTTCACGGAAAGGACAAAAAAGGTCTTTCATCAGTCCCCATTTCAGGAAAGCACCGAACTGATTCACCCATGCCACTTCGAGATAAGCAAACTCGCCTACCTTGGCGTATGGACGTTCGGTGGTGGCTACTGGGCGCTCTTCCTGATCAAGGTAGAGGAATACTTCGATCTCGTCGCCGACATGCATGTCTTTGGTCACATAACGCTGGGGAAGGAGAATCTCACCTTCCTCACCACCGTCAAGATACAGTCCGAAATCAACGGTCTTAACTATTCTGAGGGTATTGTAGTCTCCGAGTCTGAGCATGTTTCCTGAGGTTTAATGAATGGGGGTTCAATCAGTCCATCACGTAGATGGATGGTGCGGTCTGTGATGGAGGCTAGTCCTTCATCATGGGTCACAATAACAAAAGTCTGTCCGAATTGGTCGCGCAGGTCGAAGAACAGCTGATGAAGTTCTTCCTTGTTCTTCGTGTCCAAAGATCCTGAGGGTTCATCGGCCAGAATGACAGAAGGGTTGTTCACGAGGGCACGTGCCACAGCGATACGTTGTTTCTCACCCCCTGAGAGTTCATTGGGCTTGTGCGAGGCACGGTCGGAGAGTTTCATGAATGCCAACAGCTCCTCTGCCCGCTGTCGGGCCTGTTTGTTGGAAACCCCTGCGATATAGGCGGGAATCATGATGTTCTCAATGGCTGTAAACTCGGGGAGCAGCTGGTGGAACTGGAACACGAATCCGATATTCCGGTTGCGGAAGTCGGACAGCTGTTTCTGACTGAGGCGCGTCACATTGGCGTGGTTGATTTGTATCGAACCGGTGTCCGGACGATCCAAAGTTCCGATGATCTGTAGTAAGGTGGTCTTACCAGCACCGCTGGGACCAACGATACTTACAACCTCACCCTTGTCGATATGCAGGTCGATGCCTTTCAGCACCTGTAGTGAGCCGAAGCTCTTGGTAATATTCTTAATGTCTATCATAATTGCTTTGCTTTCTTATTCTTTTCATGGAGCCAGCGCGAGATACTGTCGTAGATACTATTCTCCTCATGGTGCTGTGCCTCTGTGAAGCTCATGCGGTCTTCCTTCTGGTCACCGAACTGATCAGGGAAGATGATCATCAGGTTCTTACCCGAGAAATGCTTCTGTAACTCGTCTGGCAATCGTTCCAGCGCGTTCTTATAAGAGATGGTGCCTTTACGGGCTGTTACCACCACGAAGAGATGATCCTCGGAGATGCCTGCTGCCAATTGGGGCAATTCATTCCAATGGTTCATCTGAGTGTATTCAGCCCTGACATTCGGGTGGCGGTTGTTGATATATTCCGCAATCAGTGACAGTGACTCCTGTCGGCCATGGAACTGGATACGACAATCGAGCTGCCCTGCTAATCTACTCAGACGCTCCAGCCAACGGTGGAAGCCGGGTTCGAATTCCGCCCGTGAAGGAACGGCCACCTGAATACGGCGCAGCGTACTCATGGGTTGCACAAAACGGGTGAGAATAATCTGACGGTTTAGTCCGTTGTATAAGCTTTGGATGAACTCACCCCAGAACCTCGGGTTGATGTCGGTATGCACGTGCATACCCATGATGATCTCCGAACAGGCAAACTCGCGGAAGGCGTGCTTGATACCGTTGGCGATGTTCGTGGCTAAGCGTACCTGGGTCTGCATCCTTACCTCCGAAGCACTGGCCTGTTTCTGTAGTTGTTCCAATAGGCGCAAGCCCTGTTCGCGGGAGGTGTTGCTGCGAATGCCATCATATACCACGTTGAGAGCTACCAGTTCCCTGTTAAGACGCTGATTGCGGATGGTGGTGGCGAGGTATAGTAGTTGTGGTGCAATCTCTGGATATTTTACGCATATGAGCATTCTTTCATCGTCCTCACCGACGGAGATGTCATTGCGCAAATGGGTTTTCTCCTGTATGATGATTTGTTGGGAGGCATGCTCCGTCATCAGCGTACTGATCACACAGGTGAAGAGTATCATCATCACTACACCATTGAGCATGATGTCGTCCATCAGATAGACACCAGGTGCCACCTCTAAACGCATACCTACCAGTACCATGGCGATGGCACCTGCCGCATGGGCTGATGTAAGTCCGAACATCATATTACCGTCTGCTTTCGACAAACGGAATAACAGACTGGAGAAGTAGGCTGCAAGGGCTTTTCCGAAGGTACCGAAGAACACGATGAGGAACACCGTCCATACCATATCGATGCCGGTGAAGATGGTCCGTACGTTGATCAGCATACCCACACCAATCAGGAAGTAAGGGATGAAAAGCGCGTTACCAATAAACTCGATGCGGTTCATCAGCGGTGAGACGCGTGGGATATATCTGCTAAGAATCAAGCCGGAAAAGAACGCACCGAAGATTCCTTCGATACCGATAAGCGAGGTGAGAGCCGCACTGAGGAACATGATGCCCAACACAAAGATATACTGCATCACCGCATCACTATAACGGCGCAGGAAGTAGCGCGCCAGTTTCGGAATCAGGATGATACTACCAATACAGAACACGGCGAACTTCAGGATGAACAATGGCCAGTAGTACCAGTGAGTACCACCATCGTATGAGCCGGAGAGCGCAGCCAGCATGACGAGGGCCATGAACAGCGAGATCATTGAAGAACCCACACTCAGACTGACGCTCGGATGCTGTTGTAGACCGTAACGCCCGATGATGGGGTAGGCTATCAGTGTGTTCGATGCCATGATACACCCCAGCAGGAAAGAGGCGGAGCCGGAGTAGCCTAAGACGGTGATGGCCATCACATAGGTGAAGATCAGCGGTACAAAACAGGTAAGTAGTCCAAAGATCACAAACTGCTTGGAGTGCTTCTTCACACCCTCCATGTCCATCTCTAGTCCTGCAAGGAACATGATATAGTAGAGGCCCACGCGACCAAAAAGCTCAAAGGAGTTGTCACGCTCTAGGATATTGAAGCCATATTGGCCGATGGCGACACCAGCGAGCACCATACCAATGATATGCGGGATACGCAGTTTGCTCATTACAATAGGGGCAAACAGAATGATCATCAGCACCACAAAGAAGACCAATGTGGGGTCTGTAATTGGGAAATATGCAGATAATAGTGTCATTTCTGCTGCAAAGTTAGTGATTTTTCGATAAATATTACTAACTTTGCAGCCAAATTTAATCAATTTGTAAATTAGATAGTATGAAAGTTGCAATTGTAGGTGCAAGTGGAGCCGTGGGACAGGAGTTTCTGCGGATTCTGGACGAGAGAAATTTCCCGATGGATGAACTGGTGTTGTTTGGTTCTGAGCGTAGCGCAGGTAGAAAGTACACCTATAAGGGAAAAGAGATCGAAGTGAAGTTACTCCAGCATAATGACGATTTCAAGGATGTGGATATCGCTTTTACCAGTGCTGGTGCTGGTACATCTAAGGAATTTGCAGAGACTATCACGAAGTATGGTGCCGTGATGATTGATAACTCCAGCGCTTTCCGTATGGACGACGATGTGCCCTTGGTCGTGCCTGAGTGTAATGCCGAGGATGCTTTGAACCGTCCCCGTGGCATCATTGCTAATCCTAACTGTACCACGATCATGATGGTGGTGGTGCTGCAGCCACTGGAGAAGATCTCGCATATCAAGCGCATCCATGTGTCGAGCTATCAGAGTGCCTCAGGTGCCGGTGCTGCAGCGATGGCAGAGTTGCAGCAGCAGTATAAGGAAATGGTAGAAGAGGGTGAGGTGAAGACCATCAAGAAGTTCGCCCACCAGCTGGCTTATAATGTGATTCCTCAGATCGACGTGTTCCAGCCAAATGGCTACACGAAGGAGGAGATGAAGATGTATAACGAGACCCGCAAGATCATGCACACCGATGCGAAATGTTCTGCGATGTGTGTGCGCGTGAGTTCTCTTCGCTCTCACTCTGAGAGTGTATGGATCGAAACCGAGAAGCCTATCAGCGTTGAGGAGGCTCAGAAGGCAATTGCTGCAGCTCCTGGTTGTCAGCTGAAGGATGATCCTACCACGCTGACCTATCCGATGCCTCTTGAGACAGCAGGTAAGGATGATATCTACGTAGGTCGTGTACGTAAGGATCTCTCTGACGAGAATGGTCTGACGTTCTGGCTTTCAGGTGACCAGATCCGCAAGGGGGCTGCCTTGAATGCTGTTCAGATTGCAGAGTACTTGATTAAAGTTGGAAACGTTAAATAAGGAGTGAGCAATGAAAAGTGAAAAGTGTAGAGTGAATCAAATGAGTAGAAAAGTGTGGAAGCTGTTGCTTTTGCTCTTCACTTTTCATTTCTCATTGCTTGCTGTCTCTTGTTCTGGTGGAGACGATGACGGTCGTCGTTTAGGTGAAGAGATTGTCGGCACCTGGCAACGTGGTTGGAATGAGGGTGACATTATTATCGAGGGCGATACAAATGTTTTACCCGAAAATTTAACCTACGACCTGTTTTATTTCTATGGTGATGGTGACTACAATGGTATGGTTCGCAATGGCTCTTTCTTGACCGTCGATACGGATGGAGAGATGATATTCGAAGGCACATACCAATGTGACAATAACAATCTGAAGTTGGATTGTGTGAACAGTTCTGGTGAACCGCGTAAAATTCTGGCGCAGATATTGTCATTTACGGACAATCAGATGCAGATACGCTATGTGAACGATGAGTATGATGTCACCGTAACTGTGATTATCCGTAAGGTGTCTGATTCTGTCAAGTAATCCCCATCTTCTTATTCCACATCCTCTACGTCTGCCTCATGGAACTCGCAGTCGTAGGTAATCTGGCTATAGGCTGAGAAATAACCCAGACAGCCACCCGTAAAGTTTGGTATCGGGTTGGTGCCTGTATTGTCCATGATCTGCATGGAGTAGAAATAATCGTAACTCTTTTTGTCGATGGCACGTATCTCAATGTGTAGCCAATCATCTTCTTGGAGCAGATCTTTATCGTCGCTACCTTCACGAGCAAAGGTGAAAAGCTGTTGCAGTTCTCCGTTTGGATTGGTGTCGTCGCGCTTCACTGCCCAGCGATACCCCAAATGATTCCGATAGATATGCATGAAATACCAGTTCTCTTCGTTAGGAATGTCTTGCAACAGCAGTTCTCCCATCTGGTAGTTCTCTGTTACAATCTTTTTCCTGATAAAGCGGAAATTGTTCATCTTAGGCATTTTCTGCATGATGGAGCTTGAGGTAAAGTGATGCCCGTCGAATTGGATGTCGATAGTGTATTCCACGCCAGGTACCCCTACAGCAGAGGATTTATAAATGCCGTTCTTTGAATAGGTGAGTGTCTTCGAACTGCCGTCGCTACCTGTCACCACAACAACAGCATTGTCGATGTTGCTGGTAGTCGAGTTGTCATCCATATTGTTGGTTTGACTGATGCGTGCCTCCATGCCCTCATTGGATACCGATGCTTCTACCACATAAATAGGATCAACCTGATGATAGTCGATCTCAATGTCCTTCTTACAGGAAGACAAAAGAATGAGATTCAGACAGAAGAGTAGAGGAATATATTTCTTCATAAGCGGCATCAGAATTTGAAGTTAAAAGATACAGACGGCACAATGCCGAAGAGACTATATTGTACGGCACGGGTACGTGCGCCATTTTCGCTATCCTCGAAATTGATCAGGTATGGGTTGTAGCGGTTGTAGAGGTTGTAGATACCAAACACCCACTGGCGTGTCACGTGCTTTCCTTGTTTGGTCCATGAGGCACTCACATCCAGACGATGATAGTCAGGGGCACGATAACCGTTACGCTCCGCGTAGTAGTAAATCCAGTTGTCGATAATCTGATACTTGCTGCTTGGTGCTGTGAAGGCCTGTCCACTGTTGAATACCCACGCTGCATTTAGAGTCCAGCGATCAGATAATTTATAGGCTCCCACGATGGTCACGTCGTGTCTTCGGTCGTTGTTGGCATCATACCAGTCACCGTTGTTGATGCCGTCGATACGTGTCTTCGACCAAGCTAATGTGTAGGCAATCCAACCTGTCAGGCGTCCCAAATTCTTACGGGCACAGAACTCTGCACCATAACTCTTACCCTCGCCAGCCAGTATCAGTCGCTCAATTTCAATCTCACTGCTGAAACTCTTACCATCACGATAGTCAAGTACGTTGCTAATTTTCCGGTAATACCCTTCCAATGAGAAGTCATAGCTCTGATTATCAGTCATTACAAATACACCAGCACTCACCTGGTCGGCTATTTCCGGCTTGATGATATTACTGCTGATGGTATAGCGGTCAAATGGAGTAGAGGTGTTCTGATTCCTCAGGGCATGGATGTTCTGCGAGGTACGGGCATATCCCAACTTGATGCTTGTGAGCTCGGTAGGTTGGATGCTGATGCTGGCCCTTGGCTCTAATACTGTGTGAGTGGTAACAATCTCATTATTCTTATAGTTATAGTACCAGCCGATGCTGCCGTCGGGTTCGATGTCATAATAGAGTGATCCACCGAGTGGCGAGAACAAATTCAGTCTCAAACCTGCAGAGAACGTGAGTCTCTTCGATAATTTGAAGGTGCCGTTCAGCCAGACTGCGTTCTCCCAAGCCTTTCGCTCCTCTTTGCCATATTTGTTCATTACTTGCCATTCGGCTGACTTTACATTAATCAGAGAGGTCTGGAAACCTGCCTTCAACTGATAAGGCTCTCCAAAATTGATGGTGAAGTCTTGACGCAGACTTCCTTGTCGGATGTGTCCCTTATACCAGAGGTTCATGCCTACGAAATCGACACCGTTATCATTATGATACCCACTATAATATAAGGTGGTTTGCGAGTTGGAACCGCCATTGAAATGGTGTAGCCATTTCAGACTTCCCATCAGGTTGCTCCAACGGATGTCAACCATCTTATCCACTGCCGTACGGTCGTAACCAGTGAAGAAAGTCAGGAACAGTTGGTCTCTTTGGCTGATGGTCCAATCGAATTTCGCATTGATATCATAGAAGTAAAGAGTGTTATGTTTAAAGTCGGGTGTCAGTTTCAGAAACAGATCCATATAGGTACGTCGAGCCGTGACGAGGAAAGAGGCCTTGTCCTTCACGATTGGCCCCTCAAAGGTTCCTTTAGCAGCTAAAAGCCCGATAGTGGCACCGCCGTGATAGTGCTGCTTGTTGCCTGTACGACCCGTAATGTCTAAGACAGCAGACGAGGCTCCACCAAATTGGGCGGGCAACAGACCCTTATAGAGAGTGGCTCCTGCTAAAGCATCATCATTGAAAGTGGAGAACAAACCACCCACATGCCCTACGTTATAAATAGGAGCATTATCGAAGAGTACCTGGTTTTGTGCCGACGTTCCACCACGCACCTGAAAACTGCTGGAGGCATCACTCTCTGACTTCACACCTGGTAGCAATTGTATGGAACGCATGATATCGTTCTCACCGAAGAGCTGAGGGGTGGACATCAGGTTTTCTATCTGAATAACCTCTGCACCTGTCTGCACATTCTGGACACGTTGGCGTACGCTGTTGGCAGTCACTACCACTTCTTCCAACCGCTCTGTGCGGATGGAGTCTTCTGGCTCTGGTGTTGCCGTTGTTAGGCAAGCGGAAAGTATGATGTTAAGTGCAATCATCACTGCAAAGGTATATAAAATTTGAGAAATAATTGCTTAGAAACGATGGAAATCGAAATATTTTCGTAATTTTGCACCATAAATCATTAAAACTAGCATAAAAATGAAGAAAATTATCTTAGCTTTGATGGCAATAGTGGCACTTGGTGCCTGCAGTGGTGGAGAGAAGGATTTAAAGTATCGTGGTCTGTCGATGGCCCTGCCGTTCCAGACATTTATTGATTCTCTGATGGCTCGTGGCTTTGCCGTAGATTCTGCCAAGACTGATTCTGCCTTTACCCGTGTGGTGATGGCAAAACCGAATGAGATCTTCCGCCTGATGTTGGCTCAGAAGGATGGTCAGTTGTTGGCACTCCAAGAGAACTACAATATCTCTACCAACGATAGTACCCGTCAGCTGTGGCAGGAGTTGCGCGACAACTTTGAGAAGGAGCTCGACGCATGGCCCAATATGCCAAAGCATGGGGACGATCACAAGGTTGCGAAGTTTGAGACTGATGGCGGCTTCATCACGCTTACTCTTGAGAATACCTACAAGCCCACGCTTCAGGTGCTTTACGAAAAGAAGAATTAAAGCATTGCTACTGTGTAAAGATAGACCGCTGCTGCTGGTATAGCCAGCAGTGACGAGTCGAATCGGTCAAGCATACCACCATGACCTGGTAGGATGTTGCCTGAATCTTTGATGCCGAGGGTACGCTTGAAGAGGCTTTCTACCAGATCACCCCATGTACCAAACACTACGATGGTCAGTCCGAGTCCAGCCCAACCAGCTGCACTCAGTCCCAGGTCGTTGACGCCATACTGCTCAGTGAGATACCACACCAATACTGCCACGGCCATTACTAAAATACCGCCACCGATGCTTCCTTCCCAGCTCTTACCTGGAGAGATGCGTGGGAACAGTTTGTGCTTACCTAAGAGTGAACCACAGATATAAGCACCCGTGTCGTTGATCCAAAGGAATACAAACACTGAGAGCGGTGCCAGATAGCTATAATGAATGTCATTACCCGTCGAACGGAAGGCAAGTACGTTCAACAGCGAGAAGGGCAGGGCGATGTATAGCTGACTCATCATCGTATAGGCCCAGTCGTTTACGGGATCAGACTCCTTCAGATAGAGCTCTGCCACCATTAAGTAGATGATGGAGATGAGGTAGGGGATGAACACCCCTGCCGAGGTGATGCCACCGTTATAGCCTGCCATCGCGAAGAAGAAATACACCCCCGCCACCGTACAGATAAGACGGTTTACGGTGATATTCTCTCGGTCGTTTACCAAACCAGTGAACTCCCAGATGGTGAGTCCTGTTACCAGTGCAAAAAGTAGTATCATCGCTTCAGCACGGAGAAAACAACTCACGATGGCGGCTACGAAGAATACCGCCGTAATGGTTCTGACAATGAAATTCTTCATATCTTACTCCTCACTTTTTACTTCTTCACTTTCTTCTTCAGTAGTTGACTCCAGCTTTCCCTGGGCTTCGAGTTCACGGGCCCGCTCCTCTGCCATACGTTCTGCATCGGCCTTCATCTGGGCTTCTAATAGTTCTTCTGCACGACTGGTCCAAGGACGTTTACCGAAGATTCTCTCTACATCCTCAGCGAAGATGACCTCACGATCCACAAGCAACTGTGCCAGTTGGGCATGTCCCTCCTGATGCTCTGTCAGAATCTGCTTGGCGCGTTCGTACTGCTCGTTGATCATCCGCAGTACCTCGTCGTCCATCACCTTGGCGGTTGTCTCTGAGTAGGGCTTTTGGAACTGATATTCCGCATTGTTGTAGAAACAAACGTTGGGCAGCTTGTCGCTCATACCTGCATAGGCAATCATGCCGTAGGCCTGTTTTGTTACACGCTCAAGGTCGTTCATCGCACCTGTGGAGATATGACCGACGAAGAGCTCTTCGGCTGCGCGACCACCCAAGAGTGAACACATCTCGTCGAGCATGGCTTCCTTTGTTTGGAGTACACGCTCTTCTGGTAGATACCATGCAGCACCAAGGGCCTGGCCACGGGGCACGATGCTCACCTTGACTAACGGATTGGCAAACTCCGTAAACCACGAGATAGTGGCATGACCAGCCTCATGGATGGCGATGGAGCGCTTCTCGGCCTGCGTCATCACCTTGGTCTTCTTTTCCAGACCACCGATGATACGATCCACAGCATCGAGGAAGTCCTGCTTCTTCACCGTCTGGCTGTTATGACGTGCAGCAATCAGGGCTGCCTCATTACATACGTTGGCGATATCTGCACCTGAGAAACCAGGTGTCTGACGGGCGAGGAAGTCAATATCTACGCTGTCGTCGGTCTTCACGGGCTTCAGATGCACCTTAAACACCTCTTTACGCTCGTTTAGATCTGGCAAATCTACATGAATCTGACGGTCGAAACGACCTGCACGCAACAGGGCGGAATCGAGCATGTCGGCACGGTTAGTAGCTGCGAGGATGATGACACCGCTGTTCGTACCAAAGCCGTCCATCTCCGTGAGCAGGGCATTCAGCGTGTTCTCACGCTCGTCGTTACCACCCATGGCAGGGTTCTTCGAACGGGCACGTCCCACAGCATCAATCTCATCGATGAAGATGATACAGGGCGACTTCTGCTTCGCCTGCTGGAACAAGTCGCGCACACGACTGGCACCAACACCGACGAACATCTCCACGAAGTCGGAACCACTCATCGAGAAGAATGGTACACCAGCCTCACCGGCTACAGCCTTGGCTAACAGTGTCTTACCTGTTCCTGGAGGACCTACAAGCAGGGCACCCTTGGGGATCTTACCGCCCAGTTCTGTATATTTCTGTGGGTTCTTTAAGAAATCCACAATCTCTTGGATTTCCTGTTTTGCACCGGCCTGTCCTGCTACGTCTTTAAACGTGATTCCCAGGTCGCCACCCTTCTCATACATCTTTGCTTTAGACTTTCCGACATTGAACACGCCACCGCCGACGCCGCCTCCACCGCCGCCCATGCGACGCATGAAGAAGATCCACAGTGCCACGATGATGAAGATGGGCATGAGGTTATAGAAGATCATGTTAAGGAAATCATTATCCTTATGGTTCTCATACACGAAGTCACCTGTAAAGACCTTGTCGTCCTTTGCCTTATTGATAAATTCCTCTAATTGGTCTATAGACCCAAACTCTACCTCCACATACGGATCCTTACCTGTCTGTTGAGCGCTCTGATGGAACACGTCACGGATGTGTTCAGGTTTTACGTACATCTTAATGACGCTCTGAGTCTTGTTGACTACGATCTTTGAGGCATAGCCATGGGTCACCATCGACTTGAAGTCAGAGTACGATGCATTCTTTGCGATGCTGCTGTTTGTCGGACCTCCACTTGAGAAATACAGCAGTCCGAGAGCCGCAATGGCTATAATGTAGATCCAGTTCATATTGAATCGGGGCATATTCATCTTTGGCCCGTTATCATCTCTTCTGGGCATGTTGTTCTTATCCACTTTTATATTTCTGAAATTTAATGTTTAATCTTGAATTTTTAATCTAAATCTGGTATTCTCGTCAGTGAGGCATCTTCCCAAAGGTGTTCCAGGTCGTAATACTCACGTACGTCGGGCAGGAAGATATGCACCAACACATCACCATAGTCCATCGCTACCCATTGTGCATTGTCCAGACCTACCACATGTGAAGGCTTCTCCTTGAGTCGTTCGCGTGCGAAATCGCCCACCGACTCGGTGATGGCCTCCACCTGTGAGGGGGAGTTTCCCTGACAGATAATGAAATATTGGCTGATGGTGCCCTCTATCTTTCTCAGGTCAGCAATCACGATGTTGCTGCCTTTCTTCTCTTGAATAGCTTCTGTAATTGTCTGTACTAATTCCTTCATTAAATATAATAATGTGTAATTTGGAGTACAAAGGTACTGATAAAACGGGGAATAACAAAGGAAAAGCGAAAATTTTGCGGTTTTTTATAAATTTTCGCCCAAAAGTTTTGGTAGTTTATAAAAAAGTAGTACCTTTGCACCCGCAAAACAGAACAAGGATGTTTGATTGCAAGACATTGGGGTATGGTGTAATGGTAACACTACAGATTCTGGTCCTGTCATTCTTGGTTCGAGTCCGAGTACCCCAACTACATAAGATCGCTAAGTAGTCACAAGCTCTTGGCGATTTTTCTTTTTAATCAAAACATTATTAATTACTAGACTATGAGTAGAAGATTTTACCTTTACGCAGCCGTATTATGGTTTGCATTGGCAGGATGCTCAGAGAGCAAGAAAGAGTCTGCTGCCAGCAGTTCGTCACCGTCGTTCGACGAGGTGTTAACCAGCCGTCGTAGTGTTCGTAGCTATGATGCCACCAAGAGAATCTCCGAGGTTGAGGTGCGTACGCTGCTCACTGCCGTTCAGGATGCTCCTTCTTGGGCCAATCAGCAGCCCACGAAGTACTATGTGGCTATCAGTCCCGAGAAGATTGCTGCTGTTCAGAATCTTGTCGGAGCCAACAAAGAGCGCATCGCTGCTGCTCCTGTTCTGATTGTTTCCACTTATGAACGTGGTAAGTCGGGCTTCTTTCAGGGGCAGGCTACTAATGAGATCGGTGATGGCTGGGGTGCTTACGACAACGGCTTGAGCAACTGTTATCTGATTCTGCAGGCTCGTGCTATGGGCTTCGACACGCTGATTATGGGAATGCGAGATTCAGACGGACTGCGCCAGTTGTTCAATATTCCTGAGAGTGAGACTGTCATGGCTGTCATCTCTTTGGGCTACCGCGATTCAGAACCCACACGTCCTGATCGTCGTCCACTTGACGAGATCGTCAAGTTCTATTAACGAAAGCGTTTTTGCTACATTTAATTCCCGCACTTTTTAGATTTAAATGTAGCAAGTTCTGGAATTAAATCTAAAAAAGGCTCCCCTTGTGGAAGCCTTTTTAAGTATTATTTGTTCTGGGCGTCAATGGCCTTGATCTTCTCGCGGACGAGGTTCATGTCGTCTTTGAGTTTCTGTACCTTGCGGTTCATCTCGTCGATGAGGCTGTTGCCTTTCTTAGAGCTGGCGTTCAGGAATCCGAGGTTGTTCTCGTAGGTCTGAACCTCCTGTTTGATGGCCTCATACTGACGGAACAGGCGTGCGCGCTCATTGTCAAGGGCATTTTCGCCACGCTCGGCCACCTGTTTCAGGTTCTGCTTGAAGTTGTTAAGACGGCGTTTAGCCACGCTGATATTCAGATCCTTATAGAGTTTGTCGAGCACAGCATGATACTCCTCATAGATCTTATCCTTCTCTTTGAAGGGTACATGCCCGATGGCATTATACTCCTCGACAAGGCTCTGAACTTTCTCCTGGATATCCTCGCCAGCCTCTTCTGCGATATTTTTCAGTTTTGCAATCACTTCGCGTTTCTTGTCGAGATTGGCATATTCCTCGCTGTGCTGTCCAGCACCTGCAGCCTTTCGGGCCTCGAAGAACTTGTTGCAGGCACCAAGAAACTCTTCCCAGAGCTGGTCTCCAAGTTTCTTCGGTACGATGCCGATGGTCTTCCACTCTTTCTGCAGGGCGATGAACTTATCGCCAGTAGCCTTCCAGTCGGTTGAGTCCTGAAGTGCCTGAGCCTTCTCAATGAGGGCGCGTTTCTTCTCGGCATTCTGCTTGAAGGTGTCCTTCAGTCCCTTGAAGTACTCGGCCTTGCGTCCGAAGAAGTCGTCGCATGCAGCGCGGAAACGCTCGAAGATCTTCACGTTCATCTTCTGAGGTGCGAAGCCGATAGTCTTCCACTCTGACTGCAACTCGATGATCTGCTTGGTGTGCTTCTCCCAGTCGCCACTGCCCTTGTTCTCCTCAGCAGCGATGGCCTCTACCTTCTCACAGAGCACGGTCTTACGGGCCAGGTTGTCCTCTTCGCGGGCACGAATGCCTTCGAAGTGCTGCTGGTGGCGCTTGTTGATGACAGTTGAGGCAGCTTTGAAGCGGTTCCAGATCTCCTCACGCTGCTCCTTTGCCACAGGACCGATCTCGCGGTATTCCTGGTGGAGTTTCTGGAGCTGGTGGAACGCACTGATGATATCTTCTTCATTGGCCAAATTTTCTGCAATCTCACAGAGACGGATCTTGGCCTCGAGATTCTTCTTGAAATCCTCGTCACGGGCGATGCTGTTCAGACGGAGCATGTCGTAGAACTGCTCGACATACAACTGATAGTTGCGCCAGAGCTCATTGGCCTTCTCGGCGGGCACGTTCTTGATCTCACGCCACTGCTGCTGGAGGGTCTTGAACTCCTGATAGCTCTTGTTGGCTTCCTCGGGGGTGGTAATCATGGACTTGATCTTGTCGATGATGGCCAGTTTCTTTGTCAGATTCTCCTGCTTCTCGGCTTCCTGTTCTTTGAAAAGTTTGGCACGCTTCTCCTTGATAATGCCCATCTCAGCCTTGAAGGCTTCTTCGACACTATCAGGCACAATCTGATACTGGTTGGGATCGCCGCCACCATCAATGAATGCCTTGATATGAGCTTCGCGCTCGGCAATGTGGAGCTTGTAGAAGGCTGTCTTCAGGTTATCAACCTCTTCTTTCTGAGGGGTCTCATTACCATGGGCAATCTCACGTACACGCTCCAAGATCTCTGCCTTGGTGGCATAGACCTTCTGTGGCTGCTCTTCCTTGGTTTCTACTTGAGAAGCTGACTCATCTGCCGGTGTCTCCACGGCCTGAGCATTAACTTCTTCTTCCTTGATTACTTCGTTCTGACCCTTATCGAGGGTATTTTCTTGAGAGTCCATCATTTAACTATTTAGTTATTGACTATTACACTTGATGACGCATCGCATCATCACATTTGGGGTCAAAGGTACTAAAAATTGTAAATAAATAAGCTCAAAAGAGTGTTAAAAGATGCTAAACGAGGCGCTTGCGGCGGAAAAAGAGCCATGCAAGCCCCGAAATGCACACTGAAAAGATGATGGCGAAGACAAATCCCCATGGCTTTGCTTCCATACCATTAACCAGGTTCATACCGAACATGGAGGTTACCAAAGTGGGTATCATCATGATGATGGTCACCGAGGTGAGTGTACGCATCACGGTGTTCATATTGTTGTTGATGATACTCTGATAGGTGTTCATCGTCGATTCCAGGATGTCGGAGTATATGCTGGTGGTCTCGCGGGCCTGTGACATCTCAATGTTCACGTCCTCGATCAGGTCGGCATCGAGTTCGTCGATCTGTAGTTTGAACTTCAGTTTCTGCAACAGGTTCTCATTGCCTCGGATAGAAGTCTGGAAGTAGGTGAGTGAGTCCTGCAGACGGCTGAGACCAATCAGACTCTCATTGTTCACCTCCTTATCGAGGTTGCGCTTGGCTTTATCCACGAGCATGGAGATCTGCTTCAGACGCTTCAGATACCAAACGGCACTGGAGAGGAACAGTCGGAAGATCATATCCACATGATCAGTAAAACCCTCGCCGCGCTTTTGCTGGAAAGAGAGGAAGTCGATCATCATGTTCGTCTCGTAATAGCAGACGGTGATGGTGACATCGCGCTTATGAATGATACCAAGGGGCACAGTGGTATAAGGCGTACGGCTACGGATCTCCTTGACATAGGGGATACGCAGAATGATCAGCATCCAACCATCATCGTACTCATAACGGGCACGCTCGTCGGTATCGCTGATATCCGACATGAAGTAATCGGGGATGTTGAACTTCTCTTCGAGTTCGTGCTGGTCTTCTTCGGTGGGGCATGTCACCTGTATCCAGCAATT
>Ga0265300_10001703_pt1 | contig 20157 bp, 4 predicted proteins | sample AusTroGonzalo_MG_FD_193482 | JGI IMG/M metagenome (GOLD analysis project Ga0265300, IMG submission 193482) | Bovine rumen microbial communities from tropical cattle in Woodstock, Queensland, Australia - Gonzalo_03 | ecosystem: Host-associated > Mammals > Digestive system > Stomach > Rumen ...
TCGACTTGTTTGGCGATGATATCGACTCCATACGTACTTTTGAGGTTGAGACGCAGTTGTCGAAAGACAAGTGCGAACAGGTGGAAATTGTACCAGAATTAGGTCTGATGGAGACGGAGAAGATTCCTTTCCTCTCGTTCCTGCCTGAGGCAACGATGCTGGTGGCTAAGGACTTCCTATACGTTCACGATGCCATTGACCGTACCTATCAAGAGGGTTTCTCTCAACAGGCGTTGACCGAGCGTTTGGAGGGTGCCACAGAGATGGAAGAACAGACCATCCGTATGGAGATGCGTAAGGAGGTGCAACTGATTAGCGGTCAGACCTTTGCTCGCGATATGGCCGGATTCCGTCGTATTGAGATTGGTCATCGTCCTACGGGTATGCCTGATGCCACGATTACCTTCCATGTCTCGCCACAACCTCAGTTCCATAAGAACTTCGACCTTCTGCAACAGTCGTTGGAACAGTATCTCGCTGAGGGCTATCGTCTGTGCATCCTTGCTGATAGCAATAAACAATTGGACCGTCTGAAGGATATCTTCGCTGAAAAGGGAACCGTCCTTTTCGATTCTGTCGAAAAAACGCTTCATGAGGGCTTTGCTGATAATGACCAGAAACTGTGCGTATTTACCGACCACCAGATATTCGACCGTTTCCATAAGTACAACCTCCGTTCAGACAAGGCTCGCAGTGGCAAAGTGGCTTTGACGCTGAAAGAGATTCAGCAGTTTGAGGTGGGCGACTATGTGGTACACATCGATCATGGTATCGGTAAGTTTGGCGGACTGGTCCGCATGCCACAGGGCGACAGTTATCAGGAGATGATCAAGATTATGTACGAGGGTGGGGGAGCCATCTACGTTTCTATACATTCTCTGTACAAGGTGTCGAAATACAAGGCTCAGGACAATGGAGAGCCACCTCGTATGTCGCATCTGGGTACGGGCCAGTGGGAACGCATGAAAGAGCGTACCAAACAAAAGCTGAAGGATATAGCCCGTGACCTCATCAAACTATATGCTACCCGCCGTCAACAGAAGGGCTTTGCATATTCGCCGGATTCGTTTATGCAACAGGAGTTGGAGGCTTCGTTCCTGTATGAGGATACCCCTGACCAGTTAAAGGCCACCAACGACGTAAAGGCTGATATGGAACAGGCACGTCCGATGGACCGACTGGTGTGTGGCGATGTAGGATTCGGCAAGACGGAGGTGGCTGTACGCGCAGCGTTCAAGGCGGCTAGCGACTCGAAGCAGGTGGCTGTGCTGGTGCCTACAACAGTATTGGCCTATCAGCATTTCCAGACCTTCTCTTCAAGATTGAAGGATTTACCTGTACGCGTGGAATATCTCTCGCGTGCCCGTTCTACCAAACAGACGACAGCCATCCTGAAAGACTTGGCTGATGGTAAGATAGATATATTAATAGGTACGCATAAGCTGATTGGCAAGAGTGTGAAGTTCAAAGACCTTGGTTTGCTCATCATCGATGAGGAACAAAAGTTTGGCGTGTCTACAAAGGAGAAACTGCGTCAGATGAAAACCAATGTCGATACACTTACCATGAGTGCAACACCCATTCCGCGTACCTTGCAATTCTCGTTGGTGGGTGCCCGCGACCTGAGTATTATCCAGACGCCGCCGCCCAACCGTTATCCTATTCAAACAGAGATACATACCTTTGGCGCGGAGATAATTGCCGATGCCATTAACTTCGAAATGTCGCGCAACGGACAGGTGTACTTCGTCAATCCGCGTATCAACGACCTGACGCGCATTAAGGAGATGATTGAGAAGTATGTGCCCGATGCTCGTATCGCTGTAGGGCACGGTCAGATGAAACCCGAGGAACTGGAACAGATCATCTTTGACTTCCAGAACTACGATTACGACGTACTGCTCTCAACGACTATTGTCGAGAATGGTATTGATATTCCTAATGCCAACACCATCATCATCAATGGTGCCCATCGTTTCGGACTTAGCGACCTGCACCAGATGCGTGGTCGTGTGGGGCGAGGCAATCGCAAGGCGTTTTGCTATTTGTTGGCACCTCCTTTGGCTGATCTGCCTCAAGAGAGCCGCAGGCGTTTGGAAGCATTGGAGCAGTTCAGTGATTTGGGCAGTGGTATTCATATCGCTATGCAGGACCTCGACATTCGTGGTGCAGGTAATCTGTTGGGAGCCGAACAGAGCGGCTTCATCGCAGACCTGGGTTATGAAACCTATGTGAAGATTCTGCAGCAGGCTGTGGTGGAAATCAATAATGAAAATGAGAGAGAAGAAACGAAAAATGAGAAATATGATAACTCTCATCCTTCATCTCTTACCTCTCATCTTGACTTTGTTACCGATTGCTCCCTCGAAAGTGACTTGGAGATGTACTTCCCTGATCAGTACGTTCCCAGTGATTCAGAACGTATGCTGCTGTATCGTGAATTGGATGGCTTGCAGACAGACGAACAGTTGGCTGCCTATCGCACCCGCCTGATAGACCGCTTTGGTAAAGTGCCCCATGTGGGCGAGGAACTGATGCAGGTTGTACCCCTGCGTCGCATTGGCAAGTCGTTGGGTTGTGAAAAGATTGTGTTGAAGCAAAACCGAATGACGCTGTTCTTTGTGTCGAATGCCACCAGTCCCTTCTATCAGAGTGAGGCCTTCGACCGTATTCTGCAATTTGTCGCAACTAATCCCCGTCGCTGCAATTTCCGTGAAGTGAACGGCAAGCGCTCGATGGTTATCAGCGACGTTCCTACCGTCGAGGCTGCCGTACAACTATTGGCACAGATATAGGATTTTAGAATTCGAGCGTGATAGCCTGAACTGCATTTCCATTTAACGTAACGGTCTGAAGGATACTGTAGATGCCGGCCTTGTCTGTACTATAGTAGCGCACCTGCAGTGCCTCGCCTGCCGAAGTACGGAAGACTGTGAACGGCTTGCCGATACTGCCTACGCCCCGACACTCATTGCCAGCGAAGACGGCTACGAGGTCGTTGGCTGACGTGGTGAAGGGTACTTTTGCGGGCAGATTAACTGTCAGCTGCTGTTGCACCGGATACTTCTTGCTGCCCTTGAGCAATGGTGGCACATAGTCACTGGTGTTGCCGTAAGGCAGTTCTGGCGTAAAGGTGGACTTCCCCTCAATCGTAAACAGCTGGCGTAGCTGTGCGCACCAGTAGCACAGTCGGATGTTAATCTCGCGGTCGGTACTGTTGCCACCAATGGTCATCACGAAGTACACACTGCCGTCGGCATAGATGTTCGGGGCAGCAGGCCTGGTGCGCTGCTCGTCGCCGATGAACACGGTCATGAGGTCACCATCGCCAGCATAGGCCGCCAACTCGTCCTGCAGCTTCACCGTAATGTACATCCAACTCTCGTACAGTGACCGGTCGATGTCCTGCCACCCTGGGGCAGCATCATTTCCAGACAAGTCGACGCTCCACGATGGACGACCCGATTCTACAAACGTTGATGCACTTGGTGATGATACGTTGTCACTGTCTGACGAGCAGCCCCACAACATGGTGAGGACTGCCGTCAGTAATATGATCTTGACTGTTTTCATTTGATTACTTGCTTTTTACCATTATAGATATACACACCGCTCTGTGTCGGAGCCTTCTGCAACTTAATACCCTGTACCGTGTACCAGCCATCCTGTGGCAACTGGTCGGTCCTGACGAAGTTGATCTTCGTCGGCTCGGCAACAGTACCGCTGATGCCGTTGACCTTGTAGGTCATCACCTCACCCGTCGTGGCGATAATCTCGTCACCACGCTCGATGGCAAATGTCAGCGGAGCCTCCTGCTCGCCCTCGATGCTGAGGAAGAATAACTTTTCACTATTCACTTTTAACTTTTCACTTCCAACGACTTCGCCACCAGCGAAGGCGATGAGCCTGTCGCCTTCTGCCACATCAACGCCTACAGACTCAGCCACCACGTTCATCGTCGTAGCGAAGCGGGCGCCAGCGTACTGCGGCGCATAGGCCACCGTTGTCTCGAACGAGTTCTCGCCCGGCTCGTAGAACGGATAAGTGAACGTCGTAGTGGTCTGCTTCTGGCGGTGCATCATATAGCCCTCGCCCGGCTTCATGTACTTCAGTGTGCCCTGCCACTTGCCACCGCCCTTGCCGTCGGCAGTGAACATGGCGAACTCATGCTGGTTCTTCACCACGTCGCCCGGCGTTGCCTCGTCGAAGTATTCCGTCAGGGCCGTCGTTACGGGCAGGTTCACCAATGGTGTATAGCCTATGCTACTCCAGCCTGGCTTCACGGTGATGGTACGCTCATCTTCATCCTCGAAGGCGATGCCCCAGATATCTATCTGATGGGCATCCTGCACCAGTACGCTGTAGCTCACCTTCTGCGACAGTTCCAAGTCCATGATATCCGAACCCGTGGTACTGATCCACTGTCCTTTCTTGTAGACCAGTGTCAGACCCTGTGAGTCTTCGGTCAGGATGTCACCCTCCTGCCACTGGAACCGGTTGAGCACCGACGACAGGCTTCTGAAGCCCGGATTATAGACATTGAACGATATCCAGTTCCAGCCCTGTGCCAGGTCTATCGTATGTTGGTACTTGTTCGCAGCGCGCATCATGACGGGCTTGTCTACAGTACCCACGACAGCCTTGTTGCCGAAGTGGATAATTTCCGATGTCTCCAACGCCATCGTCTTGCCGGTAGCATAGTGCCACAGGCGGAAGTCCAGCTGTGTAGCCACCGTCGTGCTGTCGTAGATGGTCATGTAGAGCATGCTCTGTCCCGTTGCTGGGTCATACTCGATGTTGTTCACACCCATGCAGCGGCCGTTGTCGTCGAAGGCCCCCACCATGTCGTGTGAGTCGGTTACCAGCGTATTGTTCACAAACACCTGTGCCACCACGTTCATCGAGTAGCGCATCATGCTTGGGTCAACTATCCATTCGGGTGCCTTGCCCTCCACGGTCAGTTCCAGATAGTAGGCATCTGACATACCATTCTCGTCCGTCAGATAGATCATCTGGTCGTACGTGCCCACTTCCAGGTTCGGACTGATGGTGAAGTCTATCTCGTCCTCACCCTGCGGCTGCACGATGTCGCTCGTCTTGTCGACTGTTATCCAGCGCGGCACATTCTCGATGGTGTAGGTATGTGCCTTGCTGCCATTGTTCAGAATCATGCCGATGAGTGTCAGCGACTCGCCTTGCTGGATGGTCACGGCGCGGTGTTTGCCCAACGTCATCCACGTCAACGGATTGCGATTTACGAAGAAGCATTCCGTAGCCGGCGACTTCATATAGTTACCGTTCTTGTCGGGAATATCGTACAGCGTCACATAGACGTTCTTCTTGTTGATGCGTGCATCCTGCTCGTCGATGTTCACCAGCAGCTGGTTGTCGCGGCCCACGTAGCTGAAGTTCAGGTTACGCAGGTGCTCGTAGGCCTGTACCGGTGCGCCCATGGTGCGGTCGATGCGGGCGAGGATTTTGTCGACTGAATCGACAAAAACGCTGTCGCGCTTGCCGGTGTCGTTGCCGTCGTTGTCTCGCTTCACGCGGGTGCTCAGTGCCAGGGGTTGCAGGGTCAGCTCGCCGTTCTTCTGGCGCACCTGATGGTTGAATGGCATGCTCAGCAACAGTCCGCGTTCCTCACCACCTGGCGACTTCTCCGAATAACGCTTGATGAGCGTAGTGGGCAGTGCCTGCTCGAAGAGCATCAGTCCGTCGATATGACCGGTAAAGGCGTTAGCCTCATAGACGAGGGGATTGCCTTCCTCCTGCCATACCATGTCGCCCAGCATGAAGCGCGTGCCAAGCATACCGCCAAGTGAGTCGGTGGTCAGCTGGGCCTTCGCCTCGTTATCGACATAGATGCTGGCCACATTGCGGGCGCGGTTCACGGTCATGGCATAGTGGTGCCAGCCGTCGTCGCACAGGTTGTCGCCCAGCGTGAACTCGCGACCGTTAGTGCGATACTTCAGTATGTGGTTCTCGAAGCCGATGAAGAACTTGTGCAGTGCACCCTCGTCGTCAGCCTTTCCTGAGCCGTTAGCCAGCAGTGTACCATTCTGCTTCGCCGTCTTGAACCAGAACATCAGTGTGTAGTCCTGCTCCGCATCGCGCTGGAAGAGGTCGTTGCGCAACTCTAAGCCCTTCGGCTTGCTGGCCATATACATCTGGTTGTTATTGACACGCGGAACGACGTTGCCGTTGCTTACCGTCCATTCATTGCCTAATGCCTTCTTCAGTTCCTCGGCAGTCATGGTGCCAATCTTATGGCATGTCTGTGCTATGATATCATCGTTTGTCCAGTTGTTGGTACCACCCCATGCGGTATATCCGCCGTTACAGTTAGCACCATAAAGATATCTTGTTGAATAGGAAAATGTTTCGTATTTTCCATAGTCTAAGCAGTTGTTCACGACAAGGTTCGCGTGGTCACCCCATCCGACAAAAGCGCCCCCAAAACTTTTAGCTACGCCTGCGTAGAGGACGTAACTCCTGTTATGGAGAGTGCCGTCAAACAAGCAGTTCAGCACGGTGACATCGGCAGCATGTGCATGACCTACGATACCGCCACCATGATGATAAACATCCAGATATGCCGACGAGTGACAGTTCATCACCTTGACGGTAGCATCATTGTCCACCGAGCCCACAATGCCTGCGGTATGGTATTGTCCCGTAATCCTACCAGTAACATTCAAGTTGCGAATGGTGGTGTTGCCCGTCACATTCTGGAAGGGAGCTGCGCCATCCCAGTCTGCATGACTGATGTCGACCTTCAGCGTATGTCCGTTACCGTTGAACGTGCCGCGGTAGTGTCCGGTGCTGACGCCGACAGGCTCGGTAATGTTGATATCTGCCATCAGCTGGGCATCGACATCGTACTGGCCCTTGGCATTATCCACCATCGTGCGGAAGGTGTTCCAGTCTTCGTCAGTCTTAATCTGGAAGATGTTACTGTTGCTGCCGATGCCGGTAGTGTCGTTGTCAATCTTCAGCGACATACCTTCGGGCTGAGCCCATGAAGCACCTTCGAGTATCAGGTGGGCACCCTGTGCTTGGTCACTGGCATACGTGCCACGTCCGTCGTTCATCGGGTAGTAATCGACCAGTCCCATTTCATAGCCCGTAAGCAGTTTGTCACCATAGCGGTTCAGACCCGCCAGATCCATGGCACGGTACCACAGGCGACCTTGCAGCATGCGGCCCGTGTAGTACTTCGTCTTACCGTCGGTATTGTCGGCGGCTCCGAATGTCAATGGACCGGAACCTGCGTAGGTCACGTCGTCCTTACTTCCTATCTGCCGGTCGCTGTAGAGCATCAACCGCTTGTTGTCGTTATCCAATACCATAGCCACGCGTTGGAAGCCTTTGAAGTTCAACACCGAGTCGCTTGTCAGTTCCTTGTCGCCGACTATGGCCTTCAGTTTCTTCTCCGCCGTCAGCCACAGCTGTAACTGCTTGCCTTCGCTGCCGTGCGAGAAGATAGGCATGTCGGTGCCGGTAGTCTCAGGCTTGATCATCACCTCGACGGTCAGGTTCTTGCCTGCAAAGTTACGGCGCGACTGCGTCTGGGCATAGCCCTCGCCACCAAACTGCAGCGACGGTGCCTCCTGCACGGCGGTCTCGTTGGTCTCACCCGACACCTCGAAGTTCGTCGTGGCTTGCAAGTAGTTATGCTCGATGTCCTCTGAGAAGTCGAAGATGATGTTGTCGCCAGGACCCAGCACGCCCGACTTCGGTTCTGGTGTACCGAACAGTTGCGGACGGCGCGTATCCTTCACACCAGAGAGCACCTTCGACTCATTGGTGAGGAACGCATTGCCGTTCCTGCAGAACAGTACGGCCCGCAGGTCGTAGCCCTTCTCCATCACCGTGCCCTCGCCAAAGAAGCGGGTGGTGATGTTGCCGTTCTCAGGTATCATCTCCTTCGTGCCGGTAGCAGCGCGGTAGATGGTAGAGTCGGCATAGTAGCCACAGAGGTTGGTCCAGTAGTCGTCGCCACGGGTGGTCTCCTTATACTGGAACTCGATGTGGTCGAAGTTATGCTGGTTCTTGTCGAAGCCGCTGATGACCACGGGCAGATACCAGCCCTTGCTGCCGTCGGTGGGTGCATCGCAGTTCATGATCCACTTGTCGCCCGGCGACGAGATGGCAATGTCGCCAGCCGTCTGCAGGTAGTGTACGTCGAAGGCCACCTCATGATAGACGTTCACGTCGCCCTGCGAGATAAGACCGATGGTCAGCCCCTCGTAGTCGAACGCCTCGCTGGCATAGACCTCTAAGGTCTTCTCCGTCACCTGACCTGGACGCACCTCGATAGTTCGTGAGTTGCCGGTCAGGGGCACGCCGTCAATCACCAGACGTGCTCCGTTGGGGTTCTTCTTATCCACCTGATACAGGTCGAAGTAGTTATAGACAGCCTCGGGCTGTTCGCTCTCGTTGGTCAGATAGAGCTTGAAGCGGGCGGGCTCGCCGAAGGGCACGCCGCTGATGCTCTGCTTGTCCATCTTGATTTGCGGTTTCTCAACCTTCTTGGTGCGCTCGTCAAGCACGGTACCCGTCTTGTAGAGCTGCGTCTTGCGCTCGCCCTCATACGGACGGAGGGTAGCACCGGCAATGGTACGATAGACGAAGCTGTGCGGTGTCACGTAATTTTCCAGTTTGAGGTCGCGCTCAAGGTATTTCTTGTTGGCGGCTGCCTGTGTATAGAACGCATTGTTCAGGAATACGTCGTTGACGCCACGACCACTAAGGCCGTCGGAAGCATTGCTGACACGATAGACATCGAAGTCCAGATGACTCTTCTTGTCCATGCCGATGGTGAAGCTCTCCTTACGGCTATAGGTAGTCTGCTGGGTGTTCTTAGGCGTAATGTCGTAGCTGAACACCGGTGTCAGTCCGAATTTGAAGGATACACCAACGGCATCAATCATCACTTCTGTCCTATTGGCCATCTTGTCGCCTTTCGTTTTACCAAGTGAACCACTGGCAAAACTGCCTATCAACTTGGACAAGATAGGTCCGGCAACAGCCAGAATGGCATAGCCGGTATTCCTGCCATCACCTTCGTCATAAAAACTCAACGAAGCACCCTGGAACGGACTCTTATCAGACTGTACGTATGAATAGTCGGTGGTGAACGACTCGCCGTAGGTCAGCGAACCGCCGCCGTCCATACTGATGTTCTTCACCAAATCCTTAGCTTCCAACTTCTCCTGCTCATTGCGTCCTATCATCTTCATCCATTCCGTCATGATGGTGTGATAGAAGTTCACCGAGTCGACGACATTAGTAGCCGACTGTCCCTTAGGCATAATCATCTCGTGGGCAAAGCCGAACTCCTCATGGTCCTTCGTTACCGTCGACAGGTAGACCGGTCGTCCGATGGAATCGGCGCGTGTCTGGGCCTCTTTCTTCGTGCCGGTGAAGATCATCGACAGACATTGTTTCTCCAGCGACGGCAGCAGTTCGGTAATGATGTATTTCTGCGAGTGGATGAAGTTCGACTCGAAGCTCATGCCGTAGGTCACCACCTCGTCACGCACTAAGTGCAGCGTCTTGTTGCTGTCGTCCTTGCCTTGGGCTATCTCTACCATGCGGCCTGACTCCAAGACGGCAGCCGACTGGCGGAACGTGCTGTCAGGAATGGCACGGATGGCGGTGGCAGGCTTCAGCACGACATTGTCTACCACACCCATATACAGGTCGGCATCGGCACCCACCATTCCTTTTTCGGAACTGGTCGAGACATCCTCGTTGAAGGTCATCGTGTAGCTGAAGGCACGCTGACCGCTGCCCGACCATACCAGGTCGATGGTGGTACCATAGGTGCTGGCAGTACCATTATTGAAACCGCCTACGCCACCGGCACCCATCGGGGCTGCCACAAGTCCGGTAAAGGTATTCAGTCCGGTACCGAGACCTAAGTTGATGTCGACACCCATCTGCCACGACATATCCATTGTGTAGGCATACTTCATCGTAGAGCCCTTTGAGATAGTGGCCTTCGACGAGCCTCCTGGCGGGTCGCGCAGGATGTCGAGCAACTGCGGTGTCGAGAAGCTCAGTATCTCGGGTGCCCCAGTCTTGGGTTTCACGTTCAGCACGTAGGCCTTCAGTGGTTCTGCCTCGTAGTGCGTGCCGTCCATTTCCAAGCTCATGCTCACCGTACTGAGGGCATCGTCGCCCGTCAGCAGATAAGGTGTCTGGGCGGCCTCTATCGTGTAGTTGGCCTGTCCTATGCTGTCAAGGTGCACGGTGTCGCGGTGGGTGGCACTGACCATGCCGTTGTGGATGGTCACCACGCCGCCCGACAAGTGAACCACGTCGATGGTGTCGCTCTTCGTATTGTTGTTATAATAGTATTTCTCCGTAGCCGAGATGGTGAATCCATACTTGCGGTCGATGTTGAACACGGGGTATCCGAAGGTGTAGTGGGTCTCCATCGAGTCGCGCTTGCCTTCTGGCCATCCCTGCTTCCTGACGCCGTAGGCCAGCGCCAGCTTCTCCTTCGCTCCTCCTAAGTTAGCAAAGCTATAGTAGTGCTCGCCGAAGTAGTCGAAGTCGTCAAAGCCCTGCTGACGGTACTCGATGCGTACGGGTGAGTGATAGATGCGGTTATACAGGGCGTAATACTCCTCCACAGGGTCGGTCACCTTGTAGCTGGCGGTTTCCCACTCGCCCTTCTTGGTTATCTTGTGCTCCGTCAGCGAGTCGCTCAGGTCTATCACGTCGCCTATCTGTCCGTCCTGGAACAGGGTAGCATAGCCCGAGGCCGTTATCTGCTGAATCTTCCACTTCACAGGCGGCAGCATCACCTCGTATTCACCCGTGTGCACGTCGGGATAGACCACCTTGCGGTTCAGCGCGGTGTGTACCTTGGTCTGGTGAACGAATTGCTTATCCTTGGCGTTGGCCTTCTCGTGCAGGAATACTTCGTCGCGCTCCTTCAGCGTACGGTCTTGGATGTCGAACACCAAGCGTGAGGCATTGTCGCCCTCCAGTGTGAGCACCATCTTCAGCGAGTCGCCCAAGTTGTTGTGCGACAGGGCGTAGCCCAACGGCAGTTCGCCCTGCGTCTTACCGCCCACGATGCGACCAATCATCTTTACACGGGTCTGATCGTAGAACATCAGACCGGCCTTGTCTGCCGTGATGTTATAGGTCTTCAGCGTGTCGGGGTCGTCGTCGTTCTGATGATAGAAGCCGTCACGCCAGAACTTGTGGTCGTCCTTCACGGCCTGGATTTTGGTATCACCCTTCAGGATGCGGAAGGAGAACTTACCTTCGTGGTCGGTGGTCACCAAGCCGGTAGCATTGCGCACGTCGTGGTCGTTCACCTTGAACGATACGCCCTGCACGGGGATGCTGGTGCCGTCGTACTGTACGTAGCCGGAAATCTTAATGCTCGTAGCCACCTCCATTACCACGTTCTTCACCACGTTCTTGCCGGGCTCCGTGCCGAGGGTGATGTGTGCTTCTGCGTTGCCCACAGAGCTGGTCAGCGTGTATTGGGTCTCCTTCTTGTCCTTATAGGGCAGGTCTGTGAATCGGAAGAAGCCGCTCTCGTCGGTCACCGCCGGACGCTCAATGCTATCGACGGTCACGAAGACGGACTCACCGGGTATGCCGGTGCCGTCGAGGAAGCACAGGCGGCCTTCCACCGTACCATACTGCTCGCACATGCCCTCTACCTCTTTGGTCTCATCGTAGTGCAGACCCTCGCAGCTGGTCACCCCGCGTACCTTATATATATATTGTTGGACGGGCGACGTCTGCTTGTCTTCATACTGCATGTCGGTCAACTGCGTCACTAACGGGCTGTTGCCATAGCTGCTTTCGCCCTTTTCCTTGCGCCATACCTCGTAGTAGTCCACGGGTTCTTCGGTCTCGTTGGCCCATGTCAGCACTGTCGAGGTGGGCAGCGTACGTATCTTCAGTGAGTTCTGGTCGATGTGACCCAAGTTCTCGTAGTAGAAGGTTTCCATGCCGTCTATCAGGCCACCGATGTTCTTGGGAACGGGAGTGCCGGTAGTGCCAATCTGCCACTGGCTGCCTAAGGCTGCAACCAATGCGTTGGCGGTCATCGAGCCTACTTTGCTGATTTCGCCCCAGTCCTTATAAGTATAGTTGGTCATGCCGCCAAACGCCTTTCTGCCATCGGTAGCACGGTAATTGGCTCCCACATGCTGGAAGTTCTCATAGGTACCTCTTTCCAAACAATGTTCAATCACGAAGGTACCTCCGTCGCCCCAACTGAAGAACGCACCTGCGTAAGACTCTCCGCCACGAGTATTGGTAAGCGTACCGTCGAACAGACAGTTGCGCACCGTTGTATGGCTGTAGTGCGCATGACCGATGATACCACCTGCCCAGTTGTTGGTTGTGATGATGTGTGCCGATACGTGGCAGTTTTCTACAACGAGGTTGGCACTGTTGTCCATGATGCCCGCAACACCACATGTCATGTTGCTGCCCTTGATGGTTCCTGCCACGTTCAGGTTGCGAATGGTGGTGTTGCCAGTAATATAATGGATGGGGGCTGTGCCTACCCAATCCTTTTCGATATTGCACGTCAGTGTGTGACCACATCCGTCGAATGTGCCACGGAAGTAGCCTGTGCTAAGACCAATAGGCTCAGTAACGGTAATGTCGGCCAACAATTGAACGTAGAAATCCTTCGTGCCTTTGGCCTGTTCCAACAAGCTGCGAAGGGCGTCCCAGTCGGCAGTAGAGTGAATGTTGTATGGGTGCTTGGCAGAGTAGGGTATTTCCTCCTGCTTGTTGTCAGCCATCTTAGGAGCGACCTGACCATTGGCATTCTTCGTCCAGCCGCTACCTAACAGGGCAACAATCTGGTCGGGAGTCTTGCCTGCCATGTTGCCGCCAATGATGAGCGTTCCATAGAGGGGTACAACAGTGCCACCTTCCCCGTACCACCAGCTTGAACCGAGTTTTACAAGCAGGGTGCTGTTGTCCATGCCTTCCGCGCCGGTGCCTTGCCAGGTGCCGTCGTCCATCGCCTTGATGTAATATACGTTGGTCAACGTGACTTTGCTGGCATCGCGACTGCGGGCAAAAGTCCTGCAACCTGTCGTTTTGGTTGAGAAAGAACCATTAAACAGGCTGTTCGTTATGGTAGTTTTGCCGTCGTTGAAACCCACGAAGCCACCGTTGGCATAACACTTGTCACCTGTGAACTTACCGTCGAACAGACAGTCGGTAATGTTCAGCGTGGCATCGCCAGCGACGTATGATACGAAACCGCCGTTGGTGGCATCGCCGTCAATGGAACTGCCGATGGTGGCCGACACGCGACAGGTCCAGAAGGTGTTGGTGCCCCCCCAGCAAGCTCCCACGATGCCCGCCGTAAACTTGGCAGACGAACTGGCAGTGCCAGTAACACGCAGGTTCTTGAAGGAACCTCCCGCCACATTGTGGAATGGGGCGGTGTATTGCTCGGACGTGTTGAAGTTTAGCGTCAGCGTATGGCCGTTGCCATCAAACGTTCCCCGATAATTTTTATTATATCCAACGCTCTTATTGACGGTGATGTCTGCATTCAGTACGGCATTCACATCGCTGTTGCCACCAGCTTCCTCCACCAAACTGATGAAGGTTTCCCAGTCGGCTGCATTGTTGATGAGGAAATAATTGGCATACTGGGAACTGCTATACTCTCTGGTGGCATGGCAGTTGACGACGGATAATACAGCACTTGAGTTTCCGTCCTTGCGCACCCATGTATCGCACGTATTAAACTGGGTGTGAATTTTAGTGGGGGCGAAGAGACAGTTGTCAACGATAACATTACTATTGGGGGCTTCCCAGCTCACAAAGCCAGCATGCCCGTAGCTGTCGGCGCCCTCGAAACTGCCGTCGAACCGACAGTTGCTGATGGTGAGACTGGCATTTTCCATTCGTCCCACGAAACCGCTCATTGTCTTGTCGCCACTTGTGGTGCAAGTCAGATTGACAGATGACTGGCAATTCTCAATGGTGACATTTGCCCCGCTTACCAGCTCGGCCACGAGACCAGTGGCATACATCTGGCTCGACTGGACGGAGCCTGCTGTATGCAGGTTGCGGAAAGTGGCATTGCCAACATAGCGGAAGATAGCGGTAAATTTCTGAGCACCAGTTATGTTGACTGTCAGCGTATGACCGTTGCCATCGAAGGTGCCTCGGTAGGGGTACTTACTGTCAATACCAGCCATCTCCTCCACGCTGATATCGGCCAGCAGCATGGCATTCACATTCTTGCCACCGGCATCCTTGATCTTCTGGCAGAACGTCGTCCAGTCATCGGCCGTGCGAATCTCGAAATAGGGAGCTTCTACGGACAGAACCGACTCGCTACGATCCACGTCGAACGTAATCTTATAATCTACGCACGAGCGGTCTAACTGTATCACCTTCTCGCAGGCTAACATTTCGGCATCGGTAATCTGGTAGGTATTGGAATTGACGGCAGCGCCCTCGCGGTTGGTCGACGATACCACGATGTTCATCTTGGCACGCGAGTCCCATACGGCACCCGCCTCATCGGCATACTGCCACGTCACCTTAACGGTGCGCTCTGTCTGGTTGGCCCATGCCGTCTGATAGTCCTTGACACGCAGCAGATGGAGCATCGGTAGCGTGCAGGTGGTCTGCGCAGAGGCGGTGGTATTGCTGAAACCCCATAGCTGTAGGGTGGCGGCACGCACCACGCGATACTTCACCTGTGGCACCGCCGTGTTGCCGTCGAGCTGGGCAGCGGTGAGGGCACTCATCAGCGTCTCGTCACGGAAGGTATACGATGCCGTACCCGACTCGAACGGCACAGAGCCGATGGACTCCATATCGTCGTCACTGCCCGTCAGCGAGCGCATCACGGTGAACTGGTCACTCTCGATGGCATCGGTGTATTTGGGGGCATCCACCTCCCATTTCAGCTCCACCACGCCAGCATCTTCCAGCTTCTTGGTGGTGCTGTAGTCTAACAGCTGAGCCGAGAGCTTGCGCGGGTTGTGCAGCACGGCATCTTTCTCGTCCTTTACGGTCTTGGTCACCGTGCCTACCAGCAGCTTGGCCTTGATAGTAAGCCCCTTGTGCTGCTCGGTGGCAGGCACCAGGATGAAGCCCGCGTAGGTGTTGGCCTTGCAATCCATGTGAATGGTCTTCGTCTGACCGTTCTCATTGGTATAAGTCACATCGAGAGTCTTCACGGCCTGGTCGCACGAGAAGGGAATCTTCAGCATACCTTCCTCACCGCTCTCTGTGCCTGGCACAATGTCGTAGGTCTCAAGGCTCACATCGCTGGCTGAGGGATATATCTGCATCACAGGCACAGCCTTGCCGTCAACCACCTGCCAAGTATTAGCCTTCTCGGCGTTCATCTTCTTCACCACGTCATTCTGATTGGTAACACTCTTGCAACCGCTGGCCATCTCGCCCCAGTTGTGGGCAGAAAGGCAGAGCGAACTCTTGCTGTTGTAGCCCCACCAACTTCCGCTGCCTTCGCTATCATAACAAAAGCCACCGGAAGAACCAGTAACGCTAATGGTGCTATTTTCATAGGCACGATGGAAAATCCAAGCGCCTTCGCCGCCCCAGCCGATAAAGACACCTGCGTAGGTGTATGAACCGTGAGTGCTTGACAATTTTCCATCGAAACAGCAGTCGGTGAGATACATTGTTGCTGCAGAGACATGTCCCATGAAGCCGGCAAGATGGTCGGTGCTGGTTGAAACATCAACCGACACCCATACTCTCTCTATCTTGACGGTGGGATAGGGTTTGTTGTGCACCCCGCCGATAAGTCCGCTGGCATGTAAACCTCCTTTGACGTAACCCGTCACATGCAAATCGCGAATGGTGGCATCAGCAACCACCTTGAAGGGAGCTTGGAGGGAACCCGACGCATTGATGGACACATTCAGCGTATGACCATTGCCATTAAAGGTACCTTTGTATGGGAAGTTGCTGTCGCCGCAACTATTTCCCGTAGAGATGTCGGCATCCATAATGGCATTCACTTCCGATTCGCCATGGGCTTCAATCACTAATTGTCGGAACTTGTCCCAGTCGGCAGGGGAGCGTAGCACATAGTACTGTTTGTCACCGACAGTCGTCTGGTCCAGACCACTGTTGTCCGCAGCCCAAGCCTTCGGACTGCCACCCGTGAACAGCACAAGCATCAAGACCATCAGGTGGAACCAACGTGCTCCTCCCAACGCCCTCTGCGTTGTCTTTTCACACAATTTTGTCTTTGTAATCATAAGCAATCTATATTTTTTAGTTTTGTTATATCTATAGTTGCTTGCAAAGTTACAAAATAATGAGTGAAAAACAAAAGAAATTCGTGTTTTTTTTCTTCCGAGTGCCAGCAACTTCGCGATTTTTAATCGCAAAATTACATTATTTCTGGCAAATAACTGTCAAAATGTTCAACCCGAACATAATTCCCCGTACAGAATGTTATTGTTTTGTCCGTCCCTACGGACTAAGAGTCCGAAGCCCACGGACTATGAGTCCGAAGCCTTCGGACTCATAGTTTGAAGCCTTTGGACGAAGCGAGAGAGGCTTATGCCAGATTTTGACATGTAGGACGTGAAAAAAATAACGTATTCGAAAATGTCCCTCACTTTTTCACATCATAGACCTCAAAGGCCGATGCACAAAGGGCTCAAGGCATGTGAGGGACATCGATTCTCCCTCACGTCTCCCTCACTTTTTTCGCTTTGAGCCCTCACACCAATGTGCGATGTGAGTGAATGTGACTCAAAATGTGAGGGTAATGTGAGGGATAACCGTTCCTCCCTCCCGTCGTCAAACGCCCTGTACATAAGGGCTTGAAGGTAAAATGTGAGGGAGTGAGGGTAAAAACAGATCGCTCGAAAAAACTCAAATAAAATTTTGTTTTTTGCTCACTTATTCGTACCTTTGAGGTGAACCTCGAAGGTACTTTCGCTCGAAAAAGAAAAGAAAAACAAGTTTTCCTTTTGCATTTTGCTCACTTATTCGTACCTTTGCACCAAAAGTATACATAATAACTAAGAAGTATGAAAAGGAAAATGTTTTTATCGGTGTATGCCGCCATCTTGACGATTTGCGGCGTTGTGGTGCTGACTGGCTGTAAACACGACATGAGTGACTACACGCCAAAACCCTATAGCGTGACGGATACTCAACGTCTGAAATATGCTGAAGAGAAGTTAGGTGTGACTATCGACCACCAGCAGGACTGGACGCTCAGCAACCGATATAGCGTGAAGGTCAATGTTGATGCCGATCTGGAGAATATCAGTCAGGTGGCTGTGCTCGACGGCAATCCCTACGTGGGCGTGACCAATTTGCTGGCCAGTACGGCAGCTGCCAACAACGGTACGGTGACGCTCTCGTTCCTTGCACCGTCAACGGCAGACATTTTCTATGTGGCCTGCTTGAACAAGGATGGAGAGTGCATGGCACGCCCCTTCATCCCCGGGGAAGACACATCGGTGTCATTCAATGATGCTGCCGAGAAGGCTGAATCGAACAGTCCCCGCCGAGCTGGTGAATTCGAGGACGGCTACATGATTACTCCCGAATACACCAATTACACATTAAAAGACTTCTACAGTTTCCGTGATGCGGTGTTGAAAGTTCTGCCCGAGGGTCAGGACAACCATAAAACCCTTGGTGATGCCGACTTCAAGAACGTCATCGAGATACGTCAGAATCCCTATTCGACATACGACATATCCCTCCACTACATCTATGGTGACGGCAGCGATAATGACAACATCTGGTATAACTGGTATCCGAACGGACAGGCAGAGGATATGAAGACATACCTGATTATGGATACATATAAGGACAAAGCAGTGCCCCAAAAAAGTCTCAGTTCCCGCAAATACAGTCTCGCCGGCCACTACCTGTATTGTCGCCAAGACGACAAGAACAGCATCCAGTTCACACCAGGCGATATTCTGGAACTCTATCTGGCAAAGGGTGACGTTCCGATGGTAGATACAGGATCCCACCGCCGCGTAAAGGTGTTTATGTTCAACGGCTACGTCTTTGTGGGCTGTGAGGACGGCGACGACTGGGACTACAACGACCGCCTCTACTGGATACCTTATGGTCAGGATCGCATCGTCAAGGCGAAAGGTGTGCCCGTAAAGCCGGAACCCAGCAAGCCTCAGATATGGACCTACGCATGGGAGGATAACACAATGGAGGGCACTGACCGCTGCGACTACGACATGAACGACTGCGTCATCGAAGTGAAGGAGAAAGACGGCGACCCGTCGAAACTTGAAATATCGCTCGTGGCCCTTGGTGCTACACGCGACCTGTGGCTGGGCTTTGACAATAAAAACGGCAAGAGCTATCGCGACTACAAGCCTGTATTCGGTGACAAGGAACTGCATGAAGTGTTAGGTGTCTCGCATGGTACGATGGTAAACACCGGTAATGGCACGCGCACGGTTGACACTGTCATGATAGTTGTTGACAAGCCCGCTGGCTTCGACTTCCAGACGTGCTCGTTCGTGCTGGGCGCTAAGGTTAGGACAGAGATGCAGGGTCTCTATGAGAACGACTACTATATGCTGCACGTTTCTACCGCAGGTACCGACCCTCACGGCATCGTCATTCCAGGAAAGTGGCAATGGCCTACCGAGCGTACCAGAATCAATGAGGCGTATCTGGAATTCAACACTTGGGCAGCCGACCATACAAAAGCCAAGGACTGGTATCTGCACCCCGTCAAAGGAAAGACTTTCGTTCGGTAATAACGTTAACACGACATGAATAAGTACTATTTGATTTTGATTATAGCAGCCGCCCTCCTTCTCGAAGCGATGGGCGCAGCACAGTATTATACGGCCACTTACGGCATACGGAACGAATTGCTGGATAAAGCGAACCGCGACATGGAACAGAGCCTGCGCGTGGCTAATGTCAAGAGCGAGGTGGAAAGTGCCTTAAGGAATATTTATAATACCGTAGCCATGAGCATCGACAATCCGAAAGGCTACTATAGTATTGCTGCCGGTCTGATAAAGTACAATCCGCACATTGTCGGTGCTGGCATTGCCTTCCGTCCTGACTATTACAAGTCGAAGGGCTTGGAAGGTCTGTATGCGCCTTATGTCTACGACCGTCAGCCCGACGTGGTGGCGAAGAAGAAGAAAACCACGGCACCAATACTGACCGCCGAGCTGCTGCCCTTCGACTATACCACTCGTGAGTGGTTCATGAGTCCTATGGAGGATGGTAAAAGTCTGTGGACCCAGCCCTACGTCGATGAAGGTGGTACCCATATCATTATGTGTACCTATTGCATGGCGGTAAAAGACCGTAGCGGACAGATTGCAGGCGTCTTCTTTGCCGATGTCCCGATGGAGGATGTGTCACAGTTGTCTATGGATATGCACCAAGGCATTAACAATAGCCGTACGTTGCTTTTCTTCATTCAGGTTGGCGGCCTGCTCATTATTGGTTTCATCGTCTGGCTGTCCTTTAGAGCCTTCCGCCGCTACAAGGACCAATATGTTGACCCTGAGAAGGACCATCTTGTGGAACAGTTAGCAAAGCTTCGTGAGGTCAACACCCGACTCATCAAACGTAATCAGGATTTGGCCGAGAAGGTGGCTAAGATGCAAAACCATTTGAAAACGATCTCTTCCCAGTCCAGCGAATCCCACTATTTTGGCTGAGTAGAAGAAAACGAGGATGTGTCAAATTTGACACATCCTCTGTTTTATGAATAAGCTTTCTTTGTTTTCTATCAGCCTTGTTCGTCGAGTGCCTTGAGGTTCTCGGCAATCATCTCGTCGGTAACGGTGTAGTTCTGCAGGTCGCCCTTGATGAATGCCTCGTAAGATGGCATATCGATAAGACCATGACCTGAGAGGTTGAAGAGGATGACCTTCTCTTCGCCCGTTTCCTTACACTTCTTAGCTTCGCGGATAGTAGCGGCGATAGCGTGACAGCTTTCAGGAGCAGGGATGATACCTTCGGTCTGTGCGAAAATCATACCAGCCTCGAAGGTTTCGAGCTGAGGAATGTCGACGCCGTGCATCAGACCATCCTTAATCAGCTGAGAGATAATCATGCCGGCACCATGATAGCGCAGACCGCCAGCGTGGATGTTAGAAGGCTTGAAGTTATGTCCCAGCGTGTACA
>Ga0265300_10001706_pt1 | contig 20149 bp, 7 predicted proteins | sample AusTroGonzalo_MG_FD_193482 | JGI IMG/M metagenome (GOLD analysis project Ga0265300, IMG submission 193482) | Bovine rumen microbial communities from tropical cattle in Woodstock, Queensland, Australia - Gonzalo_03 | ecosystem: Host-associated > Mammals > Digestive system > Stomach > Rumen ...
GAATGGACAAACTGCTGATTGGCAATTTCGCGGTTGCGGAACAGGTTGTCTATGGTAGCCTGCAGAAGCTCGAAGGCAAACGGCTTTTCAATATAGCCGTCGGCACCGGCCTCCAGGGTTTCTATGCGGGTTTCCATGCCCACGGCGGCGGTGAGGAGAATGACCGGAATGTGGCTTAACTCCGTGTCCGTCTTGATGTTGTTGCACAGGGTGCAGCCGTCCATGATGGGCATCATGATGTCCGACACCACCAGATCTACCCGCTGGTTGTGCAGGATTTCCAGGGCATCCTGGCCGTTGGGAGCCACCACCACATTATAGTTCTCCGACAGTTCCTTGGCCAGATAGCCGCGCATGTCGGGCGAATCGTCGGCAATAAGGATTACGTGCCGATGATTATTCTCCATGGCGGTTTCTTCCGTCTCCTCCGCTATAACCTCTCCTTCCTCCACAGGCTCCGAAGCGGGCAGGGCAACGGCATTAGGCTGGTGCACAGGCAGTTCCAGTACAAAGGAATTCCATTCCGGCACCCAGGTGTCCAGGTACAGGCGGCCATGGTGGAGGGCAGCCAGCGAACGGGCGAACGGAAGGCCCAGGCCGGTTCCCTGCTTCTGCCGCTGCTGGGCGTCGGAAGTCTGATAGAAAGTATCGAAGATGCGTTCGGCGTCCCGTTCCGGAATGCGGGGACCGTTGCTGTCCACGCGTACTTTTACGGTTTCGCCATCGGCCGATACCACCATCATCACCCTCACCTGACCGGAGCCGTATTTGCAGGCGTTGGACAGCAGGTTGTTCAGGATTTTTTCTATCATATCCTTGGCGCACTGCACCAGAACGGGTTTGCCGGGCAAGGTGCTCTCTATATGGATATGCTGGTCTTCGGCCACCTGGTAGAACCAGGAGCATACCTCCGACACCAGAGAAGTAAGATCCAGCGTTACGAAGTTGGGCTTAAGCTCGTACTTCTCCATCTTACGCATATCCAGCAGCTGGTTGATGAGCGTAAGCAGGCGGTTGGTATTGGCCTGCATGGTGAGCAGTTCCTGCCTGGTTTCCGGCGAAACGTCTCCCTTGGATACAATCTTGTCCAGCGGAAGCTTGATAAGGGTGAGCGGCGTACGGATTTCGTGCGTGATATTGGTAAAGAACTGGATTTTGGCGTCGAAGACTTCCTTCTGCTTGTCACTCTCCATCTGCACCACTTGCTTCTCCATCTCCGACTTGCGGCGGCGTTCCCGCTGGTACAGGAATAATCCCAAAGCAGACAGGAGCAACAGCGTATAAAGGATATATGCCGTATTGGAGCGATAGAAAGGCGGTATTACCTCTATGGTAAGGACACGGGAAGCCGGTGAGCCAGCCATCACGGCAAAGGCCTGGAACTGGTACTTGCCGGCAGGAAGGCGGGTATAGGTGATTTCTCCATCCTGCGAAAAGTCCTGGAAATTGAAGCGGGGCCCCGACAGTTCTGTCCTGAAGTTGATGGAACGGGCCGAGCTATAGTAAGGCATGGAAAAACGTACCGTAAAACCGGAGAAATCCTTTTGCCTGATGCGGACATAGCTGGATCCCAGCGCCGACCGGCCCTCTTCCGAAACGGAGACGGAGCCGTCGGGGCCTTCGCCCAGAATATCGGTAATGCATACATCAGGCATTTCACGGGCGCCCACCGTAACGGGAGCAAAGTAGAACATGCCCGAATTGGTACCGAAGAAAAGACCTCCGCCATCCATCGACAGGGTGGAGCCGTAGGCGTACTGGTTGCCGATGCCGGAAGTGGATTCCAGGTAAATATCGGCCACGCCGCTGAGATCCTGATTCATCTTTACCAGACCGTGGGAAGTGGACATCCACAGGGTACCGCTCACATCTTGCTGTACGGCGCAAACGATATTGGTGGTGAGGCCGTCCTTGCGGGACAGGTTGCCGAAGGTGAATGCGCCGTCCGTATCCCGGACCGGAGCGTAGCAGACGCCGCCGCCTTCCGTACTCACCCAAAGCCGGTGATCGCGGTCCTCGGTGATGGCAGTGATATAGTTGGAGGTGAGCCCACGGCCCTTTTCGTCCAGGCCGATGCGATGGAAGGCACCCTCGTTGTACATCCAGAGGCCCTTGCCGTAGGTGCCTATCCACAGCTTTCCGCGGCTGTCCTGGAACATGGCATGAATGAACTCGGGGCCCAGTTCCTTCCGGTATTCAAAACTGTCCTTTTCCCGGTTATAAGTGTACAGGCCGGTGGTAGTTCCCGCCCACACGGTGCCGTCGGCCGTCTTATACACCACCACAGCCCGCAGCTGGTCCAGATAATGTCCCGTCTGCTTGCGGGCATCCAGGTCCAGACGGTAAACGCCATTGCTGAAAGTGGCCACCCAAAGGGTTCCAGACACATTGCACAGGTTCTGAACATTGTACTGGGCGGCCGGTCCCAGCAGCGAAGTGAGGTTTTCGGCCTCCATGGTTACGGGATCCAGCAGCGTGAGGCCGCCGTCTTCCGTGCCCAGCAGTACACGGTGGTCACCCACCGGAGCCAGGGCCCTTACCATGTTGCCCCGGATCATGCCTCCGTCGCTTTCCCCCAGGATACGGGCCATGGACCGGGTGTTGTTCCGGAACAGGTTAAGTCCGGTATAGAACATGCCCGTCCAGATGTTTCCGCTGTTGTCCTGGAACATGGACCACACGTCGTCTCCCGACAGGGAGGCGGCATCGGCCCTGTCGTACAGCAGCCACTTCTGCTCTCCGTCCTCTTCCAGCACCAGAATGCCAGTTTCCGTACCCAGCCAGAATGAACCGTCTTCCCGGTGAAGGATGGTTCTGATTTCGCCGGTATTTACCTTCAGGAACTGTTCCGTTTTACCGGTATGAATATCCGTAGAGAGCACTATGCCGCGACGGACCGAAAAGAGCAGGACATCGCCGTAGGGATAAAGATCCCGCACGCTGGCGCCCGGCAGGGGTGTTTCCGGAGCCCACACCAGGTCGAAGGCGTTAACAGAAACATTGTATTTATAAAGTGAGCCTTCCGTGGAAAGCATCCACACCTGACCGTCGTTATCTACCGTGATAACCTCCGACTGATACGAATCCGTACTGCCGTAACGAACCACAGAGCCATCGGAAGGACGCCAGCGATAAATATTTCCGGCGGCAACCCAGACTTGCCCATAGCGGTCTACCGCCAGCCTGGCAGCAATGACAGGATTATCTCCAAACTGGAGAATTGTATGAATCTCACCCGTTTCCAGATGATAATAGCCTACACCTTTGCTGGTAGCAAACCACAGACGGCGCTCGCCATCCTCCTGTACGGCCAGGGAAAGGCCGCCCAGGATGGGACACGACGGATCTTCCAGCAGTTTGAAGTGATGCGCATCAAACATGCAGATTCCGTCACGGGTACAAAACCACATAAGGCCATGGCTATCCTGGCCGATTCCACGGACCGAACAGTCCGGGAGTCCGTTATCTGTAGTATATCGCTGAAAGCGATAGTTGTTGGCTGCCGTTAGCGAGAATATGGTTAGAATTAGCAAACAGGCTGTAGCCAGGCATTTTTTCATACGTCAGCAAATTTTACGCAATATACATCTATTTTTTCAAAAATAGACCAAATAGTATTAAAAAAATACCCCATTTTTGGAATCTTTACAAAGCAGAATGCAAAAAATCGACAATTTGTTTTGCTTTTCGTGTTTTATGATTAAATTTGCACTAACCTAAGTTTAAACTATGGCATCGCAAAGCTTCCCCGGTTAAGCGGTATTTCCCGCTTGTAATCTCCGGGAGGGCACATTTGCCCATGTCATCAGTTTACATAACAAACTCCAGAAGCCTGTCCGGATTTGTCCGGATTTGGTGGATGTGTTAAACCCGTCCTGGGTGTCCTTTACGGTCATCGGCACAGGATCGAGGTTATTGTTAAATTGATGTGGTCCTGCTCGAGGGTATTCCTTCGGGTAGGACTTTTGTGCCAAAAATGGTTCAAAAAACATCATTTTTGGGTCATATTCAGCACTTTTGGAGGTTTTGGCGGAATAGTTTTCGTTTTGGGCGCAATATTGAAAGTGCCAAACATATATTTGCACGTATATTCGCCAAACGAAAAACGACCACATCACACATCAATTATAACAACTAACCCCAAATGTGCTATGACAAAGCAATTATTCGCCAAACTGGCGGCTGTCGCAATGTTCGTTGCGGCAAGCCTGCTGGGCGCAGGCGTGTCCTACGCCCAAAATCGCGCCATTAGCGGAACTGTTGTAGATGCCTCGGGAGCCCCTGTGGTGGGCGCAGCCGTGGTAGTGGTGGGTAACTCCTCCATCGGTACAGTTACCGAGGTGGACGGTACCTTCCGTCTCAACGTCCCTGCTGGTGCTAACATCAACATTTCCTGCATCGGCTTTGCCGATCAAACCCTCCCGGTGGGAAACCAGACCGTTTTCAACATCGTCCTGCAGGAAGATGCTGAATTCCTGGAAGAGACCGTGGTAATCGGTTACGGTGTACAGCGCAAGAGCGACCTCACCGGTTCCGTAGCATCCGTTGGAGCAGACGATATCAAGACGCTCTCCACCACGGATGCCGCCGCCGCCCTCCAGGGTAAAGCTGCCGGTGTGCAGATCCTTTCCTATTCCGGTGCTCCGGGTGAAGGTGCTGCCATCCGCGTGCGCGGTTATTCCTCCAACTCCGGTAACATCGGACCGCTCCTGATTGTGGACGGCCTGAAGGTGGACAACATCCAGTATCTGGATCCGTCCATGATTCAGTCCATCGAAATCCTGAAGGACGCCGCCTCCGCCGCCATCTACGGTGCCGAGGCAGGTAACGGTGTGGTCCTTATCACCACCAAGACCGGTCAGCAGGGTTCCGGAACCATCAGCTACAGCTACAAGCTCACCGCCAGTTCCCTGGCCAAAAAGCCTGGTGTCATGAACGCAGAGCAGTTCATCGACTTCAAGAGAATGCAGGGCTACGGCATCGACACGGAACTCAACGTGAACGCTTATGACGGAACGGACACCGACTGGGCCGATGCCCTCTTCGAGGTTGGTTTGGCCCACCAGCACGCCCTCACGTTCCAGGGCGGCAACAACCGTGGCCATTATCTCGTCTCCCTCAACTATGTTAACAACAACGGTATGGTAGTAGGCGACAAGGATACCTACCAGCGTCTTTCCGCCCAGATTAACGGCGACTATAAGATTAAGGACTGGCTCACTATTGGAACCAACAACTCCATCGAGCGCTGGAGCCGCAATTCCGTGTCCCAGATGTCCGAAACCAACTCCGTGATGATGGCCGTCATCCAGAACGACCCTCTCACCCCGGTCTACTACACCGATCCTTCCCAGATGCCTCAGAACATGTATCTGACCTATCAGGGAAATTGCCCGGAACCCGGTTATGAGAACTTCGGTCCGGAACTGCTGGTCAAGACGGAAGATGGCAGCAAGTGGTATGCCGTCTCCAAGTATGTGGACAACGACCACGGTTCACCGCTCATCCAGCTGGCCCGCCGCAACGGTACCTCTTCCGGTATCAACGTCCGCGGTACCGCTTATGCCAACCTGATGCCTTTCAAGGGCTTCACTTTCACTTCCCGCTTCGGTTACCGGATCAGCTACAACAATAGCCACGACTTTAACAGCCCGTACTATGCCAACCCTATGGCTAAGTCCAACCAGTACACCATTTCTGCCGGCGCCAATACGGGTCTGTATTACCAGTGGGAAAACTTCGCCAACTACAATGTGAACTTTGGCAAGCACGCCATCGGTGTCATGGCCGGTATGTCCTTCATCGAGAACCGTTCCGACAATGTGAGCGGCAACGCTTCCGGTCCGGACATCCTTCCCAGCTACGAGCCCAACTTCCGCTTCCTGAGCAATGTGAACAGTAACTCGGACACTTCCAAGGGCTTTAGCAACAGCCCCGGCCGTTCCGCCAACCTTTCCTACTTCGGCCGTATCACCTACAGCTATGCCGACCGCTACAGCCTCCAGGTTAACTTCCGTGCCGATGCTTTCGACTCCTCCAAGCTTTCCGCCAAGAACCGTTGGGGCCTGTTCCCTTCCTTCTCCGCGGGTTGGACCATCAGCAACGAAAGCTTCATCAAGAACAACATCAGCCGTGACATCCTTTCCTTCCTCAAGCTGCGTGCATCCTGGGGCCGGAACGGTAACATCAACGTGCTCAACAACTATCCTTATTCCACTTCCATCTCCCTGGGCAGCGCCTGGTATCAGTACAACGTTACTCCCAATGCCGCTCCTACCTACGGTTCCAGCCCTACCGGCCTGGCCAATCCCAACCTGACATGGGAAACCTCCGAGCAGGTGGATGTGGGTTTGGACGCCCGCTTCTTCAACAACCGCCTCTCCTTGGGTGTAGACTGGTACAACAAGGACACCAAGGACCTGCTGGTGAGCATCCAGCCGGTGATTGAAATCGGTGTGGGTTCCACCACCGTGAACGGCGGTAACGTAAACAACCAGGGTCTGGAAGTTGAACTCAGCTGGAAAGACCGTGTTGGAGACTTCGGTTACAGCATCAGCGGTAACTTCTCCACCCTCAAGAACAAGGTTACCTATCTGGATCCTACCATCACCCGTATCCCTTACGGCTCCTACTATGTGTCCCAGTTCCGTACCATGTTCGAGCAGGGCTATCCTATCTGGTACATGTATGGTTATAAGGTAGACTCCATCGACCCCAACGATGGTTCCTATAAGATGAAGGACGTCAACGGTGACGGTATCACCAGCACCGAGGATATGACCTACATCGGTAAGGGTATTCCGGATTGCACCTACGGTGTCACCATCACCATGGACTGGAAGGGCTTCGACCTGAACATCTTCGGTACCGGTGTCGCCGGAAACAACATCTTCCCGGTCCTCTACCGTACCGACCGTCCTTACAACAACACCCTGGAGTACTATCACGCCAACTCCTGGAGTCCCTCCAACAAAAACGCCCGCTTCCCGAATCCCGAACTGGTGAAGAACGATCCTCAGTTCTGGGCTTCCGATGCCAACGTATTCGACGGCAGCTTCTTCAAGATCAAGCAGATCCAGCTGGGTTACACCCTGCCGCAGAAGCTTACCAAGAAGATTCTCATCAGCAATCTGAGAATTTTCGCCTCCCTGGACGACTTCTTCACCTTCACCACGTATCCGGGCATGGATCCGGAAACGGCCACCACCACCAACGCCCAGCAGATGGGTGTAGACCTGGGTTCCTATCCTATGGCCAAGAAGGTTATCTTTGGTGTTAATGTTACTTTCTAATCCCTCCGCCTTATGAAAAGATATTTATTCCTTTCTATCATTTCGCTGCTGGCCCTGGGCTCCTGCTCCAAACTGCTTGAAGAGCCTCAGAAAGGCGTAGTGGCTTATGAAACCTTCTACAAGACTGATGAACACGCCGAGGGCGCCATTGTATATACTTACGATGTGCTTTGCCAGCAGCTCGCCCGTGCTCAAGGTGAAGGTATCTTCTCCTATTTCTTCGGTCTCTATGAAATGCCCAGTGACGATGTTTACGGCGCCGGTGAATTCTTCGGCGACAACGACCAGTTCGGCGGCATGCTCAACGAGTTCCGTTTCGACTCCGCCAACTCTGTTGTTTCCGGCATGTACAAGAGCTGGTATCAGATTATCTATTCCTGCAACCTGATTCTTGACAACTTCGACGGCGAAAACGCCGACACTCCCGTGAAGAAGCGTGTAGTGGCCGAGGCCCGCGTTATCCGCGCCTACGCTCACATGATGCTGGCCATCGGCTGGAACCGTCCGCCGCTGGTAGATCACGTTCTGGCCGGTGACGACCGTCCCACCCAGTATGAGGGTACCCATGAGGAACTCCTCGCCTGGTGCGGTGACCAAGCTGCCGCTGCCGCCAATGACCTTCGTGAGCGTTCCAGCACCGCCGACAAAGATGCTACCGCTTATGTAACCAAGGGTATGGCATGGACTGTAGCCGGTAAGGCTTACCTCTTCGCCGGCGACTGGGCCAAGGCCAAGGAAAACCTCAAGAAGGTTATCTCTTCCGGTAAATATGCCCTGGTTCCCAGTGAGCGCATTCGTGAAACCTTCCATGTGGTAGGTGAAGGCAACGAAGAAATTATCTTCTCCACCAACATCTCCCCCAACTCCGCCATTGGTGACTGGGGCGGCCGCATCCAGAAGACCGGTTGGATGATGTTCGACATCTGGGGCTGGCGTATGGACCACTGCGGCGGTCAGCCTTCCTCCGTGAAGGGCGGCTGGGGCCTCATCGGCGTACGCGAAGACTTCGCCCATGACCTGGTAGAAAACGACGGTTACGACAGCGCCCGCCGCAAGGCCTGGATCCGCAAGTTCGACCCCGAAATTCTCTACGAAATGCCTTATGCCACCGACGGTGACAAAACCCTGGAGCAGAAAAAGAAGGCCGATGACCGTGGTATCAAGAGCTATCTCTTTGGACAGGGCGAGTACCTCCACTACAAGAGAGTTACCGACAATTCGGATATGGACGGCTGGTATTCCCACATGAACACCAACGTATTCCGTCTGGCCGAGGTTTACCTGATGTACGCCGAAGCTTGCGCCCGTACCAACGACAATGACGGTCTGCAGTACCTGAACGCCATCCAGAACCGTGCCGGTTCCAAGACTGTGAGCTCCTCGCTCACCCTGGATGCCGTCAAGAAGGAAAAGAGATTCGAGATGTGGATGGAAGGCTGCCGCTGGCCCGATATGGTCCGCTGGAGCCTCCAGGATGGCGACAAGTCCATCTTCGATTCCGTCAAGAACAACGGCCGGAACATCCCCGTTCTCTCCGACACCTATAACTGGGATGCACCCGGAACCACGGAACACAAGATTGTCGTTTCCTATGAAGCCTGCCCTTCCGGTCAGGAAGTTGGCTTCAAGGCCGGCAAGAATGAATGGTTCCCGTATCCGTTCGCCGAAACCTCCATCAACCCTGGCATTGGCCAGAATCCTGGTTGGGGCGGTCCCACGGAGTAGTATAATACTCACCTGAATTCATCCGGTCCGGGCTTTCCCGGGCCGGATGTTTTTTTTAATAATATTATAATATAAGGTACAAGTTTGAAAAAAAATTCATATATTTGCATTAGCGAAAAGCCTAAACCTAACCAAACCTACACTAAAACTATGAAATTAACGGTTTTCGCAACATTCTTTAAAAAAATGGTCATTCCGTGGTAATTTTCAATCAAAATTGCCGCGTTTTCCTGTTTTCGAACCATAGATGGGAGGTTTCGACCCAAAAGTGAAAGTCCATTATTGTATAATGGTATAAATTTGTCCCGACCTAAACAGCGAGAAAGTAACCAGATAAATAGTTTAACACTATATATCCAAATTATTAACCAACTCAATTAAACTATGACAAAGCATCTTTTCGCAAAAGTGGCAGCTGTCGCAATGATCATTGCAGGCAGCCTGCTGGGCGCAGGTGTCTCCTATGCCCAGAACCGCGCCATCAGCGGAACCGTTGTTGACGCTTCGGGAGCCCCTGTGATGGGCGCTGCCGTGGTGGTTGTAGGTAACGCCTCCATCGGTGCAGTTACCGATGAAAACGGTACCTTCCGCCTCAACGTTCCCGCCGGTGCCAACATCAACGTTTCCTGCATCGGTTATGCCGATCAGACCGTTGCCGTAGGTAACCAGAGCGTTTTCAACTTCGTCCTCCAGGAGGACGCCGAATTCCTCGAGGAAACCGTGGTTATCGGTTACGGTGTACAGAAGAAGAGCGACCTCACCGGCGCTGTGGCTTCCGTACGCGCCGAAGATCTGAAGGACCGTTCCACCACGGATGCAGCCGCCGCCCTTCAGGGTAAGGCTGCCGGTGTGCAGATCCTGAACTATTCCGGTGCTCCGGGTAGTGGCGCTGCCATCCGCGTACGTGGTTATTCCTCTAACTCCGGTTCCATTGGACCGCTCCTGATTGTGGACGGTCTGCAGGTAGACAACATCCAGTATCTGGATCCTTCCATGATTGAATCCATGGAGGTTCTGAAGGATGCCGCCTCCGCCGCCATTTACGGTGCCCAGGCCGGTAACGGTGTTGTTCTCATCACCACCAAGACCGGTGCCAGCGACGGCGGCACCGCCCATATCACCTACAACGGCCGCTTCTTCATGCAGTCTCTCGGCAAGAAGGGCGAACTGTTCGACGCTCAGGAGTACATCGATTACCAGAAGTATATCGGTAACATTACCGACGAAGAACTTACGGCCAACGGTTGGAATATGAGCAAGGCCAACAACTGGTACGACACCGTATTCGCTCCCAGCTGGAGCATGCAGCACGGCGTCACCTTCCAGGGTGGCAACAACAAGGGTCACTTCTATCTGTCCCTCAACTATCTGGACAATGACGGTATCGTCGTTGGCAAGCGCGATGTCTATCATCGTCTTTCCGCCCAGATAAATGCCGACTACAACCTGTTCAAGTGGTTCAATATTTCCACCAGCAACTCGTTCGAAAAGTGGGATCGCAGCGCCGTTTCCGAGGGTTCCTACGGTTCCATGCTCAACTCCGTAACTGCTCTGGATCCGCTCACCCCGGCTTATTACAGCCGCCTGGAAGACACGCCTTCCACCATGCAGCAGCACGTTGCCCTGGGAGACCCGGTTCCTACCGATCCCAACCACAACAACGACTACTATGGTACTTCCGTGTATGTACAGGAAGCCACCGGTAACCCGCTGTTCCAGCGCGACCGCACCGAATCCAGCAATGGTGGTATCAACATCCGCGGTAACATTGCCGCCAACCTGATGCCCATCAAGGGTCTCACCATCACTTCCCGCTTCGGCTACCGGATTGCCCAGAGTTCCAGCCATTCCTATAACAAGCCTTACTGGCTCACCGCCATGGCACAGAGCTCTGCCTATTCCATCTCCGGAAACTTCAACCAGAGCTACTACTATCAGTGGGAAAACTTTGCCAACTACAACCGCACCTTCGGCAAACACAGCATTGGCGCCATGGTGGGTATGTCCTACATTGAGAACAACTCGGATAACGCCAGCATCTCGGCTACCGCTTCCGAAGAAGACGGTGGTCTGCTGAAGGGCGACGCCCCTAACTTCCGTTACATCGACTTCATCCTGTCCGATGTTCCGAAGTCCGCCAGCAACTCCCCTTCCCGTTCCGCCAACCTCTCTTACTTCGGCCGTCTCACCTACAGCTTCGACAACCGTTACAGCATCCAGGCCAACTTCCGTGCCGATGCCTTCGACTCCTCCAAGCTGTCCAAGCAGGCCCGCTGGGGTTACTTCCCGTCCGTGTCCGTAGGTTGGACCATCTCCAACGAAAGCTTCATCAAGGACAACATCGGCCAGGATGCCCTGAACTTCCTCAAGATCCGCGCTTCCTGGGGCCGCAACGGTAACGTGGCCGCCCTCAGCAGCTACCAGTATTCCACCACCATCACCCTGAACAACGCTGTTTACCAGTTCACGCCCAGCACGGGTAACGGTACCATGTATTACGGTTCCGCTCCTAGCGGCACCGCCAACCCGGATCTGAAGTGGGAAACCGCCGAGCAGTGGGATGCCGGTCTTGATGCCCGCTTCCTGAACAACCGCCTCACCTTCGGTTTCGACTGGTACCGCAAAGTCACCAAGGACATGCTGATTTCCGTTCCTTCCGTAACCGAACTGGGTATCGGCAACATGTGGGTGAACGCCGGTAACGTACTCAACACCGGTCTGGAGTTTGAACTGGGCTGGAAGGACACCATCGGCGACTTCCGCTACAGCATCAACGCCAACCTGTCCACCCTGCACAACGAGGTTCTCTCCATGCCTGAGAACAAGCCTTTCCTTACCGGTGGCGGTGTTTCCGGCTTGAACAATAAGATTATCTCCCGTTTCGAAACCGGTTATCCTATCTGGTACTTCTATGGTTACAAGTATGTAGGCGTCAACGCCGAAGGCCAGGCCCAGTACCTGAACGCAGAAGGCAATACTGTTACCGACGTTACCGACAACGATATGCAGTACATCGGCAAGCCTATTCCTAACCTCACCTATGGCTTAACCATCAGCCTGGCCTGGAAGGGTTTCGACTTCAGCATCTTCGGTACCGGCGTATCCGGCAACGACATCGCTTGCTTCCTGTATTCCGCCGACCGTCCCAAGAGCAACACGCTGAACCACTTCTGGCGCAACTCCTGGGGTAACCCGAGCGTGGATAAAGCCACTGCCAAGTATCCGGACATGAACAAGGTTGCCAGTGACTGGAAGTTCTGGAGCTCCAGCGCCGCCATCTTTGACGGTTCCTTCTTCAAGATCAAGCAGATCCAGCTGGGTTACACCCTTCCTGCCAAGATCTCCAAGAAAGCCCTCATCAGCGATCTCCGCTTCTTCGTTTCCCTGGACGACTACTTCACCTTCGCTACCTATCCTGGTACCGATCCCGAAACTGCCACCCAGACCGGCAGCTCCGCAATGGGCTTCGACGCCGGTTCCTATCCTACCACCAAGAAGCTTGTTCTGGGTGTCAACCTCACGTTCTAATCTTGTAATTACTTAGAAATATGAAAAAGTTATATATTCCTTTGTTCATTGCGATTGCAGCTCTCTTCTCTTCCTGCAACCAGGATTTGCTGGAGATTGAGCAGAAGGGCGTGACCTCCATTGAGAGTTTCTATGGAACAGAAGAAGGCGCCGAAGCCGCTTTGGCCGCTGCCTATGACGGCTTCTGCTCCAACGTTGCTTCCCGTGGTCCCGCTTTCATTTATTCTCCCTATCGCGCCCTCTTCAACAACTGCGGTGACGATATGTACGCCGCCGGTTCCAACTGGGGTGATAACGACTACATGGCAGCCCTGGACGAGTTCCGCTACGACAGCGGCTGCGAAGTGGTAACGAACATGTATAAGGGCTTCTACAGCGCCATTTACAAATGCAATCTTGTCATCAGCTACTTCCAGGACGGTATCGACGGCAATCAGACCGCTGTTACCAAGCGTTGCGTAGCCGAGGCCCGCGTCCTGCGCGCCTGGATGCACATGATGCTGGCTATCGGTTGGGGCTGCCCTCCGCTGGTTGACCAGCTGTTCACCGCTGACGTCATGCCCTACAACTGCGACGCCGAAGAGAATGATAATCCTATGACCCACGAGCAGCTGCTCGAGTGGTGCGCCAAGGAATGCGAGGACGCCGTTCCCGATCTGACGGAGCGTTCCAGCACCGGCGACAAGGATGGTGCCGTTAAAGTGACCAAGGGCTTCGCCAACGCAGTAGCCGGTAAGGCTTATCTGTTCGCGGGCAAGTATAACGAAGCAAAGACTGCCCTCAAGAAGGTGATCGATTCCGGCAAGTACGCTCTTGTTCCCGGCAACCGTTTCTGGGAGAACTTCCATGTGGAAGGCGACTGCAACGAGGAGAAGGTCTTCGAAGCCAACTTCGAGTTCAACGCCAGCTGGGGTAGCTGGAGTTCCGGTGGTTACATGTACCACACCACCTGGATGGAAGCCAACATCTGGAACTGGCGTTCCGACCACTTTGTCCTGGCTCCCCAGGCTGTTTATGACGGCGGTCAGGACGGTTGGGGCGGCCTGGGTGTTCCCAAGTACTTCGCCGATGAATTCCTGGCCAACGACGGTCCCGATTCCTACCGTTTCAATACCACCCTCATCAACATCGAGGATGCCGTTTACGGTATGGAGTACGGTATGGCTGATATTGACAACATGACCCGTGCAGAAAAGGAAGCCAGTAAGGAGATTGGCATTAAGGATGTTAACGACGGTCTCTATGGACAATCCTTCTATCTGCCGTTCAAGCAGATGGTTCGCGCCACGGACGCCAATCCCACCTGGGGTGGAAATCACCGTCTGAACAACTACATCATCATGCGCTACGCAGAAGTTCTCCTCATGTATGCCGAGGCTTGCGCCCAGACCAGCGACGCTTCCGGTCTGCAGTATCTCCAGGCCATCCAGAACCGTGCCGGTTCCAAGCATGTGAGCTCCAGCCTCACCCTGGACGAGGTGAAGAAGGAGAAGAAGTACGAGATGTGGCTGGAAGGCTGCCGCTGGGCCGACCTGGTCCGTTGGGGCGACACCGACAAGGTAAAGCAGGCCGGTCAGGCTGTTCCCAGCCTCTACGACAAGCTCTTCCGTGCACCTCAGGCCGGTGATCAGAATATCATCTGGCAGCATGGCTCCGAAGCCAACAGCCGCTTCTACACGGTTGACACCCACGTAGCCAAGGATAAAGGCTTCGAGGTGGGCTTCAAGGCTGGCAAGCACGAGCGCTTCCCGTATCCGTACGATGCAATTTCTAACAACCCGCACCTGGCTCAGAATCCCCAGTGGAACGACCCTGTTGCTGAATAGTTAGCTTTTATAATCCGGGCCGGGGTGATACCCGACCCGGGTTCTTTTTCATCCCCCCTATTCCAGGCACTGCCCGCACACAGTTCGAGCCCTGCCCTGGCAGGAACTGCGCACTACCGGGATTTATTCCATGGCCTCCAATTCGGCTAAAGACAAACCTGTCGCCTTGGAAATAATTTCCGGATCCATGCCCATTTCCTTCAAGTTCCTGGCCGTTTCCTTCTTTCCTTCTGCCAATCCTTCTGCTAATCCTTCTGCACGACCTGTGGCCAATCCTTCTTCCCGGCCTGGATAAATAAGCGGAACAATCTCCCCCCCCTGACCCGGGTGTTTTAAAATAAACGTCAAACAATAACAATTATCGACCAAAACACATTTTGGAACTTCCTTCGGCACAATCATTTACGGTTTCGACCCAAAAATGAAAGCCGCTCCATGCTTAATGGTATACATTTGTGCAAAGCACAAAACTATGACCACGAAAAGAGTCCTCCTAACCCTGGCAACCATCCTGATGGCATTATCGGCCGGGGCCCAGGATAAGAATTTCCACATTTTCCTATGTTTCGGGCAATCAAACATGGAGGGCAACGCGCGTATAGAAGCGCAGGATTCCGTTGGTATCAGCGAGTGTTTCCTTAATTTATCGGCCGTTAATTTTTCCGACAAGAGCCGGAAAATGGGCCAGTGGTACAAAGCCGTTCCCCCGCTGTGCCGGGAGAATACCGGCCTCACGCCCGTAGATTACTTCGGCCGTACGCTGCTGGAGTATCTGCCGGAGAACCACAAGGTGGGCGTGGTGCACGTAGCCATCGGCGGTATCAGCATCGACGGCTTCCTGCCGGACAGGATTGACGAATACGCCAAAACGGCACCGGACTGGATGGTGCCCATGCTGGCTGCCTACGACGGCCATCCCTACGACCGCCTGGTGGCCATGGCCAAAAAGGCCCAGAAGAAAGGCGTCATTTCCGGCATCCTGCTGCACCAGGGAGAAACCAACACCGGAGACCCGGAGTGGCCCCGCAACGTAAAAACCGTTTATGAGAACCTGCTCCGCGACCTCAAGCTGAAGGCCGAAGATGTTCCCCTGCTGGTAGGAGAAGTGGTGGCTGCCGACCGCGGCGGCGTATGCGCGGCGCATAATGCCGTCATCGACACCATCGGCCGGGTAATTCCCACCGCCCATGTGATTCCGGCCGACGGACTCACCCAAAACTTCGATTTCCTGCATTTCAACGCCGCCGGTTACCGGGAATTCGGCAAGCGCTATGCCGCCGAAATGCTCCGGATCTGGGGCATTGAGTACAAGCCGGAACTGACGCGTGCTCCGCAGGCCGAATCGCCGCTGGTGCACTTGATGGACGGCAGCATCACCTTTAACGTGAGCGCTCCCAGGGCCAAAGAAGTGCTCCTCACCAGCCAGTTCCTCAAAGAACCCGTTCCCATGGTGAAAGGACGCAGAGGACTCTGGACCGTAACGGTAAAACCCGAAAAACGGGATATCTATCCCTACAACTTCATTATTGACGGCGTCTCCGTGGCCGATCCGCTGAACAAAGACCTCTTCCCCAACGAGAACTTCAAGGCCTCGCTGGTGGAGATTCCGGCAGCGCCCGCTTTCGGCCGTCCCGGCGCCCCTGCCCCGCAATCGGCTCCGGAAGGCGTTCCCTACGGCGTGCGGAACGTTCCGCACGGAAAGGTTTCTTACTGCAACTACCGTTCGGGCGTGCTCAACGCCTGGCGTCCGCTGCTGGTTTATACCCCTGTCGGCTACGAGACTTCCGGCAAGGATTACCCGGTGTTTTACCTGGTGAGCGGCACCACCGACACGGAGGAAACCTGGTTCAAGGTGGGCAAACTGAACACCATCCTGGACAACCTGATTGCCGAAGGAAAGGCCGAGCCCATGATTGTGGTAATGCCGTACGGCAATATGGGCGCCACGCCCCAGCCCACTTCCATGGCGGCCGTGGAGTTTTACGAAATCTTTGCTAAAGAACTCACAGAGAATGTGATGCCGTACGTGGAAGCCAACTTCCGCACCGTGAACGACCGCGAGCACCGTGCCATTGCCGGCTTCTCCCGCGGCGGCGGCCAATCTCTCTTTACTGCCCTTTCCCATCCGGAACTCTTTGCCTGGCTGGCCTCCTATAGCGCCTACCTTACGCCGGAAATGATGGATACCTGTTTCCCGCAGTACGCGGCCGATCCGGCCCTGGTGAACGACCAGTTCCGCCTGCTGTGGTTCGGCGTGGGTTCCGAGGATTTCCTTCACAACGACGTAGTGCGCAACCGCGAATATCTGGATGCCAAAGGCATTCGCCATACCGACATGAATACGGGCGGTGGACACACCTGGATGAACGCCCGCACCTATTTGAACGAAACGCTGCAAAAATTCTTTAAATAATGAAAAAAACACTGTTCAGCCTGCTGGCAAGCCTTCTTTGCATAGGCGCCGCAGCCCAAGCCGTTCCGGCAAGCACTAACGTTCCCACCAAAGAGTATCCCTGCGTGGATGCCCAGGGCCGGGCCACTTTCCAGATAGAAGCCCCTACCGCCACCGACGTGCAGGTGGATATCTGCAATGTAAAGTATCCCATGACCAAAAACGCCGATGGCGTATGGCAGGTCACTACCGATCCGCTGGTGGTGGGCTTCCACTACTATGCCCTCCTGGTGGACGGCGTGCGTGTGAACGACCCCAACAGCGAAACCTTCTACGGCTGCAGCCAGCAGACCAGCGGCATCGAAATTCCGGAAACGCCGGAAGAGGCCGCCTACTATACCTACAATAAGGACATCGCCCACGGACAGGTGCGCGAGTGCCAGTATTGGAGCGAAATTGAGCAGCAGGTTCGTACCTGCTACGTTTATACCCCGGCCGAATACGAGACATCCAACGCCAGCTACCCGGTACTGTATCTGCAGCACGGCATGGGCGAGGACCAGCGCGGCTGGCACGAGCAGGGCCACATGGCCAATATCATGGACAACAGCATTGCCGCCGGCAAGAGCGTTCCCATGATTGTGGTAATGGACTACGGCAACTGCGGCTACGGCTTCGGCGCCAAGGCGGGAGAGAGCATGATGGAGTTCGGCGCTTCCTTCTATCCCGTTCTGCTGCAAGACATTATCCCCTACATCGAAAAAACCTTCCGCGTAAAGACGGACCGTTGGAACCGCGCCATGGCCGGCCTCTCCTGGGGCGGTCACCAGACCTTTGACGTAGCGCTCACCCACCTGGACCTCTTTGCCTGGATGGGCACCTTCAGCGGCGCCATCTTCAACATGCCGGGCACCGACTTCAAAACCCTGTACAACGGCGCTTTCGCCGATGCCGATGCCTTCAACAAGCAGGTGGGCTACCTGTTCATGGGCATGGGTTCCGAAGAGAATTTCGGCGCCAACACCTTTGTGAAAACCCTTAACGACATGGGTATCAACGCCACCTATTACGAGTCTCCGGGTACTGCCCACGAGTGGCTCACCTGGCGCCGTTGCCTGAACGAATTTATCCCCCATATTTTCCGTAAATAAAAATGAAAAGGTTAGTTATTGCATCCATAGCCCTTCTTTTGGGCGCTTCCCTGTTCGCACAGAATCCGGTTATCAAAGGGCTGTATTCCGCGGACCCTACCGCCCGCGTCTTTGAAGGCAAAGTGTGGTTGTATCCCTCCCACGACATCATCAGCCCCGTAGAGCCGGAGCGCAGATGGTTCTGCATGGAGGACTATCACGTGTTCTCGTCGGAAGACCTGGTGAACTGGACGGACCACGGTGTTATCCTGGACCAGAAAAACGTGCCCTGGGGCAACCCGGAGGGTTATTCCATGTGGGCGCCGGACTGTGTGGAGCGGAATGGAAAATACTATTTCTATTTTCCCAACGCAACCAAGGCCGGCCGTGGGTTCGGAATCGGCGTAGCCATTGCCGACAGTCCTGCGGGACCTTTCGTTCCGGAACCGGAACCCATCCAGGGTGTAAACGGCATCGACCCTTGCGTGCTCCTGGCCTCCGACGGCAATGCCTACCTTTTCTGGGGCAACGGCCGCTGCGCCAAACTCGATCCCAGCATGACGAAACTTGCCGAAGACAATCCCAAGACCACCATGAAGTGGGGAAACAGGGAAATGGAAATGGTGGGCGTGGACTGCCTCAAGGGCCTGCCCAACCGCCAGGCCGAGGGTCCTTTCGCCTTCGAGGCCAACGGCTGGTTCTACCTCACCTATCCGTATGTGCAGGAGAACACCGAGGTGCTGGGCTATGCCATGAGCAAGAACCCCATGGGGCCCTACGAATACAAGGGCATCATCATGGCCCGGTCCGGAAACGAGTGCTGGACCAACCACCACTCCTTTGTACAGTACAAGGGCCAGTGGTATCTGTTCTATCACCATAACGACTACTCCCCCAGCTTTGACAAGAACCGTTCGGTGCGCATCGACAAGGTGCGCTTCAATCCCGACGGCACCATCGAGCAGGTGATTCCCACCTTCCGCGGCGTTGGCGTAACTCCCGCATCGGCCCAGATTCAGATGGACCGCTACAGCGCCATCTATCACGTAGCTACCGGCATCGATTTCCTGGATCCGGAAAAGCCCTTCGACGGCTGGTTTGTGCATCTGGGACGCACCGACTGCTGGGTACGCTACGACGAAATTGACTTCGGTGAGGCCGAACCCGCCAGCGTCAGCTTCCGCTACCGCGCCGAGAAGGGCGCCAAGGTTTCCCTCTGGCTGTCGGACAACGACACCCTGGGCACTTACGAACTCCCCGCCAGCGCCGGCTGGAAAGAGTTCTCCGCTCCCCTTACCTCCTCCACTACAGGCCTCAAGAACCTGAAGCTGCGGGTAGATGAGGGTGGTCTGGACCTGGACTGGGTAAGCTTCAAATAGCCCCAACACACTAAAACCTATAACCTTTATGATTAAAAGAGTATTAACACTGGCAGCCATTCTCCTGGTATCGTGTAACGGGAACCAGGAGAAAAGCACCACCTTCCAAAACCAGGGCAATCCGCTCTTCCGGGACGCCTTTACGGCCGATCCGGCACCCCTGGTGGCTTCGGACGGACGTCTGTACGTCTTCTGCGGCCACGATGAGCAGTTTGACGACCTGCCCGGATATGAAGGGAAAGACGGGTATAACATTACCGAATGGCTGTGTTATTCTACCGCCGACATGCAGAACTGGACCGCCCACGGCGCCGTGCTGAGTCCCGCCGACTTCAGCTGGGCCAACGGGGAGGCCTGCTCGGCACAATGCATAGAGGTTAATGGGAAATACTATCTATACGCCTCCCTCCAGAACGACGAACCGGACGTGAAAGCCATCGGCGTGGCCGTGGCCGACAAGCCGGAGGGCCCCTACAAAGACGCCCTGGGCAAGCCCCTCATTCTGGACGCCAATCACCCTACCGCCTTTATCGACAGCGACGGAAGCCCCTGGCTGTGCTGGGGCAGCGAAATCTGCTACCTGGCCCGGCTGCAGAAAAACATGACGGCGCTGGAGGGTGAAATCTTCACCATTGCGCTGGACCATTTCAAAGAGAACCCCTGGCTGTACAAGCGGAACGGCCAGTATTACCTTGTTTACTCCTCCATGGGGCCCGGACGGGAAACCCTTTCCTACGCCATGGCCGGCAATCTCCACGGTCCCTGGGAATGCAAAGGGGAATTCACGGGCATGGCCGAAGACAGCTTCACCATCCACCCCGGCGTTATAGAGTTTGGCGGCAAGAGCTACCTGTTCTACCACAATGCCACACTCTCC
>Ga0265300_10001707_pt1 | contig 20110 bp, 18 predicted proteins | sample AusTroGonzalo_MG_FD_193482 | JGI IMG/M metagenome (GOLD analysis project Ga0265300, IMG submission 193482) | Bovine rumen microbial communities from tropical cattle in Woodstock, Queensland, Australia - Gonzalo_03 | ecosystem: Host-associated > Mammals > Digestive system > Stomach > Rumen ...
AGAGGTGCATCGTCATCACCTGCGGGGGCAGGTATATCTGTTATGACACGTTCAAGCACCTCTTTGATATTGGTACCCATCTTTGCGGAGATGCGCGGTGCATCCAGCGCAGGTATGCCGATGATGTTCTCCACCTCGCGGCAGACTCTGTCGGGTTCGGCAGAGGGCAGATCTATCTTGTTGACCACAGGCAGGACTTCAAGGTCATGCTCTATTGCAAGATAGGTATTGGCAAGGGTCTGAGCCTCTATGCCCTGTGAAGCGTCCACAACAAGAACTGCTCCCTCGCAGGCAGCAAGAGAACGTGACACTTCGTAGTTGAAGTCAACGTGACCCGGGGTGTCGATAAGATTGAAAACATAGTCCTCGCCGTCATCGGCATGGTATTTCATCCTGACGGCACGTGCCTTGATGGTGATGCCGCGCTCGCGCTCGATATCCATATTATCGAGGAGCTGGTTTTCCATATCCCTGAGAGCGACTGTTTCGGTCAGTTCGAGGATGCGGTCTGCAAGGGTGGACTTGCCGTGATCTATATGCGCGATTATGCTGAAATTCCTGATATGGCTCTGATTCATTGCGATCTCTCCTGTGCATACTTTTACATATCTGTCATTATACCATATAAGACGGCTTTTGTCTACTCTATTATATGAATTCCTTTCAATCGATCCTTTTACACGTATCGGGCAGTGCTTCCGCAGGCAAAAAACGCCCCCGGGGAACTCACACTTTTATGTGCATCCGCGGGGGGGATCTGTAATAATTCGCTATGCCGAACCGATCTCCAAGTCAGTCTCCGGATATCATCTACCTGTATTTCCGTTCGGGATTATTCAGATAATACTCCTTCTTGTCCTCATACATACGCTCATCGGCGATACGCATAGCTTTGAGGATATCCATGTCTCCCTCAACAAAGCAGACTCCCACTGCAAAATGGACGTTCTCTGCACTTGCAGACTGTTCTCTGAGCCTTTTAAGCCTTGCTGACATCTCATCCTTATCTGCGTTCTCGGATATTATCATAAACTCGTCTCCGCCTGCGCGGTAGATCTCGCTGTCGTAGAATACACCGTGAAGTATGGCAGCCGCAGTTTTGAGAAGCTGATCGCCTGCGCTGTGACCGTTAACGTCATTGACCTGTTTCAGTCCGTTCAGATCAACAAACAGGACAGCACAGGGAGATTTCATCCTCTTCTTTCCGCTCTTTATCGCATCGACTGTATTGTTCATGGTATTGCGGTTCTTCACACCGGTGAGTATATCGATCGAGCTGAGCACCTCAAGCCTTTTAAGCAGCTGATAATTCGATATCTCCGAAGCGATAAAATACGTGGAAAGTTCCAGTGTTTCTTTGATCTTTACGGTATTGTCCACATTGAAATCGCTTGCAAACATATATCCCAGCAGCGAACCGTTGTAGTTCAGCGGGAACACAACGATACTGTCTACCCCTGCGCCGTTGAGCGACTTATACCATACAGGGTTGACAGACTCCAGCCATTTCATATCATCCTGATCCTTGATGATGATACAGGTGCTGTCACCGATGGTATCCTTCCAGGTTTCCGCGATCTCATAAAAGCCGCTGTTAATGTAATTGTCTATGGAATCGGCTGCAGCCTCGTCCCTGAATGACTCACAAAGATTGGTGCATCTGCGTTCATTCTCATCAACAAGGAGTATGCAGCAATATTCCGAATCACATATTTTGCGGATATCCTTTATAACTTCGCTGAAGGTCTGACGGGTGTTGTTTGCTCCGCGGAGTTTGATGCAGGTCTGCAATACTGCGGCAGAGGTATCGGCAGAAAGAGTCGCCCTCTGTTCGGAATCGACAGCAGGTGTAACATCGTAAGAATATATACAGTACGCGATGTTTTCCTTGTCTGATTCCAGCGGAAGAAGGAACATATTCAGCCAGAGCCCCATCTGCGGCAGACTGACATAGGAATGAAGAGGCTGTCCGTTAAACGCGCATCGGCAGCAGAAATCTTCAAAATTCTTATTTTCGGGCAGGTATTCGGCATAGGGAGAATCAGGGATGAACGGGCGGTGCATAACGTTCATCATATCATCGCAGTGAGCCTTGTTTCCTGCGGCTATACGTATATTCCCGTATCTTCCGTCAGGGAACCTCTCAACAGAAATAATACAGGTCTTACTTTTATAAACGGAAAGTATCTTATCTAAATCCATAATAAGCCCCCTGCAAACGATCATTATTTATGATATTATAACACAATTTTTTGAAAATTACAATACCTTACCGTCAAAATGACGAATTATCTAAAGCATATACATCTTCGCTCCGAGAGCACGCGGCGCCTTTTATCCGATTGACAGCAGTTCGCCGTTGTGGTATAATAATATGATAAGATCGCAGGAAGGAGAAGTCAGCGTGAGCAGGGATCAGAAACGTTCGGAATCGGCAAAAAGATTTGACAGGAAAATAAAGATCAAAGCCGCAGTAGGTGCAGCGGTATGCTCCCTTGTGATCGGTACCGGCGCCGCCGGATATCTGTATTACGACTCGTTCTATTCTTCGGGATGGCATACTCACGATGACGGTACCTATTATATACTTCCCGACGGAGAACGTGCTGTCGGTATGCAGCTGATAAACAACAGCACCTATATCTTTGACAGCAACGGCATGATGCTCAAAGGCTGGCAGGAGTTTGAAGGCGAGAAATACTATCTCGATGACTCGGGCGTATTGCAGAGAGGACGCATCACAATTGACGGCGAGGAATACTATCTCGCCGATGATTCGGGTATACTCAGGACAGGTCTGCGCGATTTCAACGGCATCGAGTTCTTTTTTGACGATCACGGCTTCCCAAGCGGAGGCATCAACGGTGATAATGATTCGGCACGTTTTTATGACGAGAACGGCAGGCAGTCCACCGGCTGGACAAAAAGAGACGGTATGCGCTACTATTTCAGGAGCGACGGCACCATGGCTACGGGTCTGCTGGAGATAGACGGCAATATATTCTCTTTCTCCCCCGACGGACATATGCTCACAGGCGTGCAGACCTTTAACGGTCAGGTGTATGACTTCGGAGAAAACGGTGCAGCCTTCAAAGGCTGGCGCGAGATCGACGGTAAATTCCAGCACGCCGATGAACAGACCGGCGCTATGAGCAACGGTTTCTGCGTAATTGACGGCAAGACCTACTATTTTGATACCGACTTCTTCATGGTGACAGGCAGTGCCGAGATCGGCGGCAAAAAGTATATGTTCAGCAGCGATGGTGTGATGTTCACAGGCTGGTATGCCGATGACAGCGGAGACAAGTATTATTACGGTGAGGACGGTGCCGCAGTCACAGGTACGGTCAATATAGACGGAGACCTGTACAACTTTGCCGATACAGGCAAGCTCAGACGCGAATGGTATGTGGATCCGGAAACAGGCAAGGCTTACTACTTCGGCAAGGACGGCGTGGTGCAGTCAGGCTTTATGTGCGAAAAGGATGACGTTTACTACTTTGACCCCGTCACCCACGAAGCCGTCTCGGGATGGCTCAACGTTTACCCTTACCCCGAAGAATTCAAGGCAAGGATAGAAAAGTACATCAGCGATATGAAAGCTGGCAGCAGCGGCTACAACAGCGGTTACGATCTTCTGGCTAAAAACGCTTACAACGCTATCGGTGAAGATGTATTCAAGCAGCAGTATTTCCATGAAGACAACAAGATGGCACAGGGTTTCACTACCCTCGGAGGAACTACTTTTTATTTCGATCCGATCACAGGCATAAAGGCTACGGGCTGGAGAGAGATCGAAGGCAAGAAATACTATTTCGGATACATGGGTGCAATGGTCACAGAACCCACAATCGTTGACGGTGTGTACTATGTCTTCACCGAAAAAGGACAGCTCGCAAAAGGCATAGTCGAAACAGGCGGCAAGATCAGATACGGCACAAGCGACGGCTCCTCAACGGACGTGTGGGTCAAGGGACAGCTGGTCAAAGAGGGCGAAGACACCTATTATATAGGACCCGACGGATATGCTCTGACAGGTCTGCAGACCGTTTCAGGAAAATACTACGTATTCGGCAATGACGGAAAGCTGATAAAAGGATTTGCTTCTCTCGGCAGCGATCTCTATTATATGACCGAGAACGGAGCAGTCATCAACAAGTGGGTGACTACCGAGGATAAAAGCAGATACTACTTCGGCAGCAACGGAAAAGCCGCATCAGGCTGGACAGATATAGACGGTATAACCTTCTGGTTTGACAGCAGCCACCATATGGCTGACGGTCTTACCGAGATAGACGGCGTGAAGTACTACTTCGCTGGCGGAGGACTCAGAAGAGGTCCCACCACCTTTGACAATAAGCTCCATGTGCCCAATGAGAAAGGTGCCCTCGTAAAGGGTTGGGTCACCTGGAACAACAAACGCTACTACTGCGAGGAAGAAGGCATCCCCCTTGTCGGCGTCACAAAAGAGATCGACGGCGTAAGCTATACTTTCGGCAGCGACGGTGCACTGATCTGACGCGCAAAAGTAGGTTTCCTTTTACTTTTGCGTTGTAAATAAGATAAATCGGAATTTGTCTGACTGATTTGCTGACTATCCATTATTTACAAGGCTTTTGAGTCTTCGTATCGTAAACGGAATGAGACAGAAGGTAAACACGGCGGATTAATGTTTTATTTGGAGGATACATATATGGTTGTTATAAAAGAATCAACCCATGCAGACATCAAGGATATACAGAGACTTTGGGCTGATGAAGATGTAATGAAGTATATCTGGCCGGGCGGATTACATGAAACGGAAGACGCTGTGCGGGAATGGTTAGACAGACATATCTCTGCCAGACCCAAACAAAATCACTATTCGATTTTTGAAGATGGTAAATACTGTGGTGAGACTCATTATGGTATAGACGAGACGACGAGAAGTGCTGCTTTGGATATCAAGTTGTTTGAATTTGCCAGAGGACGGGGGATTGCAACGCAGGCGTTGGAATATTCAATTAAAGAAGCATTTAAAAACGGCGCAGAAACACTGTGGGTAGATCCGCATCCGGATAATACCAAAGCAATATCCCTATATCAGAGACTTGGTTTTATCCAAAAAGAAATGCCTAAACATGTTATTGCTATGGGAGAAGACCCGGATAGATTTGTATATATGGAACTACGCAAAGAGTGAAACTATATGGTGGCTGCCATTATTGACAAATATGGCGTATGTCGGTGGATTTCAATTTAACAAACTCCTGTTTATCTCAGGAACACTCTTGTAAAAAGAAAGAATGATAAAGGCTTGGCAGTCAACTGCCAAGCCTTTTGTATTTCGTATAAGCTGACTCAGAATCTGCTGTTTTCAAGTAGCCAGCGGGCGACTCCGTCCGAAGAATTACTGCCGATAACCGCAGTGGCGCACTCTTTGAGTTTCGGGTGCGCATTCTCTACAGCATAACATTCATCAGCCGCACGGAACATATCAAGATCGTTCAGGCCGTCTCCAAAAGCCACAACTCTTTCGCAGCCGAGAAGATCTTTCAGACGGGCTATCGCTGATGACTTTGACACTCCTTTTGGCATGACTTCAAACATAAGTGCATCCGAGTAGATATCCCTCTGGAGCAGACAGCGGTATTTGTCCTTGTAGCGCGAATAGAATGACGGTAGGATGTTGTCCCAGCCTATACAGTTTATATAGAAGATCTCGCCGGAATAAAGCTCATCCTCGGTAAAGCAAGGGCACACGCGCTCATCGTCACGGGTGTCGATAAACTCCTTTGCCTCATCGGAAGATCTCTCGCGGATGAAGGAGAACCTCTCCCTGCCCTGCTTGAAGGCATAGACTATAGGATAAACGCCTGCATCTCCGAGTTCATGCAGAAGATCAAGGACGCTGCTGTCGAAGGGATTGCTTGTGATAAGACTGCCGTCCGCGTTGTCGATTATCATTGAGCCGTTGTAAGTAATAACAGGGAAATGAGCGGTAAATCCAGCCGCTTTCCGTGCAGTGACGATAGATCTCGCAGTTGCGTATGAGAAGATCAGTCCCCTGCCCACAAGCTCATTGATCGTCCTGTTGGTGAAATCCGAGGTGAACTGATCCTCCCGAAGAAGCGTTCCGTCGAGATCCGATACATACAATGTCTTCATAGTGTCCTCCTTTATCTGCGTGTGAATATCTTTTGCAGCCTGAGCTGAACGGATGTCTGCACAATCAAAAAGCCCCTGCCTCATCCTCTCAGGGATGCAGCAGGAGCCGCAGAGCTGCTGTTATTCTGTTTAATGCCGCAGTCATGCTTTCCGTCCCGATGATGTTTCTTTTCTCAGATGCCGAAGTTGACGGTACAAACTGACCAAAAACCCTCATAATGAACCTCCTGCAAGACAGATGCGGCCATGTTCTCTTCACAAGACCATTTTACCGCATCCCGATGCAATTGTCAAGAGGCTTTTTGCAGTGCTTTAAACTGCGGAAGATATGCACAGAATTATCAACCTTACAGCGATATTAATGGATGTTATGACGAACATTTGTCCGCCGATAGCAATAAACGATAATACTACAAGCAATTTTTGCATATTTTTATATTGTTTAACTTGTTATTGTGCAACAACTACAAGGGAATTGTATGTTTTTTATGTGTATGCACAAATTTTCAACAGGCAAGCCGATTTGTATTTACAATTTTAACGTGTCATGCTATACTTTGTGTAACCTGAAAGGGCGCAGAATCAGTTGTATGTTGTGTTGTCATATTAGACGATGCAAGAATATTAACATAGGAGGCGGTATGTATGGGAACGCTCTCTGCGGCGGATGAATTCTTCAATGTCAGACGGCTCGATGTGCAGAAGATCGAAAACCTGCTGAGAAGCGGAAGTCTCTACAACTGCCGCTCCGAACTTGATTCGCTGCTTGATGAGATCAGGTTCGATGATCTTCACTCGCTGGTACTCAGAATGTATGTCTGTACAGACATATACATCTCGGCGAGAAGCTTTTCAAGAGAGCTCGGGATCTCCGACTCTGCGTTTGCCGAGCAATTCGGCGAGGCTGATGACATCGAACTGAAGATTACCGCTGTTGACGGCACAAAAGATCTGCTGTACATACTTGTCGAACAGTGCATAAACTGGAGGATAAAAGCTTCGAGGGAAAACGTCGGCAGCGTGGTTAAGAACGCTCAGAAGTTCATCGAGTCGAACTATATGCGCGAGGACATCTCCCTTAATTCCATAGCCTACGAGGTAGGTCTCAGCCCCTCGTATTTCAGCTCTCTGTTCAAAAAAGAAACAGGCAAATGCCTCTCGGATTTCCTCAATGAGGTACGTATCAACAGATCAAAGCAGCTGCTCTGCTGCACATCGAAGATGATTTATGAGATCGCATTTGAAGTCGGTTTTCAGGATTACAGATATTTCAGCCAGATTTTCAAAAAGTTCACGGGACAGACACCGAGACAGTTCCAGACGAAAGCAAACCTCTCCACATAAGCATTTTTCTGCATACATATCATGACAGTTGTATATCAAAAATATCTCCCAATGGTGATTATTTTTCGGAGACCGTAAAATATTAAACATTTTAGGTAATATTTTTAGTATAAATGTACGCACCTATCAGATATAATGTAAGTACAAGTTAAGAGCTTATCCCTCGACGGGATGATAACACACGAAGCTTTAAGGAGGAAAATCAAATGAAAATGAAGAAATTTCTTGCAATTCTCGCATCAACAACTCTTTGTGCATCAATGTTTGCAGGATGCGGAAGCACAGACAGCAGCAATGACGGCGGCAACGCAGGCGGTAACGGCGGTGAAGGCGGCAATACCGAGAGCTCCGCTCCCGTGACCCGTGACGGCCCCATCAAGGTAGGTATCATCAACAACGATCCTAACGAGTCGGGCTACCGTACCGCTAACGATAAGGATCTTCAGGCTACATTCTGTGCAGCTAACGGCTTTGATGCAAAGTTCTCTTACAGCCTTAAAAATGACGAGCAGATCGCAGCTGCTCAGAAGTATATCCAGGACGAAGTAGATTACCTGCTCCTCTCCGCTGCTGATACAGCCGGTTGGGACAACGTCCTCAAGGAAGCTCAGACCGCAGGCGTTAAGGTCATCCTTTTCGACCGTACCATTGATGCAGACGAGAGCCTGTATGAGGCTTCCATCGTTTCCGATATGGCTAAGGAAGGTCAGACCGCCGTTGACTGGCTGAAGGGTCAGAACCTCGACAAGTACAAGGTCATCCACATTCAGGGAGTTATGGGTTCGGCTGCTCAGAAGGGCCGTTCGGGCGCACTCGATGAAGCTGCAAAAGCTGATCCCTCCAAGTGGGAGATCGTTTCTCAGCAGACCGCAGAGTGGAGCGCAGAAAAGGCTCAGCAGATCGTTCAGGCTGCTATCGATGCCAAGAAGGAATTCAACGTTATCTACGCTGAGAATGACGATATGGCAAAGGGTGCTGTTGCAGCTCTCGACAAGGCAAACATCTCTCACGGTGTAGGCAAGGACGTTATCATAATGGGCTTTGACTGCAACAAGTGGGCTCTTCAGGATCTGCTCGATCAGAAGTGGAACTATGACGGTCAGTGCAATCCTTTCCAGTCTCAGTACATAAAGGAAGTTATCGACAAGCTCGAAAAGGGCGAGAAGCTTGAGAAGAAGACCATCATCATGGATGAGAAGGGCTTCGACGCTACCACTATCACCAAGGAAGATGTTGAAAAGTACGGCATCGGCTAATCTATCAACCAGATCATAGTAAATTTCAATCTTAAAAGACAGTGCGGTGCGGCATATGGGGAAATGCTCTTATGTCCCCGCACTTTCTTTCTGGAAACACAGTCAGATCATGTGTTTCCGTAATGACGGGAGGCTGATCATAATATGAACGATGATTCGCTGCTTGAGATGCGTGGTATATGCAAATACTTTCCAGGTGTAAAGGCATTGCAGAATGTCGATTTCACACTGCGCAAGGGAGAGATACACGCTCTTATGGGTGAGAACGGCGCAGGAAAATCCACGCTGATAAAGGTGCTCACGGGCGTTCACGTAAAGGACGAGGGCGATATATTCCTGAAAGACAAAGGCAAGGTACAGATTCGTTCTCCTCAGGAAGCTCAGAACAACGGTATCAGTACCGTGTATCAGGAGATCACACTGTGCCCCAACCTTTCTGTTGCCGAGAACATTTTCATCGGCAGAGGCAAAGGCAAGTTCGTCAAATGGCGTTCTATGAACAAAAAAGCTCAGGAACTCCTTGACTCTCTCGGTATTGCCATCAGAGCTAATCAGCAGCTTGCAAGCTGCTCTATCGCGGTACAGCAGATGGTCGCCATAGCAAGAGCCGTGGATATGGAATGTTCCGTGCTCATTCTCGATGAGCCCACATCCTCACTGGACGAGAACGAAGTTGCCAAGCTCTTCACGCTGATGCGTCAGCTCAAAGAACGCGGAGTTGGTATAATCTTCGTTACTCACTTCCTCGATCAGGTCTATGAGGTCTGCGACAGGATCACCGTCCTCAGAGACGGTACGCTCGTCGGAGAGTATAAGATAGAAAATCTTCCGAGACTTCAGCTGGTATCCAAGATGCTCGGCAAGGATCTTGACGACATGGCCGATATCAAAGAAGCCGCACCCGTCTACGAAGGCAAGGACACAACGCCCGTATACGAAGGCAAGGGTCTGTGCTCCAGCGAGGGCATCAACCCATTCGATTTCGAGATCCACCCCGGAGAGGTCAACGGCTTTACAGGTCTTCTCGGATCCGGCCGAAGCGAGTGCGTGAGAACTATCTTTGGCGCGGACAAGGTAACAGGAGGCACCGTCAAGATGGACGGCAAACCTGTAAAGATCACCAAGCCACGTGAGGCTATGATGAACGGCATCGGCTATCTGCCCGAGGACAGAAAGCGCGACGGTATCGTGGGCGATCTTTCCGTAAAGGACAATATCATTCTGGCGCTCCAGGTCAAGACAGGTTTCTTCAAGCCCTTCTCCAAAGCCAAGGCGCTGGAGTTTGCAAACGAATACATCAAACTGCTCGATATAAAGACCGCTTCGGTCAATACGCCCATCAAGTCACTTTCGGGCGGTAATCAGCAGAAGGTCATCCTCGCAAGATGGCTCCTTACACATCCGAAATATCTGATCCTCGATGAGCCTACACGAGGAATAGACATCGGTACCAAAACCGATATACAGAAACTTGTACTCAAACTCGCATCGGAAGGTATGAGCGTTACGTTCATTTCCTCCGAGACCGATGAGATGCTCAGGACCTGCTCAAGACTTCTCGTTATGAGAGACAGAAAGCTCGTCGGAGAACTCACGGGCGATCAGCTTACACAGTCCGCTGTTATGAACACCATCGCCGGAGGTGAGAAGAATGCCGAATAACAATGTGCAGCCGCCCAAGGCATCCCTGTGGGCAAGGCTGACCCGTCATCAGATCGTCATACCTATAGCCGCACTTCTGCTGCTGACGATCTTCAACCTCATTGCAGATCCTTCGTTCTTCAATATCACTCTTTCCGACAACTCCAACGGCGATCCCGTTCTCGGCGGAAACCTGATAACGATCATAGACAACGGCTCCGAGCTGGCTATCCTTGCCATAGGCATGACGCTCGTTACCGCTGCTTCGGGCGGACAGGATATATCTGTCGGCGCTGCCATAGCCATAAGCGGAAGCGCACTGCTCCGTGTACTCTGCGGCGGTGAAAGAACTGTTGATACTTTCAAGAATCCGCTGATCCTCGCATTCCTGATCGCTTGCCTCGTATCAATGGCATTCGGCGCATTCAACGGTGTGCTTGTGGCATTCTTCAAGATCCAGCCAATGGTAGCAACACTCATACTCTTCACCGCAGGACGCAATATCGCCTGCTGGATCAACAACAGCGAACTTCCCGTTGTGAATGATGAAAGACTCGGTTACTTCGGGAACTACATTCCCGGCATCCCGATTCCGACACCGTTCCTTATCGCAGTTGCCTGCTTCATCATCACATTCCTGATAATGAAATTCACCAACATCAGCCTGTATGTACAGTCGGTAGGTATCAACGAGAAGTCCTCCCGTCTGAACGGTCTCAATCCCGAACTCATCAAACTGATGACTTACGTTTTACTCGGTCTCTGTGTTGCAGTGGCAGCACTCATCAAGGTAGGACGTATCTCCCAGATCAACTATTCGGTGATCGCCAAGGATATCGAGATGGATGCCATCCTTGCCGTAGCCCTCGGAGGAAACGCTCTCGGAGGCGGTAAATTCAGCATAGCTTCATCCGTTCTCGGTGCATACGTTATCCAGTTCCTTACCACTACACTTTACAAGTTTGAAGTCAATGCAGCCGCTCTGCCCGCTTTCAAGGCAGTAGTAGTTATACTTCTCGTTGTGATGAGTGCCCCCACGGTAAGAGAAAAGTTCTCGCGTCTCGGCAGGAAGCTGAAAAAATCAAAAACTGCCGAAGCCGGAAATTCATGAGCACTGAAGGAGGTAATGAATATGAGTAATGTCAACAGCTCCGTCAGTGCGGTAAAGAAGACCCGCAAAAGAATGACAGACACCAACCTTCTTACCACTATAACCGTCACGGTCTTTGTGGTGATGTATGTCTGTGCAATACTTTTCCTCAAAGAGGGCTTCCTCAAGCCCCAGACAATGCTGAATCTCATAAGCACAAACGCTTATCTGATAATACTCGCTTGCGGTATGAGCCTCGTAATGATAACAGGCGGTATCGACATCTCCGTCGGAGGCGTTACTGCTTTAGTCGCGATGAGCTGTGCAGTATATCTTGATATGCATGACGGAAACGTTTATATCTCGATGCTGATAGCGATAGGCATCGGTCTTGCATTTGGTCTTGTTCAGGGATTCCTGATAGCATATCTGAAAATACAGCCGTTCATCGTGACTCTGGCGGGTATGTTCTTTGCAAGAGGTATGACAACCATCGTTCACACCAACCCGTTCAACGTAAGCAACAAGGACTTTGTCGAGCTCAAGGATACAAGGATCATAATCCCGCTTCTCGGCTCCACCACAAAGAAAGGCAAGTTTATCCCCGCAACCATAGAGATAGGCGTTATAGTGGCGCTGGTGATAGTTCTGCTGCTGTTCTGCCTGCTTAAATGGACTAAGCTCGGCAGAAGCTTCTATGCAGTCGGCGGAAACAAACAGAGTGCTCTTATGCTCGGTATCAATGTGCAGAGAACAACTTTCATCTCCTATGTGATCTGCGGTCTGCTGGCAGGTATAGGCGGATTCGTTTACTTCATGCACGTAGGTTCTGGTTCACCGTCCCACGCAACGGGTGCTGAGATGAACGCTATCGCTTCGTCGATAATCGGCGGCACCATGCTGACAGGCGGTGTCGGAAACATAATAGGTACGCTCTTCGGCGTGCTGACTCTTGCACTGATACAGAACATCGTGGCTTCGCTGGGTCTCGATCAGCCCTGGTGGACCGGTATCACCATCGCTGCAATGCTCTGCATCTTCCTTGTGATACAGAGTATCATAATCTCAAGACGCAAGAAAGCAGATATGAAAGCTGCGGCTGCTCAGTCAAATAAGGAAGCCGCACCTGCCTCATAATAAACGCAAAAAGGGACTGTTTATACAGTCCCTTTTATATTTGTCATCCAAGTGCTTCGGCAAGTGACTGCGGTATGCCCCTCGGTCCCCTGACGGCGAAGATACCGAACTCTTTACCGAGGCGTTCAAACGTGAAACAGTCCTGCTTGTAACGCTTCAGGAGTCTGATCTTCATCAGTGATTTGATGATCAGCCCATCGGTATGAAAATCATAAGGAATATCGGTCTCGGTGACAAGACATTTGAACAGCACCGCCGAGATCGGCGCACCGACATACAGGAAAACCGTATCCCCTTTTTTGATGCCCTTGCCCTGCTTCCATGTGATCTCCTCTGCTTTTCTGAACGCCCCGATAACGTCATAGTACTTGGGATTTGACGGAACGAGCCACGCTTTCGGGGGACGGATCTCCCTCCTCTTTTGGGCGGATGCCGTCACGGAGAAGCTGTAGTCAACGGCACTTATTACGGCATCCAGCGGAACTGTACCGTCAAGCACTACAGACAACCAGTTTCCTCGGCTGATATGATAGCCCGCATAGTAACCCTCCTGCCCGAGAAGGATATCACGCATCAGCAGGTCGTTGAGTTTGAAGTTCAGCACATCTACTCTGCCGTTCCTGCCTCGGTCAAGCTTGTCATAGGATATATCCATTATTATGCTGAACCACTTCTGATTATCCGAGTGGCGGAATACAGCATATTCGGGAAACTTTGCCCAGAGATACTCAGGGGCGGCGCCGTATTTTTTTCCGATATATTCGATCACGTCCTGACGCAGTGAGTCAGACATTTTCATCCCTCCGCATATGATTTCTTACGATATTATATCACAAGAGGCTCATAAATTCAAGTACAGGAGCATAGTATCATAAGGGGGGTGCTGTATCATGCTTGAACTTCTGCTGTCACTTTTATCGGAACATTTCCTGTTCTTTGCACTGCATTTCGATAACCGCTCTGTCTTTCCGAAGCCGCTTTCCGCCAAAGAAGAACGCGCCTGCTTCGAGCGTCTTGCCAAGGGTGACAAGTCCGCCAAAGATAAACTCATTGAGCACAATCTTCGGCTGGTGGCTCATATGATAAAGAAATACTACAAAGTTGCCTGCGATCAGGACGATCTTATCTCCATCGGCACGGTGGGTCTCATCAAGGCGGTTGGCACCTTTGATGCTTCAAAGGGCAGCCGATTTGCTACATATGCTTCACGGTGCATAGAGAACGAGATACTCATGCACTTCCGCAGTCTGAAAAAGACTGCCAACGAAATACACTTTGACGAGCCCATCGACACCGACAAGAACGGCAATGCGCTGACCCTCATCGAGACCGTGGCGGACGAGAGCTGCATCGATGAACTTGTGGAACTGAACGTATCATCGCAGAAACTCTATGAGCTTATCGAAAAACACCTCACAGACCGTGAGCGGGAGATCATGACCCTGCGCTACGGGCTTTACGGGAAGCGTCCCCTGACCCAGCGGGAGGCGGCGCAGAAGCTGGGTATCTCGCGCTCCTACGTCTCGCGGATAGAGAAGGCGGCTATCGACAAGCTGAGGGAGAGGTTTGGGTAAACTTGACAATCTCGAAAAAATGGTAAAATAAAAGAAAAACAAATAGAACGATAAATGAAATGTCAGATGAAAAATGAAGGACAAATTGGTATCTCTGTTAAAAGAATATTCCTCGCTCAATGAAATCTATCATTGTCTCCTTTCATGGGTATTCGTGGAATAACATTCCTGAATTATTAAGAGTTGATGATAAAATAATAGATTCTGATATTGCTAAAAATATTATGGGAGGTGCTAAAAATTGAATATTGAAAAGATCAATGAATTTGCACACGAACACGGTTATGAAACCGTTGAAAAACTCCTACCATGGAATGGTTATGAAGTTTACGAACCCATTCGTCACAAAGACATCAGTTCTAAAATTGGTCCCCCTTTGATTATCTTGGTAAAAAATGATGAAATAAGATTTTCAACCGAAGAAGAAGCTTTTCAGCAATTACATGATTCTATTGAAAATGACGAAGACTAAACCGCCCGTAACAAGGCGGTTTTCTTATGCCCCTGCTTCGGTGTTTTGACTGCCGGAAGTAATTTCTTTATCGGGTATTGAAAAAAATAAAACTATGTGATATAATGGAACTATAAGATTTTTATTTTTGGAGGTATAAATAAAATGGGAATGTTTGACAAGCTCATTGCAAATCTCAAGGCAAGCAAGAAGACTATTGTCTTCACCGAGGGCTGCGATGCACGTATCCTTTCGGCTGCTGACAGACTGCTCAAGGAAGGCCTTATGGGCGTTATCCTCTGCGGCAACGTAAACGAGGTCAACGATGCTGCAAAGGCAGGCGGCTTCAATATCTCAGGCGCTGAGATCCTTGATCCCGCTACCTATCCCGAGATGGACGCTCTCGTAGCACAGATGGTAGAGCTCCGCAAGGGCAAGATGACCGAGGAAGAAGTTCGCGCTGCACTCAAGAAGAGCAACTACTTCGGCACTATGCTCGTTAAGGCAGGCAAGGCTGACGCTCTGCTGGGCGGTGCTACATACTCCACAGCTGATACAGTTCGTCCCGCACTTCAGATCATCAAGACCAAGAAGGGTTCCAACCTTGTTTCTTCTTCCTTCATCCTTTTCAGAGAAAAGGACGGCAAGGAAGAGAAGATCGCTATGGGCGACTGCGCTATCAACCTCGGTTACACTGACAGGCTCGACAAGGACGGCAATGTAGTTCTCTCCGCTGCAAGACAGCTTGCTGAGGTCGCTGTTGAAACTGCAAGAACTGCTGATTTCTTCGGCATCGACCCCAAGGTCGCTGTTCTTTCCTTCTCGACCTACGGTTCAGGCAAGGGCGGCACTGTTCAGCTCAGCCACGATGCTGTTATCGAAGCACGCAAGATCGACCCCGAGCTCGTTATTGACGGTGAGTTCCAGTTCGATGCTGCTGTATCGGCAGAGGTTGCCAAGACCAAGTGCCCCGATTCCAAGGTTGCAGGTCAGGCCAACACCTTCATCTTCCCTCTTATCGAGGCAGGCAACATCGGTTACAAGATCGCTCAGCGTCTCGGCGGATATGAGGCTTACGGTCCTATCCTCCAGGGTCTGAACGCTCCCATCAACGATCTCTCCCGCGGATGCAACGCTGATGAAGTTTACAAGATGGCTATCATCACCGCAGGTATGGCATAAGCCAAAAACAGGATCATAAAACAAAAGGGACTGCTGAGCAGTCCCTTTTTTTCACCCTTATTTCAAGAGGATCCTTGTTGCCTTGACATTGACCCTTTCGGGTTCGAGTATCAGTTCTCCGATGGAATCGACACGGATGATGCCGCCCAGAGGATTGATGATACTGTCAATACTGCCGTTTATGTCGATATCCACCGATGAATACTCAAAGGCAAGCGTGGTATTTCTGAATGTGCAGTTCTTCATTACGAGACCGTTTATATAACACAGTCCCTGCAGGCTCTCGATCTCGCAGTTGATGAATGTCAGACCCTTGGTGTTCCATGCGAGATACTCCCCCGAGATCTTACAGTTCTCTATGGTGATGTTCTCGCAGTTCCAAAAAGCGTCACGCCCTATTATGACCGAGTTTTTCATGGTGACGTTCCTGCATCCGTCAAAGCTGTATTTGCCGTCGAGATATAGTCCGTCGATCTCCATATCCGAACAGTTCATACCGAGGTAATCGCCTTTTACCCTGATGTTTTTCAGGCTGACATCACTGCAGTCCCAGAGTGTCTCGGGGCCGTCGGTGAACTCAACGTTTTCCAGTCTGACTCCTCTGCATCGGCGTATGCCTTTTACTGCATGATATTTTGTATCGGTGATCGTCAGATCATTTGTGTACCACAGCGCAGCCCTTGCGCCCTGATCAAACACGGTGTTGTGTACATTGACATTACTGCTGTACCAGATCGGATACTTCCCCTTAAAGATAACTCCGCTCGTTTCAACATCCGTACTGTGCTTCAGCGGTGATTCGCCTACATCGAACTCACTGTCCCTCACAAGAATATCCTGCGCTGTGAACAGCGCACGCTCCTCATTATACATCCCCGTTACTACAGTTTTCATGGGAGACCCTCCTTGTGTGGAAAACATCCCCGATGCTTTATTCGGCACCGGGGATAATATACTTTAATATCAGACCGTAACGTTCTCTCCAACGAGACCGACATATGCGCCCTGAGCTGCCTCGGCAGACTCGGGATGAGCAAGGAGCCACTTGTTGCAGGCTGTCATCCACTTGTCTTCTTCATTCTTGGCTGTCAGAGCAGGCACAGGACCGTTGGTTCCCTTCGGAAGCACGATCGCTACCTTAAAGCCCTCTCCCTCAGCTGCGGAACAGGGAGCATAGTGCAGGCTGGTCTCGTAAACCTCCACAACCTGTCCCTTCTTTGCAAGGAATGCCTTTACCTTGGATGTATCGAGCTTACCGTCTACGATATCATCTGCCTTAGCCAGCAAAAGAATGAAATCGGTAGAGCCGATATTCAGCTCGCTGTCACGGTGATACTCCAGGCAGTTGAGTTTGTGGTTATGGCCGTTGCAATAGCCGATCTGGATCGGCATTCCGCCGTAGGCATTGTTCTGAAGCACGCCGAAATCACAGGTGTATTCCAGTGCAGCACAGCTCATAACATACTCGACCCCTTCGGGAAGAGGAGTTGCTTCATCCAGTGCCTTGACAAGGCATGACGTATCATAACCGAGTACCTTTCCGTAAGGTTTGAATTCCGGATCGTTTACAGAATAGATCTTCATTTTAAATATCCTCCTAAATTATTCTATTACGCAGCGCACTTATACTGCGCTGTGATGATATATCTATCATACCATTCCTATTACGCAAAGTCAAGGCAGATATTTCCACATAAGCCGCGGCGACATACCGATTATTGCTATGCACGCCCTCGGTCATCAGTGCTTTTTGAGTGTCAAGCTGATAAGGTCAAGACCGCCGAGACCGAAATGCAGTCTGATGACGGTATAGCGCGAGAACAGAGGAACATTATCGGATGAGAAGCTCACGGGTTTGCCTCCTGTACCGTTCCAGGTATAGGTGCCCCATACCGAACCTGTGGAGAAAAGTGTGACAGGCATCTGAGCAAGTTCGCTCTGAGTTGAGCTTGCAGTCAGGGTAAGCGAATACATACCCGGTGCAGAGACATCAAGCGTGAAACTGTGATCCTTGTTCATTGCGGTCTTCACATCCGAGAGGTCGATGGTCAGGTCACCCGTGAGTTTATAAACTCGGCTCGATGCTTCGGGATCCACGGTCTCTTCGGGTTTGCCCACGATCTCCACCTTTTCATCACAGCCCAGAACACGCTTCATCGCGTGGGTAGAGAGCAGGAACCCGAGGATGTTGCAGGCACTGCGCTGGAGTTCTCCCCGTGTGAGGGTGCCGTTTTCAAGTGATGCGATAACATTGTCGGGATGGTTTTCGCCGTCTGCGCAAACCATATACACATCGTTCTGTGCTCTGACCATGGCAGCGAGGTCGCTCTTGTCGGGAGCCTTGCCTCGGACGTTTATATTTGCCCACCAGTCAGTCATGGCAAAGCCGTCGAAGCCCCATTCATCGCGGAGTATCACAGTATCGAGATCATAGCTGCCTGCGGTCCAGAGATCATTGACCTTGCCGTAGGTAGTCATTACCGATCTTCCCTTTCCGTCGCGTACAGCTATCTCAAAGCCTCTGAGATAGATCTCTCTGAGGGCTCTCTCCGAGACAGCGGCATCGAGGAAGTGACGGTTGGTCTCCTGATTGTTTCCGCAGAAGTGCTTGATCGTTCCCTCTACGCCCTGACTGTGCAGACCTTTGAGTTCAGCGGCTGCGATCATACCCGTGAGATAGGGATCTTCGGAGAAATACTCAAAGTTTCTTCCGTTGAGGGGGTGGCGGTGGATATTCATACCGGGCCCCAGCAGACAGTCAACTTTATTGGCTCTCATCTCAGCGCCCATGAACTCAAACAGTTCTGTGACGAGTTCTCTGTTGAATGTGGCAGCGATCAGCGTACCGTTCGGCAAGCTGAATGCCTTTGTTCCCACATCGAGGCGCATACCCGACGGCCCGTCCGAACAGCAGCCGCAAGGCACGCCCAGTTCTTTCAACCTTTCGGAGACACCGCCGAATGCAGCGGCAGTGCCCGGTGTTACCTTCGGCGAGCACATACCCTCGCCGTGTACAAGGCAGTCAAGGTCAGTATCGGTCAGCTGAGCAACAAACTCCTCAAGAGTATTCTTACCCATTGCCACATCGGTGAACTTTATGCCCTTATCCCCTGTGAAAGCTATTTCCTCGGGGAGATCCTGACGGCGGCGCTCATCCTCTGAGACTTCGAGCAAAGGTACAGGCTCGAACTTTATACTGCCGCCCTCGTTTATCATTCTGTCGAAAGGCATGACCGGTGCGAGAGCCTGTATGCAGTGCTCGACTATTACATCCTCATCGAATTTGAACTCGGCTATGGGGGTGACATCTGCGGAGTTCTTTCCTATGCAGATAACATATCTTCTGTCGGAAGGCAGTACCCAGCAGTTCTTGTGACCTGTGATCCCCGAATCGTCATAGAGAGCAATATCCTTATATCTCAGAGGGATGCTTACCGTGCAGGACTCACCGGGTGCGAGTTCGCGTGTTTTTGCAAAGCCGCAGAGGACACGCTTCGGGGCACAGAGCGCACCTTTCGGGACATCGGCATACTCGCAGTAGAGCTGCACGACTTCCTTGCCGGAGCGTTTGCCCGTATTGGTAACTTTTATCTTATAGAGCGTATTATCCCTGTTGACGCTTTCGACAGTGCTCTCGAAGGATGTATATGAAAGTCCGTACCCGAAAGGATAGCGCACTTTCTCGGAAGCAAAAGTCTGGAAGTAGCGGTAGCCCACAAATATATCTTCCTTGTAAAAATTGCGGTCACGGTCATAGAAGTACTTGTCCGAGGGATAGTCTGTGATGCTGTATGCGATGGTATCGGGCAGTCTTCCCGAAGGTGACAACTCTCCGAGCAGAAGCTTTGCGGTACCCGTACCGCCTGTCATGCCGCCCTGCCATACATACAGCACAGCCTCTGGCGTAAACTCATCTATGAAACTCATATCAATGATATTGCCGACATTCAGCACGACTATCAGCTTTTTGAAATACCGTCTCACCACCGAAAGCATCTGTCTCTCACCGTCAGAGAGCATATATGAGCCGGCCTTGCAGCTGTTGTCCTGTTCCTCGCCTGCTGTTCTTCCGATGACTGCTATGGCAGCCTTAGAGGTCACTGCAGCCTTTGCGGCGACTGCATCCGTAAGCGGCATCTCCTCCTGGGACCACGGCTCACCGCCCCAGCCCTCACCGCGGTCATAGGGGTGTTCTTCAACCCAGTCCGTATAGACTTTCAGCAGTTCCTTGTTGAGCTTAGCGCCTGCCTCGGAAAGTCCGTCAACGATGCCTGTCACCTTAGAAACA
>Ga0265300_10001709_pt1 | contig 20090 bp, 15 predicted proteins | sample AusTroGonzalo_MG_FD_193482 | JGI IMG/M metagenome (GOLD analysis project Ga0265300, IMG submission 193482) | Bovine rumen microbial communities from tropical cattle in Woodstock, Queensland, Australia - Gonzalo_03 | ecosystem: Host-associated > Mammals > Digestive system > Stomach > Rumen ...
GGCATAGCCGGCCAGAACCTCGTCGGAGAGGGACAGCCCGCCCAGTTCCGCTATCATCCGGAGCGCAAAGGCGGCATCGGCGGAACCTCCGCCCAAACCTGCACCCACCGGGGAAAGCTTTTCCAGAAAGATTTTCATGGGCGGAAGCTTGTAATCCTGCGCCAAAAGGAAGTAGGCCCGGGCTGTAAGATCCTGCAGCGGGTCCCAGTCCACGCCTTGGGCGCGGGCAATGGAAATCATCAGCTTTCCGTCCGGCGAAATGGCCTGTGCAAGGGCTCCGTAGCGTTCCTGTAGCCCCATCAGCGTGCGGCTGTAATCGTCTCCGGTAACAATCTCCAGTACGTCGTGAATGTCCGGATAGGGGAGGAAGACGGTCTCCAGGTCGTGGAAACCGTCGGGCCGCTTGCGAAGCACGTTCAGGCCCAGGTTCAGCTTAACATTCGGAAAGGTGATCACGAACGCAAATATACTAAATCTTATTCAATCCAGATGCCGGTGAAGCAACCGTTAAAACAGAAAGGAAGCATTTGCTCTCCCTGCAGGAGCAGGTGATTATTCCCGGAAGCGTCGCTAAGGGCGGCGTACAGTATTCCGTCCTTCAGGGCCGAACAGGCGTGGGTGTACAGGATGTATTGCCCCGACGGAACATCGGCATAGCTTTTTCCGTTCCACACCGTTTTTACCCGTCCGCCGTCCAGATAGATGGCAGCCCGTTCCGGATTGTCCGGGTACAGATAGGCCAGGGGCAGGGCGCACTCCATTTGCTGCACAAGTCCTTTTTCGCTCCGGAACCAGTAAGAAAAGCCATTTTGCGCGCTCACGGTGCTGTATCCTCTTACCAGCAAATCCTCTTCCGATGGCACCAGGCGGCAGAGATGCACCGTTTCCACGTCCCGGATGCCCAGCGAAAGCGCTACGTCGTCTTTTACCAGCACCAGCGAGCTGCTGCCGGCGTTGCGCTGTTCGGTCCGGAATACGCTGCCGTTCCATACCCGGATGTCGTAAACGGTCTCCGCCTCTTCGGCCTGGATTCTCCGGGCCAGTTCCTCCCCCCGCATCACGTGGTACTCCCAGTCGGCCCCTTTCTCTTTCAGGATGGGGAGGGCGTAGCTGTAGCATACCTCGTCGCCGTCCCACATGAGGGCGCCGCCTTCCCATTCCCGGTCGTCAAAAGAGCCCAGCACCTTGGCCGATGAATGGGAAAGCACCTCGCGCCCGTTTTCCCGGAACGAGAAGCCGCTGCCCCCCGCCCTTTGCCCCAGGGTATAGAGGCGGCCGTCCTTATACAGCAGCCCCCGGAGGATTTCGTCTCCTGCGTAGCTGAGCATCAGTTCATTATCTCTGTAAACGTAGGTGGTAGTTCCGTCCGAATCGTCCCGCCACAGGTGGCCGTCCCTTACGCGGTGCCGGTCCGGTTCGGCATAATGACCGGCCGGCACATCCAGGATTTCTTCTCCGTCTTTCCATAACACGATATGCGCTCCGGACAAGTCTCCGTCCCGCCAGGGAACGCCGTCCGGAAACTGCAGGGCGCTCACATATACGGAAGGCAACCTCTCCTCCTCATGGTCTGCAGGAGTGTTTCCACGGGCGGCTTCCGTGTAGTATTTATACCGGTCCTGCGTCCGCATCCATCGGGGCGTTCCGGCGTAAAAAGGTTTTTGACAGGAAACGGCTGCCAGCAGCAGCACAACAGCACTTATCGCACGCATAGGTCCATTTGTTTTTGGGCCAAGTTAGCGATGAAAAACAAAAAACAGCACAATCGGTTTGTCGCTTGTACTGTTTTTTACGAAGATTTATCTGTTTCAACCGATTTGGGACTAACGTTCCCCAAAGCTGAAACGTACGCCGGCTTCCACTTCCACGCGGAGCGGCTGGATGGTGCGGATGGAACGGGGCTGGTTTTGGGCCCCAAAGTAATAGCGGACGCTGGGATCCAGGAACAGGCCCACCGTGGGAGTAAGGCGGTATTCCACGCCCAGGCCACCGGCCACCGACCACTGGATGCGGTTGCCGTGCTGGCTGAAATGGATGTCCGGGGAATAGTGGATTAGATAGTCGTTGTTCACCAGGAATTCTCCGGCTCCGCCCACAAAGGTATGCAGGCGCCAGCGGCCGTTGTCAATGATATTGAAATAGAAATTGAGCGGGACACCCAGCCAGTGCTGATGGTTGTCTATATCGGTTAATCTGTCGATATGGATATTATTGCTAATGTCGTTGTAGCATCCCAGGAAGGTGCGGCTCATATAGGTATAGCGGATACCGGTACCCAGGGCCAGGCGGGAATTAAAATGGTATTTTACGCCGATTCCCAGCGAGAAAGGCAGGCTGAAATTCAGCTCCGGCTGTTCGTTGAACACGCCGTGATCTACCACGGGAGCCAGCAGGGGCATGGAACCGGGAGCCCGGTTGACGCCCTTGTAAGACACTTCTCCCCGCGTATTGCCCTGCATCTGTCCGGAAGCGGTGAAGGAAAAGCCGCGGGGCTCCTTCTGCTTCCTTTCCGAATAGGCCAGCTTGTTAAGGGCATCGTTGTCTTCTACGGCCGATTCCGGCATGGTGTCCGGCTGCACTGCTGCAATGGTGGAAACTTTTTCTTCCAGCGGGGTGGAGATGAATTCCTGGACTTCTTCTTCCTGCTCCAGGGCGGGGATTTCCTCTGCAGGAACGGCCGGAACCTCTTTAATAACGGGTTCCGGCACGTGTGCGAGACGCGAGACGTTCCGGGCAACTTGTTCCTCTATGGGAAGAACAGTTGCCTCCGGAGTCTCGACAATAGATATAGTGGGGTTAGAATGTTCTGTTACGCCAGGAGCGTGCAGGAAAACAACCAGAGCAATGGCTGCGGCGGCTGCAACGGCAGTGAAGCCCCAGGCCCACACCGGGAAGATACGGCGCCGGTTAAGACCGGCTTCTACGCCTTCCCATACTCGGGGCGATACAGGTTCTTCGGCCTGCTGCAAGATTTCCCTTATGGCTATGTCAAATTCCTTTTCTTTCATTGTTTCTCTTTTATCATTTCCTGCAGCCTGATGCGCGCCCTTTGCAGTTTGGAACGCGAGGTGGCTTCCGTACAGCCTAATTCCTGGGCGATTTCCTTGTGGGAATAACCTTCCAGCACGTACATATTGAACACGGTCCTGGCATCGGCGGGCAAACTCCCTATCATGCGCATAAGGTCCGCGTATCCCATCTTTTCAATGGGGGTGGCTTCTTCCGTGAACAGGCCGCGGGCCTCCTGGATATCGTCGCTAAGGCCCAGGGCGTCTGTTTTCCTGAGATGCATCAGTGCAGTATTGACAAAGATCTTTCTGGCCCAGCCTTCAAACGATCCGGCTCCGGTATAGCTGTCCAGCTTTTTGAACAAGGAGATGAAGCCTTCCTGCAGTACATCCTCGGCGTCTTCCCGCTTACCCATATAACGCAGGCAGAGGGCCATCATTTTGGGCGCCAGGGTGTTGAAGAGCTGCTTTTGCGCTTTTCTGTCACCCTCCTTGCATGCGGGTACCAGACTTTCCGGGGACGACGAACCGCCAGGGGATTCTTCTACCCTTGTCCATGTAATAAGATGCAAGTTATGCCGAAAACGTTTCAACGGGTGGTCCGGATTTTGTTCTTTCAGGACAAATTTCGCAAAAAAAAATTGAATCGGCGAAGGGAAGTTGTATGTTTTTCGCAAAAGGTGTATTTTTGTAGTCATTATGAAAAAGGTCCTGGCAGCGCTTGTGCTGCTTCTCCATATTGGTGTGTTCTCTTCCGTGGCCCAGCAGGTGGAAAGCTACCTGGTGGATGCGGTTTCGTTGTACAGCAACGGGGAGTATAAACAGGCAAAGGACCGGCTGGAAACCCTTTCGGCCATTGCTCCGCAGGACGATGCAGTGTGGTACTACCTGGCCTTGTCGGAGGCCGGTCTTCAGGACTTTTCCGCTGCCCGCAAACATCTGGAACAGGCCATTGGCCTGGACAAGGGCAACTACTGGTACCGGCAAACCTTGGCCCGCCTGTACCTTACCCAGGGAGAGACGCAGCTGGGTATCGAAATGTACGAAGATCTGGTAAAGGATTTCCCCGATAAGGACGGCCTCAGTTACGAACTGCTTAACCTGTATCTCCGGCAAGGGCAGCTGGAAAAGGCCCTGTCGGCACTGGAAGATATTGAAACCCAGCGGGGGCCGTCAGAGGCCGTAACCCAAACCCGTTACGAGGTATACCGCCAGCTCAACCGTCCGGAAGAAGCCGTTGCGGCGCTGGAAGCGTTCAACAGGGACTATTCTTCGCCTTCCATCCTGTCCATGCTGGGCGACTATTACCTGGGCGAGTATCAGGATTCCCTGGCGCAGGTCCATTATGCCGAGGCGCTTTCGCTGGACGGCAGCTATATCCCTGCCATCCTGGGGCTTTCGGAGGTTTACAGGCATCAGCGCAAGTATCCGGACTATTTCCGCACGCTGGAGGGTTTCTTCCAGTCGGAGGATGTTCCGGCCGAAACCAAAGCCATGTACATCGGCAATCTTACGCGTTCCCTGGACCCCAAGCTGCTGCAGCTGCACCAGAGTGAGTACGACGAGGTTGTGCAGGACCTGGCGGCCCTTCATCCCCAGGACAGTACGGTCCTTTCCACCGTGGCCGGCTACTATTATTCCACGGGGCGGGTCAAAGAGTCGGGCAAGTGGTTCCGGGAAGTGGCCGACCAGTATCCGGAAAGCCTGTCCCATACCGTCACTTACCTGCAGTTCCTGGGCATGCAGGAAAACTGGGAAGAGCTCAGGGACCGTTCGCTGCGGGCTTTCGACCGTTTCCAGGAGCTGGGTTTCCTGGATTTCGCCAACCAGGCCAACTACCAGATGGGAGACTTCGACGCCATCATCGGCAACTGCCAGTATATCCTTACCAATTACCCCAAGGACAAGGATTTGTGCAAGAGCGCCCTGGCCATGAAGGGAGATGCCTATCATTCCAAAGGCGACTCCAAGCAGGCGTTCAAGGCCTATGACCAGGCCCTCAAGATAGACCCTTCCTACGCGCCGGTGCTCAACAATTACGCCTACTATCTGTGCCTTACCGGCAAGAATTTGAAGAAGGCCTATACCATGTCCAAGAAAACGGTGGAGGCCGAACCGGACAACGCCACCTACCTGGACACCTTTGCCTGGATCCTGCACCTGCAGGGGAAAGACCTGGAAGCCAAGCCCTTCTTCAAACATGCCATGCTATATGGCGGTAAAGACAGTGCGGTTATGCTGGACCATTATGCCGAGGTGCTCTATGCCCTGGGCGAATACGACCTGGCCCGCTCCTACTGGAACCAGGCCAAAAACAAGAATACCGCCGGCGAGGTGCCGGACCTGGAAGAACGGGTCAAGGCCCGCCTGGCAGCCATCGGCAAATGAGGAAAGCCCTTCATATCGGCCTGCTTGTGCTGGTGCTTCTTGCCGGCGCCCTTCCCTTATCGGCCCAGAAAAAGGAGTCCCGCAAAAGCCTGGAAAGCCAGATTACCAAGCTGGAAAAGGATATAGAGCTGCTGAACGGAAAACTCCGCGACAACAGCCGCAGCAGTAAGCAGGCGCTTTCCAGTCTTACCCTGGTGCAGGGAAAGGTGAAATCCCGGGAAAAGCTCATTGCCGAATGCGACCGTACCATCCGCGTGCTGGACGACTCCATTAAGGTGTGCCAGGGGGAATTGAACCGCCTGCAGGCCCGCTACGATACGCTGTCCCTCTATTACAACCGCCTGGTGCGCAACGCCTATAAGAACCGCGACAGCCGCATGTGGTACATGTACGTGCTTTCCAGCGAATCCATGGGCCAGGCGCTCCGCCGCTTTGGTTATTTGCGCCGTTTTGCCTCCCAGATGAGCGACCAGGCCCGGCGCATCCAGGAAACGGAAGCCGAGCTGGAGGTGGAACGGGAACGGCTCAGCAGCCTGAAGGCCGATGCCGATGAACTCCGCAGCAAAACCGTTCAGGAGCGCGCCAAGCTGCAGGACGAGGAAGCCGAGGCGGCCCGCATGGTTACCCAGCTAAAGAAAGACCGCAACAAGTACCAGCAACAGCTGCAGGAGAAGAACAAGCAGAAGCAGGCGCTGAACAAGAAGATAGCCGAAATTATCCGGGCCGAGCAGGAGGCTGCCAAAAAGGCGGCGTCCAACAACAAGAATACGGGTTCTTCGTCAAAGCCCAAGACCACTTCCACAGAGGTGGATACCAAGTTGTCCAACGAATTCGCCGCCAACAAGGGCAAGCTGCCCTGGCCGGTGGAGGGTGTGATTGTAGATAGCTTCGGCAAACACAAGCATCCGGTGTACGAGAATGTGGAAATGCCTCAGAACGACGGCGTTACGCTTGCTGTTAAACGGGGCGCCCAGGCCAAGGCCGTGTTTAATGGAACGGTTACCCGCATATTCGTTCTTCCGGGTTACAACCAGTGCGTACTGGTTAGTCACGGCAATTTCTACACGCTGTACAGCATGCTCAAGTCGGTGTCGGTAAAACTGAACCAGAAGGTTTCCACCGGCGACGTAATTGGCGTGGTGGATACCATCGGCGGCGAAGACCAGTTCCACTTTGAACTGTGGAAGGGCTTCGAGCCTCAGAATCCGGAAAACTGGTTAAGGAAATAATCCTATCTTAAAGGTTCCAACGGTACGGTACCGGGGATGTTGTCCTCGGGAGGTGCGCCGTGGAGGTAGATGATGCGCTGGTTGGGACTGCCGCGGAAAAGAAGCTCCGTATCCCGCTGCTCCAGAATGAAGGGGCCGTCCACCAAAACGTCCAGATAGGGCAGCATGGCGGCCATTTCCTTATTGGCCAGCACTTCTTCGTAGGTGAAGCCCGTCCAGCACCAGATGGTTTTGGAAGTTTCCTCCTTGATGCGCCGGGCCAGTTCGGTGAAGGCCGGGGCCTGGTACATGGGGTCACCTCCGGAGAAAGTAACATTGGACATGCTGTCGGCCTTGATGAGTGCCAGCAAATCCTCCACTTCCATCCATCTGCCCGCGTTAAAATCCCAGCTCTGGGGGTTGTGGCAGCCCTTGCAGGCGTGCCGGCAACCCGCACAATAAATGGCCGTCCGGAAACCGGGTCCGTCGGCCATTGTCTGTTCCAGAATATCCAGTACTCTGATGCGCACGTTATTCGTGGATTACCCTGTCTTTGAGCTCTGCCAGTTTGCCGGAGTTCCAGCGATCCGTGGTGCCCACCAGGTAGCCGGTGATGCGCTGCAGGGTGTCAATGTGGTGACCGTGGCAGTGCGGGCATTCCTTGAGGTCCTTTTCGGCATTCTCGAAGCCGCAGTCCAGGCAGCGGTTGCGGTTGTGGTTCACCGATCCGTAGCCGATGTCGTACTTGTCCATCAGGTCCACAATCTGCATGATGGCTTCCGGGTTGTGGGTGGCGTCGCCGTCAATTTCCACATAGAAGATGTGGCCGGCGTTCTCGTACTTGTGGTACGGGCCTTCAATCTTGGCCTTATGCTCCGGGGAGCACTTGTAGTACACCGGAACGTGGCTGGAGTTGGTGTAGTAATCCTTGTCCGTGATGCCGGGCAGCACGCCGAAGGTTTTCTTGTCGCGCTTGGTGAACTTGCCGGAGAGACCTTCGGCCGGGGTGGCCAGGAAGGTGAAGTTGTGCTGGAAGGTTTCGGCAAAGCCGTCTATCTTCTTGGCCATGTGGGAGATAATCCTCAGGCCCAGTTCCTGCGCTTCCTCGCTTTCGCCGTGATGCTTGCCCACCAGGGCGATGAGGCACTCGGCCAGGCCGATGAAGCCGATGGAAAGGGTTCCCTGGTTGATCACAGATTCGATGCTGTCGTTGTCATCCAGCTTTTCGCTGCCCAGCCACAGGCCGTTCATGAGCAGCGGGAACTGCTTCTTGAGAGCGGTCTTCTGGAATTCGAAACGCTCGTTCAGCTGGCGGGCGCTGATATCCAGGGCCCAGTCCAGCTTCTGGAAGAACTTCTGGATGCGGGCGTCCTTCTCCGGCTCCTCGTTCATGGCCTCGATGGCCAGCTTAACGATGTTGATGGTGGTGAAACTGAGGTTGCCGCGGCCGATGGAAGTCTTGGGCCCGAAGCGGTTGCCGTACACGCGGGTGCGGCAGCCCATGGTGGCTACCTCATGCTCGTAGCGCTTGGGATCGTCCGGTTTCCAGGCATCGTCCTGGTTGAAGGTGGCGTCCAGGTTCAGGAAGTTGGGGAAGAAACGGCGGGCGCTCACCTTGCAGGCAAACTTGTAAAGGTCGTAGTTGGGATCCTCCGGCAGGTAGCTGACGCCCCGCTTCTTCTTCCAGATCTGGATGGGGAAGATAGCGGTGGAGCCATTGCCCACACCCTGATAGGTGGTGTTGAGGATTTCACGGATTACGCAACGTCCTTCGGCCGATGTGTCCGTACCGTAGTTGATGGAGGAGAATACCACCTGGTTGCCGCCGCGGCTGTGGATGGTGTTCATGTTGTGCACGAACGCCTCCATGGCCTGGTGTACGCGGCCCACGGTTTGGTTGATGGCGTGCTGACAGGCCCGTTCCTTACCCTGCAGGCCGATGAGGTCCCGCTTCAGGTAATCATCAATTTTGGCGGTCTTGAGTTCGCTGTAATCCACATTCTCCAGTTCGCTCACCTTGTCAATCTCTTCCTCGTAGGTCTTGCGTACGAAGGGGGCCAGATAGAAGTCGAAGGCCGGGATGGCCTGGCCGCCGTGCATCTCGTTCTGGGCGGTTTCCATGGAAATGCAGGCCAGCACGCTGGCGGTTTCTATGCGCTTGGCGGGACGGGATTCCCCGTGGCCGGCCTTGAGGCCGTGCTCCAGGATAAGGTCCAGCGGGTGCTGGATGCAGGTGAGGCTCTTGGTGGGATAGTAGTCCTTGTCGTGGATGTGGATATAGTTGCCCATAACGGCCTCGCGAACAGGGTCGCTCAGCAGGCTTTCGTCCACGTAGCTCTTGGTGGCTTCCGAGGCAAACTTCATCATCATGCCCGCCGGGGTATCGGCGTTCATGTTGGCGTTTTCACGGGTGATATCGTTTACCTGGGCGTCAATGATGGTCTGGAAGATCTCATTGCTCTTGGCCTTACGGGCGATGTTGCGTTTATTGCGGTAGCGGATGTACTCTTTGGCGACTTCCTGACGCGGGCTGTTCATGAGGTGGTTTTCCACCACGTCCTGGATTTCTTCCACTGTCATCTCTTCCTTGTCCAGCTGGGAGATGGCGTGGGCGATTTGGGCGGCAAGCACAATGTCTTCTCCGCCTTCTGTTACGTTCATAGCCTTGAGGATGGCTGCGACAATCTTCTGATTGTTGAAGTCTACGCGGCGTCCGTCGCGTTTGAGTACACGTTTAACCATGGTACAGGTTCGTTAGGGTGGTACCGGCTGTGGAGGGCCGGTGACCGTAGGTTTATGTTTCAATGTTAGTGCAGAACCAAGACTGCGGGAACAAATATAGCGGATAAAGTGTGACTTTATAACGCATTTTCAAGAAAAAGTTATCAACAAAATGGCCGACAGCTTGTTAATTCATTGATTAACAGACTGTCGGCTCAATTTTTAAATTAGAATTGTTCTAAATTGTAACTCCGGTGTTTCTTTTTGTAAAAGTTATCAACAACGGGACAATCTTAGAGAAGAAAGCGGCTATTACAGGTTCTTGTTTTCCTTGCCCCATTCGGCCACGGGCGGAACGATGCCCAGGCTGATGATTTCGTCGCGCATCTTTACCAGGTGCTCGTAGGAAGCCTGCAGGGCAGCCATTTCTTCCGGAGTTCCTTCCGGGTTGGTGAAGTGGCAGCCGGTAGCGTCGATAACGGTGGGCATGGCCATCATTACGTGCTGGTACTTCTCGTTGTTCACATATGTGCCGGCGGGCCAGGTGAACTTTTCACCGCCCATGGCGGCCTCGATCATCTTCACGGCCTGGTAGGCAGGGCTCTGGAAGGAGCTGCGGCCACGGAGCTTGATGATGTTGGAACCACCCTGGATGGTGTTGTGCTTGATTTCTTCGAAACGCTCGGCGGAAAGACCCATTTCGGCGAGGGGCTTGCCGTCCACCTTTACCTGGGAGGCGAAAACTGCCATGGCTTCACCGTGTCCGCCATAGGTGTGGGCACCGGTTACCTTGCACTGCTGTACGCCGAATTCCTGGGCCAGGGCTTCCTGCAGACGGGTGCTGTCCAGAGCGGCCAGGGAGGTGAGCTTCTCCGGCTTAAGACCGGAACGGATGAGGGCGGTGAGAGCGGTAACATCGGCCGGGTTGAAGATAACCACCACGAACTTTACGTCCGGGCAGTACTTCTCGATATTCTCGCCGAATTCGGCGGCAATCTGGCAGTTGCCCTTGAGCAGATCCTCACGGGTCATGCCTTCCTTGCGGGGTGCACCGCCGGAAGAGATGATGTACTTGGCATCCTTAAAGGCCACGGCAGGATCGATGGTGGCAGTGAGGTTCACATCCGGGAATGCGCAGTGGTCCATTTCGGCCAGTACGCCCTTGAGGCCGGGCTCAAAAATATCGTACAGGCAAATGTTAGGGGTGAGACCCAGCATGCATGCGGTCTGGACCATGTTGGAGCCGATCATTCCGGCAGCGCCCACGATAAGGAGCTTTTCATCAGTTAAGAATTTCATAACTATTTGTGTTTAAATTTACCTAATTTCCATTTGGGACCACAAAGATAGCAATTTCCCGGCAAAGATTCGTTGAAATTTAGAAAAATGAATTATCTTTGCACCGAAAATTGTAACGATAGAAATGGAGCCTCCCAGTCAGGTAAAATCTCAAGTAGCGGGCGTCGGTTCAGACGACCCTCTGTCGCGATTATACTCCTAACATACACTGGAATCCGGAACCGCAAGGTATCCGGAGGGTTTTCATTGTCGTTCAGAAACCTTTATAATGGGACTTTATTTAAAGAAGAAACTGGAAAACGAAGCCACTATAGGCGTGTGGCAAATCACAGAAACGGAGCAGGAGCTGATAGAACTCAGTTCCACCCCGTCGGACGAGATGGAGGAAATCTCGTTCCTCCGCAGCGAAAGCATGCGGAAGCAGCGGCTGGCCGTGAGGGCCCTGCTCAACACCCTCTTCGAGGAGAAGGTATACCTGAGCCACCACGACAACGGCAAGCCGTACCTGGAGAACAATCCCGTTAATATCTCCATTACCCATACGGAAAAGTATGTAGCCGTAATCCTGCACGAGGAAAACGACTGCGGCATAGACGTGGAATCCCTGGACCGGGACTTCTCCGCCGTAGAAAAGAAGGCCCTTTCGGAAGACGAAATCGAGGACCTGGAAGACGAGAAGCGCAACGAGCAGCTGGCCATCTACTGGTGCGCCAAGGAAGCCATCTTCAAGCTCTTGAGCCGATACAACGTTAATTTCGCCGAGCAGATTGAGGTGGAGCGTTTCCGCCTGCGCGGGGAAGGCGAACTGGAAGCCACTTTCATCGACAAAGACGAGGACGAAGAAGAGTTCGACCTTGAATACATGACCTTCGACCGCCACGTGCTGGTATGGGTGGTGGGTGACTAACCCACCGGCCAGAACAGCAGGCCCAGACGGTAAGCGGCAAAGGCAAAGAGCCAAGCCACCACAATGGTATAAAGACACAGGAGAATGGCCCAGCGCCATTTTCCTGTTTCGTTTTTAATGGCCGTAAAGGTAGCGATGCAGGGGAAGTACAGCAGTACAAACACCATGAATGCCAGGGCGGCGGCGGTAGGGATGGTGGCTTTCAGGGCTGCCTGCAGGGCGGTGTCGTCGCTGTCATCGGCATAGGCGGCGCCGTCCTGGGCATAGGTTACGCCCATGGTGCTGATAACCAGTTCCTTCGCGCCCACACCCGCCAGCAGGCCCACGTCCATTTTCCAGTTGAAGCCCAGCGGCTCCATGGCCGGCTCAACGGCCTTTCCCACCATGCCGATATAAGAATGTTCCTGCTGATAGGCGGCGGAGGCTCCCTCATGGCGGGGGAAGTACCCCAGGAACCAGATGGCTATGGAGAAGAGAAGGATGGTGGTGGCCATTTTCTCCAGATACTGCCGGCCCTTCTCCCAGGTGTGGCGCCAGATGGCCTTGCCGGTGGGAACGCGGTAAGGCGGCAGTTCCATCACAAACGGAAGGTCGTCGTCCTTCACAAACTTGCTCAGGACCAGGGCGCTAAGGATGGCCAGCACCACGCCCAGCAGGTAAATGCCCAGCAGCGCCGTGGCGGGACTTCCCGGGAAGAAAGCCCCTGCGAAGAGTACGAAAATGGGTAATCGGCCCGCGCAGGACATGAACGGAATGATGGCAATGGTAACCAGCCGGCTCTTCCGGCTCTCGATGCTGCGGGTGGCCATGATGGCCGGCACATTGCAGCCAAAGCCCATCACCATGGGGATGAAGCTCTTGCCGTGCAGGCCGATGCGGTGCATCAGCTTGTCCACGATAAACGCCGCCCGTGCCATATAACCGCTGTCCTCCATGATGGAGATAAAGAAGTACAGGATCATGATGTTGGGCAGGAACACCAGTACGCTGCCCACGCCGGCAATGATGCCGTCTACAACCAGGTCCTTCACCCAGCCGTCGGCCATCCAGCCGCCTACTTTGTCACCCAACCAGCTCACCAGCGCATCTATCCAGTCCATCGGATACTGGCCCACGGTAAAGGTGGCCCAGAAGATAAACCACAACAACAATAAAAAGATGGGGAAGGCCAGCCACTGGTTGGTGACAAAGGCGTCTATCTTGTCCGTTAAGGTACGGCGGGGTTTTTCGGCCTGGTAACGCTCGTAGGTTTCGGCCAGGGCGCCCTGGATGAAGGCGTACTTGGCGTCCACTATGGCGCTTTCGGCCGATGTGCCCAGCAGCGCCTCTATGCGGGCGTTCTCTTCCTGGCAGGCGGCCTGGATTTCCGCCGCATTGGGCAGCTGGGCAATCAGGGCTTCCACGTCCTTATCGGCCTCCAGCGTTTTGATGGCCAGATAACGGGTGGAATAGCGGGAACGGATGTTTTCGTTGGCAAAGATGAGGTCCCGCAGGCGTACGATGCTCTTTTCCAGCTCGGCTCCGTGGTTGATGTGAATGTGGCGGGCCAGCTTGGGGTCGGTGTGTTCGTAAACCTTAATGATGGTGTCAAACAGTTCCGGAATGCCCTGCCCGTCGCGGCTCACCGTGGGGCATACGGGCATGCCCAGCAGGTAACCCAGCTGCTTGATATCCAGCTTGTCGCCCTTGTGCTGCAGCTCGTCGTACATGTTCAGGGCCATCACCGTGCGCAGGTTCATGTCTATGAGCTGGCTGGTGAGGTACAGGTTCCGCTCTATGTTGGAGGCGTCCACCACGTTCAAAACCACGTCCGGAAGCGTTTCCAGCAGGTTTTTACGCACGTACAGTTCTTCGGGGGAGTAGGCCGACAGGGAATAGGTGCCCGGCAGGTCCACCAGGGTGATATCGTACCCTTTATAGGTAAAATGCCCTTCCTTGGCATCCACCGTGACGCCGGAATAGTTGCCCACATGCTCATGGGCGCCCGAAGCTATGTTGAAAAGGGAAGTTTTTCCGCAATTGGGGTTTCCCACCAGCGCTACGCGGATGTTGTGGTGGCGCTCTTCGGCCACGTGGGCCAGGGCACGGTCCAGCCGTTCTTTTTCTTCCAGCGTTTCCGGAAGCCCCTGCAGATGCTCGTCGGTGGAAAGGGCTTCCCGGGCCTCTTCCATGCTTACCACCTCTATCATTTTGGCCTCTTCCCGCCGCAGGCTCACCTTGTAGCCGATAATTTCGTACTCAATGGGGTCTTTCAGCGGCGCGTTCAGCACTACCCGGACTTCTTTCCCTTGAATGAAGCCCATCTCTATCAGGCGTTTACGGAAGCTGCCGTGTCCGTTTACACGTACAATCACCGCTTTTTCGCCAGTTGCCAGCTCTGCCAGTATCATAGCTCATGATTCTTTTGCGCCGGGCGCAAAGTTACGGCAGTTTTCCCAAAAGGGCAATCCCTATTAATAGGGATGTGAAAAATTGCTATCTTTGCAGTAGTGAAGACAAGCCTTCAGATAGAAGTTCCGGGCGGCGCCAGCCGTATTCTGCTGCACGCCTGCTGTGCGCCGTGTTCCGGCGCCATAGTAGAGTGCCTGATGGAGCGGGGATATCGGCCCGTTATCTTCTATTCCAACTCCAACATCTATCCGCGGGAGGAATACGAACATCGGCTTAACGAGTGCGTCCGCTACGCGCAGCAGTGGGGGGTGGAAATCGTGGAGGATGAATACAACCATGCTCTCTGGGGCGGATGTGCTGCCGGATTGGAGGGCGAGCCGGAACGGGGAGGCCGATGCCTCCAGTGCTTCAAGTTCCGTCTGCTGCGCGCGGCGCAATATGCCGCCGCAAACGGCTTTCCGGTGCTAACCACCACCCTGGCTTCTTCCCGCTGGAAGAGCCTGGAGCAGGTGAACGAGGCGGGATTCTGGGCCTGCAGCCAGGTAGAAGGCGTTACCTGGTGGCCCCAGAACTGGCGGAAAGGCGGCCTGCAGGAGCGTCGGAACCAGATACTGAAAGAACAAAACTTTTACAACCAGCTGTACTGCGGCTGCGAGTATTCAAAACGATAGAACCATGAAAAAGATTTTGCTTGCAGTAATGCTTATGCTGCTTCCGGCTTTTGCCGCCCTGGCCCAGTATGTGCCTTCCCAGATTGAGCAGAGCAAAGGACGCCTGCTGGACGATAATGGCGAGGTAATGCCAGACTTCATGGTAAGGCGTCTGGTGGGCGACGAAATCTTCGAAGAAACCTATCTGGGCGCTGTAAAACAGTACAAGGCCGGTAAGTGGCTCATGCTGGGAGGCGGGCTTGTCGTAGGTGCCGGAGTGGCTGTATCCGGCGTTTCTCTGGGCGTCTTTTTCGTCAACTATGTAAATATATGGAAGGGGGAGAATCTGTGGGACAGTTTTTCCCAGGCCAAAGATGTACTCTCCTGGTTTTACCGCGGCTTTTCCATTGCCGGTTTGGGCGCGTCCGTTTTCACTATGGGTATTATTTTCAAAACCGTTGGTTGGAAGCGTCTGGAGTGGGTGGCCGAGGAGTATAACAACGGACGCCCTGCGGTTACTTTACGTTTTGGTGCCGGAGAATACGGAACCGGCCTGGTGCTCAATTTCTAGAATTAACGCATAAGAATATGGATTACAAGTCTTTCGTCAAGTTTTATCCCAACTTCCCCATCAAAGGCGTCAACTTTGTGGACATTATCCCATTCCTGCAGGATAAAGCCCTGTTCCGCCAGCTGACCGACGATCTTACGGCCTTGTGCCAGGCTCCCAACGTGGCGGCGCCGGAAGCCCGCGGCTTCCTGTTCGCGGCGCCGATGCTCTATTCCCAGAGTCACGTCCAGAACGTGATCCCGCTGCGGAAAAAGGGCAAGCTGCCGTTCACGGAAGGCGATCTGGTGCAGGTGGAAATTATGAAGGAATACGGTCCGGACCATGTGTATTTCCGCCGTTCCGACCTGGCTGCCAGCCTGCCGGATGGGGACACCATCAGCATCACTTTCTTCGACGACATCCTGGCCACCGGCGGCACGGCCAAGGGACTGGCCGAAGGCTTGAACGCCCAGCGGATAACCATCGATGGCAAGGAATACCGCGTGAAAGTGACCGACTTTGTATTCCTGGTAGAAATTGACGACCTCCCCGGCCGTTCCCGCCTGGAAAGCATCGCTCCGGTAAAATCGTTAATCCACGTCCGCGAATCAGATTAAAAATCGTTGCCGATTTCGGCATTTTTAGTTAACTTTGCGCGCAAAATCTGCCAATATGTCCTTTATTGATGAAAGAATTGCATTGGAGGGCTTAACATTTGATGATGTCCTCCTGATTCCGGCCTATTCGGAAGTCCTTCCGCGGGAAGTGTGCCTGCAAACCAAGTTTTCCCGCAACATCCACCTGAACATCCCCATTGTGTCCGCCGCTATGGACACCGTAACAGAAGCGCCGATGGCCATCGCCCTGGCAAGGGAAGGAGGTATCGGCGTAATTCATAAAAATATGGGTATCGCCCAGCAGGCGGCCGAGGTGAGGAAGGTGAAGCGCTCGGAGAACGGCATGATCATAGACCCGGTTACCATCAACCAGGATCAGACCGTGGGAGACGCCCTGGACCTGATGAAAGAGAATCACATCGGCGGCATCCCCGTAACGGACGACCACAATCACCTGGTAGGTATCGTAACCAACCGGGATGTCCGTTTCCTCACGGATATGGATGCGCTGGTACGGGACGTGATGACTTCCCGGAACCTGGTAACCATCCCCAATACCCGCACGGACCGCGAATATGTAAAGAAGGTCCTGCAGGATAACAAAGTGGAAAAACTGCCCGTGGTAGATGCCAACGGCTGCATCGTGGGCCTTATTACCTATAAAGACCTTATCAAGGAGCGCCTGCATCCGGATGCCTGCAAGGACGCCAACGGACGTCTGCGGGTAGCGGCCGGCATCGGCATTACCCCGGATGCGCTGGACCGCGTGGCGGCCCTGAATGCCGAGGGCGTAGATGCCGTGGTGCTGGATTCTGCACACGGACATAGCAAGGGCGTTATCGATCTGCTCAAGCGCGTGAAGGCCGAATTCCCGTCTCTGGACGTGGTTGTAGGCAATGTGGCCACCGAGGATGGCGCCCGCGATCTGGTGAGGGCCGGAGCCGACGGCGTCAAGGTGGGTATCGGCCCGGGTTCCATCTGCACCACCCGTATTGTGGCGGGCGTAGGTGTTCCTCAGCTCAGCGCCATTTATCAGGCCTATCAGGCCATCAAGGGTAGCGGCGCAACGCTCATTGCCGATGGCGGCCTGCGTTATTCGGGCGATATTGTGAAGGCCCTGGCGGCCGGCGGCGACTGCGTCATGTGCGGCTCCATGTTTGCCGGCACGGAAGAGTCTCCGGGAGAAACCATCATCTACAGCGGCCGTAAGTTCAAGGCCTACAGAGGCATGGGCTCCATCGACGCCATGGCGGCCGGTTCCAAGGACCGCTACTTCCAGGACGACAAGGTGGAACTCAAGAAACTGGTTCCGGAAGGCATCGTGGGCCGGGTTCCGTTCAAGGGAACGCTCTCGGAAACGGTGTATCAGCTGGTGGGCGGTCTCCGCTCCGGCATGGGTTACTGCGGCGCCAAAGACCTGGATGCCCTCAAGCAGGCCAAGTTCACCCGCGTTACAGCCAGCGGCATGACGGAAAGCCATCCGCACGACATTACCATTACCAAGGAAACCCCTAACTACTCCCGCGGTGAATAAAATACTTATTCTGGACTTCGGTTCCCAGGTGACGCAGCTTATCGGCCGTCGCCTGCGCGAACTGAATGTGTTCTGCGAAATCTATCCTTATAATAAGGTCCCTGCCCTGGATGCCGATGTAAAGGGCGTCATCCTCTCCGGCAGCCCGTGCAGCGTGCGGGACGCCAATGCTCCGCAGGTGGATCTGAGCCTGTTCCGGGGCAAGCTGCCGCTGCTGGGCATCTGCTACGGAGCCCAGTACATGGCCCACTGCTGCGGGGGTAAGGTGGAAAACTCCAATTCCCGGGAATACGGCCGCGCCATGCTGGACGTAACGGCCGATTCGCCGCTGCTGAAGGGCGTCAGCGCGCATTCGCAGGTGTGGATGTCGCACGGCGACACCATATCGGCCCTTCCCGCGGGTGCCAAGGTCATTGCCTCCACGGCCGATGTGGAGAATGCCGCTTTCCAGTTTGCAGGAGAGCCCACTTATGCCGTGCAGTTCCATCCGGAAGTGTATCATACTGCGGAGGGTTCCAAGATTTTGGCCAATTTTGCCCTGGACATCTGCGGGTGCAAGGGTGACTGGACCCCCGCCTCGTTCATCGAGACTACAGTGGCCGACCTGCGGGCGCAGATTGGCGACGATAAAGTGATACTCGGCCTTTCCGGCGGCGTGGATTCCACCGTTGCCGGCGTGCTGCTGAACAAGGCCATCGGCCATAATCTTACCTGCATCTTCGTGAACAACGGCCTGCTCCGCAAAAATGAATTCGAAGATGTGCTGGCTTCCTATAAGGACATGGGCCTCAATGTGATTGGGGCCGATGCTTCCAAGGAATTCCTGTCGGCGCTGGCCGGCGTAACGGATCCGGAAACCAAGCGCAAGATTATCGGCCGGCTGTTCGTGGAAACGTTCGACAAGTATGCCAAGGGCATTGAAAACGCCCGCTGGCTGGCCCAGGGCACTATTTATCCGGACGTGATAGAGAGCGCCGGCATCCCCGGCATCGCTTCCAAAATCAAGAGCCACCACAACGTGGGCGGCCTGCCGGAAGAAATGAAGCTGAAGATTGTGGAGCCGCTTCGGATGCTGTTCAAGGACGAGGTCCGTCGCGTGGGCCGCGCCCTGGGCATCAAGGAAGAACTGGTGGGCCGGCATCCTTTCCCGGGACCGTCCCTGGCCATCCGCATCATCGGCGATATCACGGAAGAGAAACTCCGCGTGCTCCGCGAAGCCGATGACATCTACATCCGCGGCCTGCGTAATTACGACTGCACCGGTATGGGCTTCCCGTCGGCCTCCGATCCGCGGGTAATGGCCACCAATCTGTACGACGCCATCTGGCAGGCGGGCGTGATTCTGCTGCCTATCAAGAGCGTGGGCGTGATGGGTGACGAACGTACCTATGAGAACCCGGTAGCCCTCCGCGCCGTGGTTTCCACGGATGCCATGACGGCCGACTGGTTTACCTTCCCCTACGACTTCCTGCGCGATGTCTCCAACGAAATCATCCGCAAAGTCCGCGGCGTAAACCGTGTAGTTTACGATATCTCCTCCAAACCCCCGGCAACCATAGAGTGGGAATGATTGATTATCAATGACTTACATTTTTCTCCCTGTGTCAAATGGCACAGGGAGAATTGTTTAAAGTGCTGATAATCAGGTGCTATTCTTTTTTCAGCTCTACTGCCGGATTGGTGCGGGCCGATTTTACCGTTTGCCAGAGCACGGAGGCGAAGGCGATGGCGGCGGAAATGACAACCGCCACGGCGAATACCCATTCATAGCCCTCAATGCGGTAGGCGAAGCGCTGCAGGTATAGACGCGCGGCCCAGACGGCCAGCGGGATGCCGATGACACAGGCAATGGCCACCAGCACCATGTAGCTGCGCACGTTCCGCCGGATTTCGCTGTCCACATCGGCCCCAAAAACCTTCCGTACGGCAATCTGCCGGGTGTTTTCAGCGGCAAAATAGGTGCTCATGGCCAGCAGGCCCAGCAGGGAAATGAGCACCGCCAGTACGGTAAAGAGCTCCAGCAGCCGCATTGTACGCCTGGCCGGAGCCAGTTGCGCCCGGTAAAGGTTACGCACAAAGCCATGCCTCCAGGGAGCCTCGTACACGCCTGACTGCTCCATGCGGAACTCCTCATAGGCCTTCATGATCTGCCGGTCATAGTCCTCGTCCTCGCCCACCGTGCCGATGAGGAGGCCGTGCGAGAAGTATATTTCGTTCATGTCCGAGATGATAACCCCGGCATTGAGCGTGGGCACCTCGCTGGAAGAGGCCGATTCGGCCGGGAAGTCGCGGACAATGCCGCCCACAGATTCTACCTTGGCTCCGTTGATTCCCACCCTGTTCCGGAAATAGGTGGAGGTGTCGCTTGCGTTGGTTGCCTGGGCCGCCGTCTCGTCCAGCCAGATGGAGCGCAGCAGCGGATGATGGTAATCTTCCAGCACCTCCAGACCCATCAGCCGGAAATAGGTACTGTCGCACAGGATTACGGGCAGGCTCAGGTTGGTTTCGTCGTCCTGCTTGATGCTCACCGACATATTGATGAACCCGGGCAGGTTGCGCCCTACGCCCACGGCGGTTACAAAAGGAAGCTGTTCCACTTTGTCTTTGAACAGTTTCATCTGGTCGTAAGATGTGGCGTAATAATCTATATAATAGCGGTTATCCACCTGGGAATGGGTGGGCCGCTCCAGCATGTGCTTCATCTGAAGCTCCATCACCAGCGCCAGGGCAATAAGGAAAACGGACAGGGTGTTCTGGGCCACAATGAACACCTTGCTGAAGATCATCTTGTTCTTCCGGCGAAGGGTCCCCTTGATT
>Ga0265300_10001712_pt1 | contig 20073 bp, 19 predicted proteins | sample AusTroGonzalo_MG_FD_193482 | JGI IMG/M metagenome (GOLD analysis project Ga0265300, IMG submission 193482) | Bovine rumen microbial communities from tropical cattle in Woodstock, Queensland, Australia - Gonzalo_03 | ecosystem: Host-associated > Mammals > Digestive system > Stomach > Rumen ...
CCGAAAGAAGCAGCATCCTCACATTCTCTGCGTGGAAAAACTTATCGGCAAGCATCCCCGTCTCAGATTCGGGATCTGAATTCAATAAATACTTAAATCTTTGAAACTCGTCCATGACAACAAGATCCGGCTCAAGTTTCTCGAGACTAATCTTGGCAAAAATCACGCGTAACTGTCCGATAATGGCGTTATTACTTACTCGCATCCCACCATTATTCCGTATTTCCCGGCATAATTCTTTTAAAGCCTCAATATATGTAACGCCATCTTCCCACTCAAGATATAATTCCTCTTTGAGCTTTGAAAGCATATAATCCAGATATATTCCACCAGATAGCTTGTCACACTCATTGACCTCTCGTTCATACCAGTCACGACACCACGAATCCCACGCTGAATACGCCCAGCCCTTCATGGCTACTTCAAGCTCATCAATATACTTTCTTAATTCAGGCAGTCGTCTTACGATAGCAAACATCAATGCTCTTTCGCTTGCTTTTCCCACACCAGCCGTCATTCTAAATGACGTATCAGGTGTAAGCGGGATAAGCTGAATGTAGCGATCCAGAAGTTCCTTGTCATTCTCCTGCCTGAATATATTCAAATGCTGCATAGACAGACGGGAAGAAGAACTGCTCTCTGTTTTTGCCTCGTGTGTTATACGAAGCTTTTGAAGGTTCTGATCTGCTATTGCAGCATTAGAACAGATGTAAACAACCTTAAAAAGATCATCCCCCTCTTCATATCGTAATCTAGCCATCTTTGCGACGGTTCCACGTGCTATTAGAGTCTTTCCAAGCCCCACTTCATCAGATACCAGAACCCTTCTCTGTCCTGTTCTGTATAAATGGTCAATACGGTTCACTGTCGCCTGTTGAAAGTCCTTCAGACCACTCATTATGTTATCTTCTATCTGATCAAGCCGATTTGCTACTTTAGCCATCTATCTTCACCGCCTTCTTAAATGTCTCATATAATTTTTTGAAGTCATCCGGGATAATTCCATCCTCGGAAATGGTCTTTATTAGGTATTCAACACCCTTAAACTTCTCCGGTGCTGTTGCCGCGGTTTGCAACATCTTCTCATATAATGCAGGAAGATTATATGTCGGTCTGTTTTGCTTATCTGAAAAGCTTTTTCCTAATACGCTCGATTCCAATGCAGACAGTATTGAATCATCACCAAGCAGGAATGCGATATATCTGTAAAAACAATCCCTGCTACTGACAACGCTAGATACAACCGCCTTTTCCCTGTCCTCCGGCAACCCCTTTGTCTGAATAATAAGAACCCGTTCCACAGTTCTCTCACCATCGGAAACAGAGATCATATAGAATTCCGAAAGTTGCGCAATCGTCAGACTCTCAAAGGTTATCACCTTTCCAAAGTCAGCTGTCTTATTTGAAAGCAACGGTCTTATTGAAATCTTATAGTTTTTTATATCGCACTCATCGAAGTTAACCTCAACGGCATAGTAGCCCTCAGCTTCTTTATTTGCCACGGCATGAGGGTTGCTCCTGTTGATATTCTTCACAATGGCATTCAATGCATCTGTCTTATCATCCTCTTCATTGACAATCGCATTTCCTAGTTCTACCTTCTGAAACGGATTATCAGGATTTCCCTCCACGCCACAGAAAAGAGCTGTCTTCAGCTTATCCATATTAAGATATCTGTTCTTGGCAGTAAGGCGAATCATAAACTCAATATTGCCATATACTGCATTATGCGATGCATTCAATGAACCCAGGTAAAGATTTGACGTAGAATTTTTTCTAATCATGTATACCTTGGCGTGAATATCCTGTTTTTGAGCGTTCTCACTTTCTTCTGATAAGGCAGTCTCTCCATCTACCACATTGTCCCGCATAGTGTAGATATCAAAATTGCTAACATCCTCCGGTTTCAACCTTGCAAGAGACATTTCTCTTGTTATCAGCATATATCTTGCGTCCTGAATCGGAGACTTTGCATTCCTGTCATTAAAATCCCGTATTATACCACCGGACAAAAACGGTGACACAATCAGTATTTCATGGAAAGTGTCTTTAAACAACAATGTCTTATCAAAACAGTATGTACCGCCACAGGATTGTTTCACACCATTCGGTATAAACTCAAAATCCTCAAACTCTTTTTCTGCCGGCTCAAAAAGAACCGTTGAAAGATCTTTGATCAGTGATCGGATTCCCTTGGCTTTTTCTTTGCCATTCTCATCAGAAGGAAGTTGTGTAAGCAAGTATCGCAGAAAATCGCATAAAGGCTCGTTTTGCTGTGCAGCCCTTCTTGTCGCTTTTCTTGTGACATATCCATCCATGCAATATGTAATATCCCAGCTGCGGTCAAAGGTAAGATTACGGCTCAGAACAATCACACGATAAACAAACTCACCGTCTGTTCTTTTATATCGAATCAGCCAAAATTTGGGATGGAACGAGGGAAAAGCAGCAATACCCTTATGCTTTGCCGTCTTAACAGAGAAGACCATCTTTTCCAACAATATATATAGTGCCGTCACCTTTCCGGGCATACCTATCTGACCACCCTCACAGAAAAGAGCAACCTTATCACCTGTACTGCGAAGTGCTTCTAAAAGGCACACAGGATTGTTCATCAGCACACTATCTGTTTCTTCCGATAAGCCCAAAGCAAGACTTGCACCTACAAGCGCATCTAAATCAAGCGAGTATGTTGTACCCACTGCAAAGTCAAGATAAGCATTCTCCGGCGGAGCAAGAATCTGACCGTAATCCAGTCTGTCATTATTCGGATTAAGCATATAGACCCTCACTTTCAAATATGTCGCTCACTATCACTTTCGCATTACCAAAGCGATAATCCAATGTACCGCCACCATACCAGACAGTCGGATCAAATTCACCCGGATGCATAGTCTTGGCACGAGTCTGTTTCAATTCACGCTCTCTTCTTCTTATTTCCGTCTTCATCCCTTCAAGATCACCAGCAGTCATCAAGTCCTTCTCTTTGCGAAGGAAATTGCACAGGAATACATTACTGAATATCTGCAACCGTCCAAAAACCGTTTCCAAGTCCACATCTGCGAGTTCTTTTAGCGATGGTTTCAATGTGTTCCACTCAGAATTAGCATCTGTGTTCTCTCCATTAGAAACGATTATGTTATAGATAGTTCTAAGTACATACAAAAACCTCGAAAAATCTCTAGCCAGCACATAATCTGCTTGTATCTCATCCGGGAAAAGATGTATCAAACCGTCGAGAGAAGCAAAATCCTCCGCCTCAAAAATCTCTGTCATATTATTCTTGAGAATATATGCCATCATAGAATCAGGGTATGTCAGTATAATCTGCCTTTTCAGGAAATTTCCCTCTTCTTCCGTCAGCTTGATATTCAGGTCATCTTCCCAATCCGGATCATATGTGGGAATATTCCAGAACTGCATACGGAATAGTTCACCTGCATCTTTATCATCGCCATCGCTATCTTCCGTATCATTTCTGTTACCAAGCTTTGTGAGCGTAGACTTCTGATTCTTCAGTGCACACATGGCTCTTACATACTCTGCAAGAGATAAAGTGCCGCCCGTAAAAATTCCATAATTGCGCAATCCTGCCCAATAAACGTCTGCCGGTGTTCGCTTCACCCATTTTCCCTGACCAAGCGATCTGCTTCCAATAATCCCGTTTGTATCCTCGACATTTGCAAGAAACCTTTTACCGCAGTTTTTTTCCACTTCATCAAACGCTTTCAGTATTCTGTTGGGATTCGACTCGCTGCTGTACTCCATATCCTTCAGAGCATAAGGTACTATCATAAAATACTTAGCTCTCGTCTGGATCGTTGAAGTTCCCGGGAAAAAAATATTGGCATAGCCATCCCGTATAGGTGCAATGCCAAGCTCATCAAGAGTACCTGCCTCTGATAAGAGGTCAAGTACGCTCAGCACTTTATTTCTTTCACTTTTTGAAAAATCTATCCAACCAAGCGGCATTCACCCTCACTTATTTGAATATAGTCTTTTGACTACTTAATCTACACAAAAATCATACTCTGTAAATACAAACACATCGTTAATCGAAAGGCGTTTTTTTTTGCCGAAATATGACTAGCATCTATGGAAACATGTTGTTTAAAGAGATGTGTTACTTATTGGATTTTAATGTATTCGCCATAAAAACATCACCCTCTCGGTCCCAAAAATTTGTCACCGTTCAAATGAATCATGTGCTCCGGCATATCGGCAATCCACACTTCTGTGTCCCAAGCCAAATCTGATGCGAATTTTTTGTAAGTTCCGAAATCAAGGAACGCGGTCACAAATATTTTCCCAGCCTTGACATTCTTGGTTAAATCACCAAGTTCAACGATTCTCTTGGGGTCCATCGGACCAACGGATGTTACGGCCTCGACAAAATAAAGCCAGTCTTTCTTTTCGTCATAGAAAACAACATCTGGCATTTTGTCATGTAGAGTAATTGTAAAGCCCAGTTTCTTTAGAGTCTCAACATCCTTCACCAAATCTTTTTCTGTCGTATCGCCCACATATAGGCATTTGGCATTCGGAGCGAATCTCGGAGCAAAATCTTCAACAATAGCCTTTTGCAGTTTATTATGCTTACCCGGTGAAAGCGTCAACTGCCGACCATTTACAGAAAGAGCTTGTTTTTGCTTGTCTTTTTTCGAAGAATAAATACTTTTGAGCGACTCATGTTTCTTTAAGAATCCCTTTACTGATTCTTCAGACCCTTTGTTCTTTAGCACATTTAGAAATTCGGCTGTCAAACGATAGCGATAATTCGGACTATTCGTTGCAAGGCCATTATCCTCGACAAAAGCGGCTGTCCTAAAATGATGCAACGCGTTTTTACGGACAGTCTCGCGCGTGTTTTCTGCATAGGGAGTTTCACGATAGAACATGTTGATGTAGCTCATCATGTCATGAATGCGAACCCATTCATTCTGAGCGCTTTCCCATTTGCTCTTTGGGTAGATTTTGGCCATGACCAGCAATACATAACAGCACAAGTCATTTTGCTGTTTCTCGGGAACGCCTAGCGCAATCAAAATATTACGAATTTTATCAACATTGCTCATGCGCAGCCTCCTGAAGGATTTCATCACAGTTTTTTTCCGAAAAATCTTTGCTCTTTATAAGCATTCGACCCATTTCTTGAATCTGAAGCAAGTTCGGAATAGGCATAGAGTTTACTTCTGTTGAATTGACCTGAGTTGAGCCATTCAGAATTCTGTAATAGGAGTCATAAATGGTCGAATTGAACAGAACATATAGCCCATAAACAGTGCACTCCGAAAGTTCTTCTTCGCCATCAATAAAGTTAATCTTATTTTGTGTACTTATGAACTGATACCCAGGAAATTTCCGCTTTAGATAGATTCCGCTTTGCAGCCTCCGTTTTTCTTCCTTTGATGTAAAACGTTTTACAAAAAGATAATTTCTATTCTTTTGCAAAAGGCTTTGTTTTTCATTGGATACGAATTCATGTTCAATTCCTACCGGGAAAGAAACACGACCTTCCTTGATATGACGGCTATAGAAAAGAGGAACATTGTTTTCAGATTCTTCAGATTCCAATAATTCCGGCACCCGAAAATCAACGACAAGTCCCGTTTTCATTTTCATACCCAAACTAGGCAAGGTATTTTCAAAGCATCCAATTTTTTTCAGAACTTCGAGATTATCCTTGTTTGCAGGCAAATAGACATAGTTGGTCAAAGGAGACACAACGGTATCATACGGAGCATTGAAATGAGAAATTTTACTGAAATCGCTATTTCCATTCGTTGTCGAAATTACGACTTTTGACGGATGCTTTTTTTGCTTTTTTAGTTTAAAGATCATTGTTTCTTGCAGAACAGATTCCTTATCAAATACATCCGTTCGACTTTCAAACAAATGGATTCTTTCTAACGAGGTGTTTCCTATTAGGTATTTTCTGAAATTTTCGAAATAGGCTCCAGAGGTCCAAGACCGGGGCGTGATATAAACCATTTGCCCATTTTCTTTCAGGTTGAAGATTCCCATAGAGGCAAATAGGAAATATAAGTTAGGCGCTCCATGACAAACAACCGGCATAGCCAATGCCTCTGGAGCATCTTTGGAAATCTTTTTATACGGTGGATTACCGATAACTAGGTCATATTTTTTGCTCTCTTGCGCAAATAGGTTTCCATTGAAGGAATCCCTTTGAGAAATAATGTAATTATCTTCAATGACCTTAAATGAAAAATTCTTGTACTCTTTTTTCACCACGTCTAAATTCGACTTAAGCAAAGGCAAGACATGAGGGTCGTTTTCATAGCAGACGACTTCTACTTTTATCGAAGAGTCCTGTTTCAAAATTCTTTCTGCTATGGAAATTGCCAAAATTCCTGACCCTGCACCAGCATCTAGAATGGAAACATTTTTATTTAAGCCATACAGATCAAATAAAGAAACCATGAAACTTGCGGTTTCTGCACTCGTAAAAAATTGTCCATACTCTTTTCTGAGAGACTTGGGCATTTGGGCAATGAATTCATTGGTCTTTTGGCAAATTGTTTCCAGCATAGTCTAAAAATACATTAATAAAATGGCACAAAATGACAAAATGAGAAAAAAGAAGAATGTTCGCACTTTTTGAGCATTCGCGTTAGGGATAGTGACCCCTCTTGGGGCGGAGACTTGTTCGCAAGACTCCGTTTTAGCAGGCTAGCGGCGAGCAAAGCGATGACGATTGCCGCTAAAATATAGCCCGACCGCACATATATGTGCGGGAACGCCCAAAAGACATCGGTTACGGTGGTCTCGACCACGTGATGGCAACCGGTGAAAACGTGAACATCTGCGTCCTCGATACCGAAGTGTACTCCAACACCGGTGGACAGGCTTCCAAGGCCACGAACCGTGGCGCCGTCGCCCTCTTCGCTGCCGCTGGTAAGCGCGCAGGCAAGAAGGACCTCGGCCTTATCGCCATGAGCTACAAGAACGTCTGTGAGCCAAAAGCGACTTGTCTTAACAAGTCGTGTTGGCGAGAGTGAGGCGTGAGCCGAACGGTCGTCATAGTTGGGCCGTATCGCCCTCGGTGCAAACGACGCTCAGGCATTGAAGGTTCTCCAGGAAGCGGAAGCACTTTACACGACCGCACAAGTCAATTGCAAAAGGGATAATGCGACAGACTTGTGCTCTCGCCTACGACGACAACTTGACAGTTGTCGCCTCCAGCTCACGGTGGTCCGTCCCTGATCATCTGCTACTGCCCCTGCATCAACCACGGTTTCGATCTCAACAGCCAGCTTCAGCACCAGAAGATGGCAGTGGATTCCGGTTACTGGACTCTGCTCCGCTACAACCCGGCTCTCGCTGCCGAAGGAAAGGCTCCGCTTATCCTCGACTCCAAGAAGCCGACGATTCCGGTTGCAGAATACATCTACACCGAAAACCGCTACAAGCAGCTCACCCGTAACAATCCGGAAGTGGCCAAGAAGCTCGCCGACGACCTCCAGAAGGAAGTGGACGCACGTTATGCTTTCTACGATGCTATGAGCAAGGACACTGAAGGGTTGATTAGTCTCTAATCAGTGCTAACGGCATCAAGAAAGGCCTCCGTTCGAAAGAACGGGGCCTTTTTTACTTTAGTAGCGAGCGGCCACTGCCAAGCGAAGGATCCAGACCCAACGAAATTAAAGTGAGAGTCGTAGAAAATTCGGCTCTCGTCTTTTTTATTATTATTTGTGTTGTAGGAATGAAAACATGGACCGAAAAGACGAAATGATTTTGATTCAGGTGCGGCTTCTGCGACTCGCCGCCAAGACCTGGCATAAGGAAATGCCAGAGGTTGCAAAGTTGTTCAGTCAATTCAAGGTCTATGATTTTATGCAGGACATGTACGAAGAGTTCCATGTGCAGGGGGACTCGGCTAATCTCAATGAGGTCGAGACTTACCTTAAGAGTCAAGGGGCTCAGTTATGAGCGACAAGATAATCCTTTATCATGGAAGTTTCTGCATTGTTCAAACCCCGAACTTGTCTCGATGCGCGGCAGGCAAGGATTTCGGGCAAGGTTTTTATCTTACAACGAGTAAGGCTCAGGCTCAAAAATTTGTCGCGACATCTATCAAGAAAGCCATTACGCAAAAGGTTTTAACAACACTGCCGTCAAAGGGCTATGTCAATGCATTTGAATTCACTCCGTCAGAAAACCTGTCGCTTTACGAATTCAAGAATGCAGACATTCCTTGGCTCCATTGTGTTGTATCTCATCGGAAGCAAGGTTGCATTCCAGGCGAATTCGAAAAATGGATAGGATACGATCTGATTTGCGGCAAAATTGCGAATGACCAGACAAATACAGTCATTGCGGCATTCTTGGATGGGGTCTATGGACCGATAGATTCCGACAGGGCAGCCGAACTCGCCATCAGTTTCCTGGAACCGGAAAATCTCACTAACCAGTGGTGCTTTCGTTCGACCAAGGCTCTCAGTTGTCTAAAATTTCTTTCGGCAGAAGAGGTTCGTCTCCATGGAAAATAAGATTGAATTTGCCATGTGCCTGCTTGCTCAGATGTCCATACGCGAACTGATGGACAAGAAGAATTGCGACATGACAACCGCCATTGCGGATTTTATGGAATCGACGACCGCCGTATGCCTTTTTGACAAGGAAACGGGTTTGTGGGAAAACGGCCCCGATTACATTGTGGGCGAATACGAACAGGAAAAATTAAGAGCACTGGCATAGGGGGAAGCTTCCCCCCACGCATAACAGACCGTTCGGCTTACGCCTTTCTCTCGCCTACATGACTCGTTAAGACGAGTCGCTTTAGGCGCACAGGCCACTCCCATTTGCAAACGCCAGCCCGCTGTCTGGGTAAATTTTTCCCATAACGAGCAATACGTGGCAGCACAGTTCTTTTTGCTGTTTCTCGGGAACGCCTAACGCAATCAAAATACTACGAATTTTATCAACATTGTTCATGCACAGGCCTCCTGCAAGATTTCATCACAGTTCTCTTAAAAAACCGATGACCAAATAAATTTTATAGATTGCTATTTCTTCAATACAATTCGGCCTTCGGCTGATATGTACCGCTCTGGGATTTTTCCGAAAAGTTTATTCTGTAAGAAATCTACCATGATTTCGGCATCGATTAGATCGGAACGGTCGATAATTTTGCAACCTTCGAACATTTTAAACCCGTCACCTAAATTTTCCAATATATAGGTTGACGAAGCGACCGAGTATTCGGCGGCGGTATCGAGCGGCGTAAACTTGCCGTCTCTTTCAACTTGTACATCGACAACTCTGCGTTTCCCCATTACACCGGCAAACATTCCCTGAGAGTACTGGACCACGCTGGACGATATCGACGCATCTACGGTTACTTTGAGTCCAGAAACTTGGAGAAAGCCTCCTAATTCCGATTCTTTTGCGATTTTAATTTCGCCTTTTTCATCGGCTTTTACCATGCGGTATGAATATTCAAGGGCATCTAAAAGAACGCTCCCTTTGACTTTTGCGACAACAATCTTGTTCGCAAAAGGCGTGATGTTTTTCATATCACCGTACGTAATTTTCCCTTTGGGCATGTTTGCCCTGATGCTGCCTCCATTTACGAAAGCGATATCCGACTTCATATAATTTCTAAAGGCATCGGCTATAAAGTTTCCAACTCCATTTTCTGCCAATCGAGTGAGTTGTGTGGAATTTGTATCTACAGTAAATATTTTAGCAGGGCTCTCGCCGACTTCCTTGGCCACCATTTCTGCATATTCTGCATTTATTTTGTCTATGCTTGCTGTAATGCTGGAATTCTTTTGCGTGTAATTCTCCACTAGTTTTGTACAAACTTTTCCGTTTTGCGATATAACCATTTGACCGATTTTCGCAAGCTTTGCTCCCGTCGAAGAAAGCAGAACGACCTTCCCCGCTTCATCCCAAACAGTATCTTGAGCAATGACGGTATGGGAATGTCCATCTAAGACTGCATCTACACCCGTCAAGCCTCGAATGACATCTGTTGATCTAAAGGGGGCGGCATTCTCAGAAACTCCCAAATGCGAAAGCATGACAATGTAATTGGCTCCGTCTTTTTTCAGTTGGTCAATGTTCTTTTGCAGAATCTCGATCAGTCGTTTGTTGTTTTCTCCTTCATAGAGATTGTAAACAAATTTACCGTCTTCTTGGAAAGATGTTGGTATAGAAGCAGAAAAGCTTGCGGGTGTCAAGGCTCCGATAAATCCAATCTTGATTTTTTTACCGGCAACAGACATTTCGATTATTTTCGACGATTCAATGTTTTCAAAAAGGTTCTTGCCTTTACCCGTGTAGGCAAAATTGCTCACCACGTAGCTTGCTTTCGACGAATCTATGAGTTCGGACAAACGCGTCATTCCGTAATCGAATTCGTGGTTCCCGAAAGTAGCGATATCATAGCCGACTTCATTCATCAGTTGAATCGCATAGCGGCCTTTCGAAAGAATCCCCAAAGGGGTTCCTTGAATTGCATCTCCGTTATCGACGAGCAGCACATTTTCGGTTATTTTCTTGATGGAATCTTTATAGGCGGCGATTCCTGCATACCCAATATTTTCGTCAAACGCGCAATGGACATCGTTCGTGAACAGGATGACGATATCGTTTTTGCTATTGACGTTGCAGACGGAGTCCTTGACAAAAATTTCGGATTCACGACGGTCTGTTGCAAGGTCTGCTCTGCGGCTATCACTGCAAGCGACGGATATGCAGATGAGAGATGACAGGGTAAACGCTATAAATAAAGATTTTTCCATATATTCCTGATTCATTTCGACAGGGAATTCAATTAATACATTGAAAATATAGCTATTAGTAAAATTATTTTATATTTATCATAAAATGGTATATAGAGGTGTTTATGGATTTTTCAAAAATTACCCGTATAGGGTTTATCGTTTCATTGGCTTTGCTAGCCGCTTGCGGGGATGACAATTCTAGCGGATCTTCATCGGGCATATCGACTCCTTTGGGAGAAAGCGTGGCTCCGGCATTCCTGAAAAAAGGCGACAAGATAGCACTCCTTTCGCCATCTTATTTCACGCCGGATTCTAACATTCAAAAGACGGCAAACGTTATCAAGGAATGGGGCTTTAAGCCCGTTATCGGCAAGAACGTGAGCAAGCTCGACGCAGGCAAGTACGCAGGCTCTGCCGAAGAACGTGCCGATGACTTTATCGAGGCTCTCAAGGATACTAGCATCAAGGCGATTCTCTGCAACCGCGGCGGTTACGGCACAATCCAACTTGTAGATCTCATTGACCTTAAAACCGTAAAGGACAATCCCAAATGGCTCATCGGCTATAGCGATATCACCACATTGCACGCTATGCAGACCAAAGCCGGAGTCATGAGCATTCACGGCACCATGAGCTCAAGCATTGCAAAAACGGGCGGCAAGGACGACAACAGCACGCTTTTGCGCGACCTGCTCAAAGGCTCCGTTCCTACGTACAAAGTGCCCAAGCACGAATACAACCAAAAGGGTACGGCCGAAGGAATCCTCGTGGGCGGCAACATGGCGACGTTCGTTCCGCTGGTCGGCTCAAGCGATATCGACATATTCACTAACGACGGAATCATCCTCTTCATGGAAGAAGTGGGCGAATCCTTGCACAACATCGACCGCATGTTCAATACGTTGGAATTGCACGGTGTCATGGAGAACGTAAAAGGCGTTATCCTTGGCGATTTTGTGGAATCGGGCATGGACCAGGATTTTGAAAGTACCGAAGAAATGCTTTCCAAGTACTTGAAAAAGTACAACATCCCGGTCATGTGCGGGTTCCCGGCGGGCCACGACGACGTGAACCTGCCCTTAATCATGGGCGCGAAAGTCAAGATGGAAGTGAAAAGCGACGGAGCGACGCTCTCGTTCGACATCGAAGGCGACAAGAAAACAATCGAAACAAAAAAATTGACAAACGTTCCTGTTTTGGCAAAAGCACTTCACAAAATGCTTTCCGGAAAGACTTTTGCCATTGAAGAATAACAGTGGAATAGCAGTTTAAAAGGATAATGATGAAAAAGATTTTCTTTCTAGAAGTTCTAAGGACATAAACTACCCCATTCACTTCCATAAAAGTGTAATCAGGATTTCCATTTTCATTTATGGGTAAATTATCAATATTGTAAATAAAATTTTAAAACAAAGTAGTGAGTAAAAATAATTTAAAAAGCAATTAAAAAATTGTAATATCAGGAGTTTCACTCGTGGTGTTTTTAGGGGTTTAACTACACCTCAACAAAAAGCGCTCAGGATTATTTCTGGGCGTTTTCACTTCGCACAAACATCAAGCAGCATTTTTATTTACTGTTTTTCAGACACCCCCCCAAAAAAATCACCCTTATCGTAAATAAATTTTTATTAATAAAATAATGAGTAAAAACAAACATTCTTGTATTTAATAAGTTGAAGGGATGAAAATCCTAACAGACTCATAAAAATTACACAAGGAGAAACCAAAATGATGAATCAAGTAATCGTTGGCGCATGGGACATTGATGTCCGCGTTAAAGATTGGCCCAAAGAAGTTAATTCCGCAGAAGAACAGTTGAACAAACACATTGGCGCCTCTTATAAAGTTTTTGCTTATCTTGGCAAACAGGTTGTCAAAGGTATTAATTATGCAGTTCTCGCAGAACAAACCCTTGCAACCGTAGGCGAAGACAATAATGTTGTTCTCGTCATTTTCAACGTTTGGGAAGATAAGATTGTAATTACATCTATCGAACGTGTTCTCGAAGGCCATGAAATTCCAGGCGGCATCGTTGTAGCCCCGACTACCGAAATTCCGGAAGAAGCTATGAAAGACTTTGAAAAGGTCATCAATGGTTTTGTCGGTTCCGATGTCAAGCCTTTCGCCTACCTCGGAAGTCAAGTCGTATCCGGCATTAACCGTTTCTTAGCTGCAGAAGTGAAGCCAGTCACTCCGCATGCCAAAACAAAGGTTTCTTTGGTTACAGTTAACGCCAAATGCAATACACTCAATATTGCAAACATTCTTTAATACAATCATTGAAGTCGTTAAAAACAGAACCAAACAATTAATTCAAGGAGATAAATAATGGATCAAATCAAATCGATCGCTCTTTATAACAAGGGTGCATACGTTGCACGAATTGAAGTCAAATGGCAGCATCCCACTACAGGACAGAAGGGCACGTACGCAAATGGACACGATATTTGCGCAACGGAAGAACGTACTGCAATCTTGACCGAGGCAAATATTCCTGAAGGCGCTCATGTTTATCTGCACGTTGACGTCGTTGCAGGAAGAGACATGGAAGCCGACGAAGTTTTCGAATTCAGCGCTAATTCAAACAAAACCGCAAAATACAGATGCACCGGCACAACACTTTTCGACCATTTGTATTATGATGGTCTAGTCTAATTTTTAAAATTAGAACAATTCTAGAAGGGGCGATTTATTTAAAATCGCCTTTTTCTTTTTTATAAAACACCCACATTGCGAGTGCGTTCACTATTCATCCAATTGATTAGACTCGCTACTAATCCGATACAAAATGATCGCGCAAACCATCGGCATCGCGTAACCAATATACGACGAAACGCCCGGCTTGGAAACCAACAAGTTGTAGAGTCCATGCACAGTCACGGCGAACGACAGAATGCCCGCAATCCCGGCAAAAGAGTACGCCTTGTACTTTTTTAAAAGCTGAATGCCCCTAGCAAGCGCGACCAAGGTCACGATATGCATCACGCCGACAGCCGAGCCGCGGACCAGCATATAAGCCATTTGATTTGCGCCCGACGAAAGAAGGATACAGCAGTTTTCAAACGTCGCAAAACCAGCACCAATACCAACAGCGAGCAAATCAATTCTTTCGTCCGACGGTTCAAACACGTAAATGCAGAACAAAATCGACAAAAGCTTCATGCATTCCTCAATCACCGGAGAAAGAAAAATGGAGGTATCCTCGGAACTGAATCCCGACGTCATTTGGATAAACCCAGCCATATACGCAGACAAAATGCAAACGACCATACCAGCAAGGAAGGCAGAAATCAGCCGGCGCGCACTCCCCTTAGTGAAAAGAAACGAAATCGCAAACGGGACCGCAATGCATATCAGGACATTCTCAGCGTTAACCATCGGCGACAAGCTCCCGTTTCATCGAAGCAAACATGAATATCAAGGCAACCGTGTTTGCAAAGTAGGCTATATAGTAATAGATATCCGGGCTCAAGAACATGGACAGTTCCGTCCACAAAAAGAATGTTGAAGACACGAAAAAATCCCTATCACGGACGCTCTTGATCCCGAGCCAAGCCATTAAAGCAAACATCACCGCAAAACACACGGCCTTTGCTGGCTCCATTAAAGCACCCTTTACCATAAGCAGAGGAATCTGCATCGCCAAAACAGCCAAGCTCGTTACCGCCGCCAGCCACAATTCTTTTGACGTCATGGAGCATCGGCTCCGCAAACCGCGAATCAAGAGCCAGAATAAATATACATACGGCATTCCGAAAAAAATATCCTGGAACCACTCTCCCGACCAGGCAATCCATAACGCGATATTTGCGCCCATGAAGAAAACAGCAAATGCGATTTCCGTAGGAATTTTCTTTTTGTCTTTTAATTCATTCTCCAGGCCTGCACACAAAAGCAGAATCATTGCGCACTCACCAATTTCATTGCATGCCATTGGCATTCGTGTATCGGGTTTCAAGAAGTCATAGATAATCCAATACAAGTTGCTTAGAAGGTAGCTTACCATCGCCAAGGCAAAGAAGAACGGAAGAAAATTCGTTTTTACTTCAATTAAAAGCCTTGTTGTTTTCGCAATAACACCAATCAGGATACAGGATTGAATAACTGTCGAGATTACATCCAACCCCACTATATATCCCATGGGAATCCCATCCTTTCATATGCTGCTCGCAGAGCCTCTTTCCCTCTGGCCAGCAGATTGTATGTCTGTTTGATATTCTTTTTCATGATTCGGCTTATCTGTTCCGGCTTCATATTTTCAAAATACTGCAGATACAGCGCTTGCCGGTAGTCTGCATCAATAACCTTCATCGAACGGTAAAGCTGCGATTCCCTCTCAGTTTTAAGAAGTGTTGCAATCGGATGAAAACAGGCATCCGCCTCCACAGAGTTTAATAGATTCTTTTCCGATGAGACAAACCTGACCTTGCGTTTTCTCAAATAGAGAAACGTTTGGTTTTTGGCAACCGCAAAAAGCCAGGTTTTAAATAAGGCTTTATCGGTCTCCTTGTAGCGGGCGACTCCCGAAGCAAGGACTGCGAAAGTATCCATCATCAATTCTTCGGCAACGTCAGCATTTTGAACAAATCCATATATAAACAGAACCAGGCTTTCCCTGTATTTATTGAATAGAATTTCCAGAGCATCTTGATCATTGTCTGCCAAAAAGCGGATATATAATATTCCATCATTGTCGGGCATGTCCCGCATCTCCCATCTAGATTACTTCCTACGCACCTTTTGTAAATTTTCGTTTGCAAATTACAGGAGACCAATTGTCTTTTTTCAATCAATCTGCATGTTTTAAGTTATATATAAATATTTAATAATAAAATTTGCGAACAATTTAATAAAAATTTATTTTACATAAAATATGTGAGTAAAAAAGTAGAAATATTCAATTAATTATACATTTAATGTGCAATGATATAGACAAATGAATTTTATAAGACGTAAATGTCTTTGATTGTACCAAAGTCGTATAGTCCGTAAGTTTTAGAATTCTGTTTTTTATCGAAAAAAAGAATTTATTTACATGAATAGCTTTAAACACCGCTCAAGACGCTCATCTTTTTTTACGATGCGTTTCTTTTTATTTACGATAAAGTGAAGAGTAAAATTATGAAACTCGGATATTAATTTATAAATTGGGGGATAGGAAATATCGTTAAGGAGGAATCCATGAAATACTCGAAAGAGGACGCACTAAAGGAAATAAAACGACGAGCACGGGTAATCCGGCAAAAGCATGATAAAAGAATGTTAAACGCACTATCGGCTGCTGCGGGTTTTACTTTAATTGCTCTATTTGCGGTAATTGGTTCAATTTCGGGGTCTGAGGTATCCAAATCGCAAACTGATTATGGCGCATTCATTCTTTCTACAGAAACTGGCGGTTACGTACTGACGGCGGTTCTAGGGTTTGTGTTAGGTGTTTGCGTGACACTTTTGATTAGACAATTGAAGAAAAAAAATAGACAGTAAAAAAGACCATGAAAACGAAGGGAAAAACATAATTTGAGCTAAGAGGCGTGAATTTTTCTATTTTCGTTCCATGATTATCTCAATTATCCTTACCGTACTTTTCATTCTCGGAGATGCCGGCGTGCTGTTCTTGAGTCAAGCCAGTTTTGGACGAATTCCGCAGGGCAAGCGACTGGAGCGTATCAAGCAGTCGCCGAATTACGATGTAAAGAAGAAGCAATTTGTGAACGAAATCGAGACAGAATTCATGACGGGCAACAAAAGCACGTTGACCGTGTGGCGTGAGTTCATGTTCAATAAAAAAATACAGACTGTACCTGACACGGCTATCAAAGCCATCAAGACGGATGTCAAAGCGCTCCCCGATGATAAAGATTGGTTAGTATGGTTCGGGCATTCTTCGTATCTGTTGAACTTGTCCGGGAAAAAGGTCTTGGTGGATCCGGTATTTTACAAGGGGGCTCCCGTAAAATTCGCGAACAAGATGTTCAAGGGCACGGATATTTATAAGCCCGTCGATATGCCGGACATTGATTATCTCGTCATCACCCACGACCATTGGGATCACCTGGATTACGAAGTTGTCACGGAAATGGAACCACGTGTGAAAAAAGTCGTTACCCCTCTTGGCGTTGGAGAGCATTTAGAATATTGGCACTATCCTTTAGAAAAACTCCTGGAAATGGATTGGTGGGATTCCTCAAAACTGGATAGCGGTTTTACCGTCACGGCCACACCGGCAAGGCATTTTTCTGGCCGCGACCTGAATAAAAACAAGACGTTCTGGGCATCATTCGTTTTTGAAACGCCCAAAAGGACCATTTGGATTGGAGGCGACGGGGGTTACGGACCGCACTACGCCAAAATCGGCAAGAAATTCCCAAACATCGACTTAGGCATTCTTGAAAACGGGCAGTACAATCCAGACTGGGCCCAAGTCCATACAATGCCGCAATACTTAGGCAAAGAAATGATTGAACTGGATGCAGCCCGGTATATAACGGTACACCATTCCAAGTTCTGCCTGAGCAAGCATCCGTATTTCGAGCCGCTAGAAAATGCAAAAAAGGCCGCCAAAGAATCTGGCAAGCCTTTGTTTATGCCGCTAATCGGCGAAGTTGTCTATTTGGATTAAAAGTTTGGATTAAAGGTTTTCTTTGGATAAGTAAGCCTTTAAGGCAAATCCTTGATGACCATGATGCCGCTGCGTTCAATCTTCGGATACTGACGCATGCCTTCCCCACCCTTGCCCTTGTCGAGGATGTCGAGCAAAGTGCCGTTGGTCGAGTAAAGGTGCAGTTCCCACGGGCCGTTCGGCGCATTGAAGTAGCCGGAGTTCTTTTGCACATTACGCTGGAAAGTGCGGTTGAGGCGATCGGCGACGCTTCTCGCATGGACGAGCGAAACATCGGCGAGGTTCCAGGAAATCGGAACGCCGCCCATGTCGAAGATGAGCACGGCGTCGAGGTCGGTTTCTTCCTTCATCGTGAATTTCCAGCTGAAGTTCTGCCAGCTCGTGCTCAAGTCCAGAATACGGCCGTTGGCGTACGGCGTATAAACGACGCAATCCTTCTTGATGTTCACGTTGAGCGTGCGCGGTTTATCCGCTTTGGCTCGCATGCTGAACACGTAGGTCACGCCCTTGTGTAATGCGAAATGCTGCTTGAACTGGATGTTCCATGATTCCTTGCCGCCTTTCTTGATGTCAAAATGGACAACGCCGTCTTTTACGGTAACTTCGCCATTGCCACCCCAGAAATCAGTCGTCCAGCAACTGAGCGGATCGTCTGCGCTAAAGTCGCCGTTTTCGATGATGTTCGTTCCCGAACCTTGAGAACCGGTTGTAAAGTCCTTGTTCTGGATAAAGTTCGGAATGACACTCGTGTTCTGGATGCCAAGAGGGCTATCGACTGCGATTTCCTTGCCCCAGCCAATCAACGTGTTGTAAGAGCCATGAACAGTCATGTCCATGTCGGGGCTGTCAAAGTTGCCAGGACCCCAGCTCCATGCAAGCCATCCGATACCTAAACGTTCACATTCAGACATAATGAACTTGTAAGGGATTTCCTTGACACCGCCTGCTGCCACCGGAGCAAATTCGCCTACAATCAGCGGAATTTTGCGCTTGAGGGATTCTTCGAGTACGCCCTTGATGCGGTCCTGGACGGTTTCGTAACCCGTCGCGACAGGATTGTGACGTTCGGTCGGCCACCACATGTGAAGCGAGAAAATCAAGTTGTGTTCTGGGTCAGCACGCAAAAGCTTTGGACCTACGTTCAGCAGGTTCTTTTCGTTCTGGCCCCATTCGTCGGCATCGATCATGATGGGCACGCGAACACCGGATGCACGGAGCTTCGTCACGATAATGTTATACGCGTTGAAGAACTCGTCGGCACTCTGGGCCTTGTCGCCCGGTTCATTACCGATATTGAGAATCAAATATTCCTGATGGTTGTAAATCATCTGGAGCGTTTCTTCGCGAAGCCAGAAGTCGAGAGCGTCGCTCAGGCGGTCCCAGTTACCGGTCGTATCGTGAATTTCGGGTATCGGAATCATGCCGTTTGCGATACAAAGCGAGATGATGTTGTCGAGGTCGTTGATTCGGCCACGGGTATTCCAAACAATTCTTACACAATTTGCGCCAGTCTTTGCAATTTCAGGGATAGTCTTGCCTTCGCGATCCGTCCAAATAAACATGTGGTTCACACCACGGAGAACAACCTTTTCGTTGTCCTTGCTATATAGAAAAGAATCTTGAACGAAAAAACCAGGTTTTGCAGTTGAGCCGTTCATATCTTTTTTTTCTCCATAAATTCGTTTAGTCCAATAATTACCCAATGTAAATATACAACTAAATTTTTTTGTAGTGACAAATTTTTTTGCCATATATAAAAAAATCAGCAAGGAGTTTAAAAAAAGAATCTAGAATTTGAGGCTCTTGAGTATGCCCAATCATGTCGAGCAAGATGAAAATGCAATTTTATATTACGCATGACAAACTTTACTTGTATCGTTATTTCCAAGTTTTAAGGACGCGGCGGCATTTTCCTTGGCGACATTCGACGGAAGCGGCGAGCGCACCTCCCCTACCGTTTGAACCGAAGAACCCAAGAGCGAACGCTCCGGGAGATGTTTCCAGTAACGGACGGGCAAACACCGTCGTAAGAGTCGCGGATTGAGCCGTTCCTTGATGGCCATCGTGTCGTAATAAGACTTCCACATTTGCGTGAACTGGTCCGGCGGTGCATGCGTTGCGATGTAGTTGCGGTCGGGAACGGTCACGAAATGCGTCCGGTAATTTTCGTAATACACGCCAAAACCGCGTTTGACATCCACAATCGCCCAGGTGCCGTTCGGATAGCGAGCGCGGAAATGCCCGATAATCATTTCGAGAATATCGTACTTGGGTTCGATTTCGGCAACGTACATTCCGTCGGGAGCTTTGTTGAAACGCACCATCCCGTACATCGCATCCATTTCGCGGCGGACGGAACGGGCTATCGTAATGAGCGGAATCATCTCAAGGCTAGAGGGATTGCGACCGTAATTCGGGTCGAGTCCGGCAAATAGCTTGCGGAGGTACGCAAGGATGTTCATTTCGATTCCTGCTTCTTCGGAACGGAAACACGTTTCTAGCAGATACAAAACGTCCTTGCTCGCGGATTTCGCGATGGCTCGTTTAAGACGTTCTGCGGAGGCCTCGGACGTCTCGATGTGGAACGGCTGTGCGAAAAGGTCGGTTACGGTTCCGCCTTCGGTTTCGTAAGAACGCTCGGCGACAAAGCTTGTAACGTCAAGATGCTGGCGGTATATCTCGAATACTGCACTTAAAAAGCCG
>Ga0265300_10001714_pt1 | contig 20038 bp, 27 predicted proteins | sample AusTroGonzalo_MG_FD_193482 | JGI IMG/M metagenome (GOLD analysis project Ga0265300, IMG submission 193482) | Bovine rumen microbial communities from tropical cattle in Woodstock, Queensland, Australia - Gonzalo_03 | ecosystem: Host-associated > Mammals > Digestive system > Stomach > Rumen ...
CGAGAAAACAGAACATGGTAATAAAACAGGCAAAGGAGGCGGCACATTTTTACCATGCGGCAGAAAAAGCGGCAAAACGTCTCGGAATAACACTCGACGATTACATCAATAAGTATATGTAATGGCAACATTTGAATGTACAAGGGCTGCAAGGTGCGAGGATTGCTTGCTACGAGATAAGGAACTGCACGGCAAAGTGTACTGGCACTACTGCGTGAAAGACCCGCGAAACCCAAAGCGTATAACGCTCAAAAACAGCATTTGTAACTCATTTATTTGGGACATGACAAAGATGAAGAAAATCGAAATACCCGAAGAGGACTTTTCCTTCCTCAAAGACCTACAGAACGAACTCCTCAACCAAGACACCGACGGACAGGCCGACCCCCGCTTTTGGAGCATCCTCGAAACAAAAGAAGAGCCAGCACCCGAAGGCGTAGGCACGCCAGTAATCTACATGGGCGACGGAGGTACTATGACCTTGGAAGAGGTTATCAAGTACATCGAGGACGATTACCTACCAAACGAAGAACAGGAGTGCAAGGATATTTGGGAGGACTTGGATAAGTCCAATATGGACGAGGTGGTCAACTTCATGCACGATATGTTCGACTGGAAAGAGACCCGCGTCGTCTATCTCGACACCCAAAAGAGAGTTACGGAGCAGACAGGCTGTTTCATCACCAAGAGGGCGTGCAAGCAGCACATTGAGAACAACCGACACCACTACAGCCGCCCGCAGACATACGCTATGACCGCGTGGCGTAACCCCGAATTTGAAAGGCTCATCGAAATTCTCAAACGTCTTAATTTGAAAGAAGAATAATTATGGATAACGCTTTCGCCATTGAAGGTAAGGTGGTGTTTGATTTCTCCCACCCAGCCGACATAATCAACCGCCGCCTGTCGGTCAAACAGGACACTCTCGACAATGCCCTCCTGCAAATACCGATGGACGGACGTGAGACCGATATTGTGATGTACCTCGAAAAGAAAACGCCGAAATTGGGCGACCTCAACCATGTGTTCGATGTAGCGGCAGAACACTTCATTTTGGAGAATAATCTACGCCTCGACCACCAGTCAAAGAAGGCTTTTGTAGAAGGCTTCAAGAGGGGAGCAGAACACTACAGATGGATGCTCATGTCGAAACTCGGAGCGTACCGTATGCAACTCATCGACGAACAAGAGCAAGCGTTGAAAGATTGTCTCAACAAAAAGGCAGACACTTACGGAGGCTTTGCCGATGGCCTAAAACGAGCCGTTTTTATACTCAAGGAAATGTTCCACTTAACTTGATTGTCACGCTTCGGCGTATTATTAGTATCTTTGCAACAAAATTCAACAATATGTTTGGGTCATACATTCTTAAAAAACTCTATGAAATTTGGGAGATACCCGAAGGAATGGGTATCTACAACAAAGAAACAGGTGAGTTTGATACAGACGAAAGTACGCGCGAATACTACGCGAAACAACTCGACGAAGCCATCAACGCCACAGGCAAAAGCCACGAGTGGATAGAAGAGCATGTCATAGAGGCAGCGGAGGCGAGAAGCGGAGAATATGATGAGGCTCTTGAAAATGTGTGGTACGAGGATGAGGCTCTTGACAATCTACTGAAATTGGTGGTCGAGATAGGAGATAGTATTGAAGGATAAAACGCAAAGGCATGACAGAAGAATTTATACAAGCAAATTGCGTACATTGTGAGCGTTATGGTGAGATACTGGAAACAGGAACTCGCCTGTGCAACGTGTACCAAGACGATGGTGGTGGTATGGATGAGGAGTTGAATAAGATGCACCAATGCCCCCTACAAGAGGTCAAACTGCAATTCCCATACATACAGGAGAAGCCTATACTCGACGTTTGTTGCGGCAGCAGGATGTTCTATTTTGACAAGCAAGACGACCGTGTTCTGTTCTGCGACATAAGAGAGTTGGAAACCACGCTGTGCGACGGCAGACCTTTAGTCGTAAAGCCCGACATACTGGCTGACTTTCGACACCTACCTTTCGAGGATGGAAAATTTCCGCTCGTAATATTCGACCCGCCACACCTCCGTCGCGTAGGAGAGAATAGTTGGATGCAGAAGAAATACGGCAATCTACCACGTCACGAATGGAACGACTATCTCAAGGAAGGCTTCGATGAGTGCTGGCGCGTCCTGCGTGTTGGTGGTACTCTCATATTCAAGTGGAACGAGAAACAGATTAGTGTCGGCCGCATCCAGCACCTCTTCCCATCACAGCCTGTTATCGGCACTCGCACAAAGGTAGATACGTTGTTTATTGTATTCTTTAAGAGCGAATAATATGCTGCCACGAAAAAGATACGGAAAGAAGAAAATATACAGGATGGAGGCAATACTTCATCGCCGTGCGAGATTATACTGGAATAGACTTGTGGGGAAGCATTATTTAAGGATAGATGATATAGGCATATCGAACATACGCTCTCACGTCCTGCCAGTATTCCACAACGGAGAACTGCGTAGAGTTTTTATAATAAACAAATTAGGAGAACAATGGAAGGTAACTTGTCATTCAGACGAAAAGGAGATACTGATTTCCATCCGCTCGAAATAGACCCACGAAAGCATAGTTTGTTAGCGTCGGATAGGCCGTGCGGTTTACCTATACACGATTTCGTAAATGGAGTGACCCCGCTATATACGAAAGAAGATGTAGAGGGTAGAATACATCACCTACGGAAAAGTGAATTTACCTGTGAATTTAGCATAATCGACAACGAGAGACTTGTTGAATTGTTTACAGCAGACATCAAGAGGCAGTTAGAGGCTTTTTGGGAAAAAGTAAACTTAATGAGTGAGTTGATTATCCAAAGGTCTGATAACCCTATCCGAGGTACTATCACAAGGCGCAAGTTGAGAAAGTGGCACTACAAAGGACAATGTTTTGTTCAAGATATGGACGGTCAAATGGCGTTTGTCGGAATAAGGAGAGGTGATGATGTCCTCCTCTGTGATGGAAGGATAGTCAAATTTGTCGATTACAAAAGGATGCTGACGTATGGGAAGATTAGACACCCCTTTGCAAAACAATAGAAAATACATTGACTGCATGGTTGATGAGATAAACAGAGGATGGCATAAGCGTAGAAAAATCACGTTCTCTCGCGATGCCATGCGGCTGGCCGAAAAAATAGGCGTTAAGCCGACGAGAAAATTCCTCAAGAGAGTAAAACCAGCAAGCCACAAGAACGACCCTCAATTCTTGTTTTGGAAGGCAGGAAGAGTGTACAGACGACTATTGAAATACGCCAACAAAAAAGTGTTCGACACGACATTTGTCTCAAAGATGGATATACGCCAGTTCCACATGAGAGGCATAAGGCTACTCCCTCCCGACCAATTACCACCACAGAAACATTATATACTCGAAACCAATGGGAATTAAGAAAAACGCAAGAGGCGAGGACTTTAGTGAGGGCTACATTCAGCGATGCCTCAACGGTGCTATATCCGAAAGCGCGACCAAGTACCGCATGGACGGCCTGTATGTGTTCGCTTGGGAGAGCGATAAGTTGATTATCACCAAGAGTGGGTACACCTATGAGTTTGAGGTAAAGATAAGCCGCTCTGACTTTAAGGCTGACTTTAAGCACAAGAAAGACAAGCATATCATCCTCGGCTCATCCATCACAGGCGAGAAATATATGCCCGCATTTTGGGAGTTTTTCGAGGCCAACAAGAAGCACTACCCCACCGTCCAACTATGGGAGGAGTATTGCCGAAAGGAAGGCTACTGCAAGACATACTTTACAGAGCATTACAGACGGCCAAACTACTTCTACTACGCCGTGCCTCAAGACCTCGTTTCCGTGGACGAGATACCCCCCTATGCTGGCCTCGTCTATGTCAACGAATACGGACACCTCTCGACGGTCAAGAAAGCCCCGCTCCTGCACAAGGAAAAGTACACCGACGAACAACTTAATCTGTGCGAAAAGTTCTACTACAATATGGTCAGCAACAAGCAGACCGCCGACAACTGGCAGAAGCGGTACAACGAGGCCAAAGCACAACTCAAAGCAGAACTGGAGGCAAAAGGACAAGAATTGACCTACGACGGTATGAAATTCCGCATGGAGCAGTCAGAGTTTTGGAAAGACCACTACGAGAAAGAGTGCGTCCGATACGAGAGGGAAATGCGGTACAACGTGACCGAAAGACGCTTGCTGATACAGGAAATCAGAAAGTACGACCCGACATTCAAGATAGACGGAATTGAGCAGCAGGTGATGAAAATACATGGTATAAAGTGAAATAATTTTTGCTACATCAAAAATAATTCGTATCTTTGCATCGCAATTCAGTATTAACCCCAAACACAAAAAGTTATGAACGTATCGTTTATTGATGTTCTGAATCAGTTGAAGATTGTCATTCCCTCGATGATGGTCGCCGAAGCCCTGCTAACCTCGACAATCAAGGGTATCTTCAACATTACGTCGAATCTGGCCAACACTATCCTCTCGTGGGTTATCTCCCTCGCGACGGCCTTCCTGTTCGTCCTCTGTAACGGACTGGACTTCGGCCTCGGTGGATGGAACTACGCCGTTGCAGCCGTCGGCGGTCTCATCGTCGCCATCTGTGTAAACAAGATTTACACATGGGAGGGTATCAAGCAGTTACTTGATGCCATATCCAACCTCTTTGGAGGCGCGGACTACAAGGCAGCACGCAAGGCCGAGAAGAAGAAAGAACTGGAGGAGAAGGTCAAGAAACTGGCCGATATGTAGCCTCACAGCGACGTTTAAGGATGGAGAGGGTGGAAGCAATTTCGCCCTTTCTTATTTTGATTGGGGTTAAACGGCAAAAAGGTTGTACTTTTGCAACCGAATAAAAACGGTAAAATATGACAGAAGCACAACTTAAAGACGGTATGTTTGTCTCTTGGGAGGAATGGGGACACACCGCAACAGCACTCATAACATCCGCAAAGACTGGTTGGTTTGATGCCGCTATAAACCTGTGGCGAGACGGCCAAATGGGAGAGATAGACGCAGACGGCTACCCAAGCAGGGTGTGGTGGGGCGACTACATTGATGGGAACGACGAAGGAACTCTGCGCCCAGCCAACAAGAAAGAGGTGCAAAAGTACATGAAGATGGTTGGCTTCAATGTGAATGGACGTGAAAATATATTTGATGCACTATTGTACAACTATATTGATGGTTGCTATTATGGTGTAAATATGAAAAACAGCATCATTAACGGCAAAAGAAAGAATTGATATGTCTGATATTGTTAAGGTAAACTCCGATGTCGCCACAAGCGACAAGCATACGCCTCAAGTTGGCGACTATTATATGTACAATTCTCACGGCTACGAACATATCGTAAGGCTCGATTCGTTTGATGGAGAAAGATATACTTGCTCCATTATGCAGAAGGATGGTAGTTTTGTGCATAACAAGGACGACTGGCACGCTTTCGTGACAAAAAATGCGTTGGATGAGAGTTTCACATACCTCCATAATTTCAATAGTGACGCAGCACTCGCAGACAAACTCTTGAGTGGTGAGTTTGATTTTGGGGAAGTGGAAGATGCAGACACAACTGCATTGACAACGACAAATAGCGCAGCCTCCCTCGTTTCGATGCAGCAACGGTACGAATTGATGGCGCAGAGGATGGAGCGCGTATCGAAAATCGCGGAAGCAAAAGTCCGTGCAGTTAAGAATAGTCTCGAAGCGAAATGCAGGTCAATGAAAGAGTATTGTGATGGCATAAGGAAACAGATAGGCAGAATACAGGAGGCATTATCGCTCATTGACTTGTACACAGGAAAGACAATAGAGATAACGACGCTGAAAGAGGGTGCGATAGCGGATGAGACGGAAAAGTTCCATATAAGACAGGCTTTGCTTTATATGGACGAGGAGTGTAAGATTGCGGACGACAACGGAATAGACGCAAACGACATTCCTACGTTTGTCAAATGGCTCATAAGTGACCAGCGGCATATCGACCAAGTTATACCCGAAAAGAAGGCTGTTGTTGCAATAAAGCCGAGACGTGCGCCAGCGAAAGACTATGGCGACAACAATTACAATAGAATTATTGAACAATGGAATAAGTACACATACTTCCTGTTTCGCAACGGTGACAACCTGTATTCTGTCGATAGTGAAGATTTCCAAGTGTACGACAGACTTATTCCGTCTCAAAAAGACCTCGAAAGGTTGCAGGAAAAAATCAAAGAGGCGAATGAATGGCACAAGGACACAAAGGATATATACGAGCGTTTTAACCTACGCTTCTACCGCTTCATAATGTTTCTGCAAGGTGTCATAAACAGCACGGATATTCTCAAGCCCCTACCCCATGCAATAAACATGATGGATGAGGAGAGTTATAAAGATGTTATTGAGGTTGTGTATGATGATGAAAACCTACTCGGCGATGGTAGGCCGTCGTTCAATGAATGGGTGAAGAAAATCAACGAAGGTGTGTCTGTCGGCTCTCGTATTATATACGTCACGAAACTCGAAAGGTCTTGGTCGAGCCGTGTTTCATCAAAGGAGTATTGGGGTCAAGAGCATCTTTTGAGATACTATAGTAGCGGATGGTCTATGCCCGACACTCCAGCGATAGGCGTGTACGAATTAAAGTGCATCGACTTATCATATCCACGCTCCGACATTTGGATGGTTGACGGCAATAACAAGAAAGCGTTAGGATTCCTTTATGAGGATAGTAGGCCGAGAGAGTGGTACGAGAAGGAAAGGGGAGCGCGTCGCAAGGTATCGTGCCGTTTGAGAGATTTTGACTTCTTTTTGAACTACGATATGCTTTCGCTGGATGATGTTGAATACTATCTCAATAATCGCATATACCGTACACAATACCTCGAAATAATGCCGATACTCCTACAGGCTCGTAAGGAACTGCGAGAGGAGAAGCGACAGGAGGACGCTTTTCGTAACCTTCTCATCAACCACTCAAGCAAGCCCCTCACCCCCGACGTAGTGGACGAGGCAATAGACTGGTGGAAGATGAAAAACAAGTACAAACGGCCTATCTCCAAGGACTGCACCAAGGCCATGAGAATGATAAAAAAGAGGCTTGGTGTAGAATAATATCCACCTAAACTATTATTGAACATGACTGAAAAAGAACAGGAATACAGGAAGCAATTTCGTAATATCGGGAAGCACTTGCACAAGAACGATTATCTTCCTATCAATTTGGCAAACCATCCGACGATTTTTACGATAATAATAGGAGGGAAAGACAAAATGGAAGTGAAGGTCGATTGGGGTTGGGCTTCAAGGAATGAACACGGAGAGTTGTATATTCCATTTGACACCAATGGAAATCCGCATCCGTATGAGGGTTTTTGGGAGGCTCGGTGTTGTGGTAGTGTGATATGATGAAAAAGATTAACTCCATGTCGTGAAAAAGTCGTATCTTTGCATCGAAAAATAAAGGAGAAATTATGGACTACAAAGTTTATCAAGAGGAGCGTAAAGCCCTCATCCGCAAGCAGGAACAACTCAACAAAGAGCGCGAGGCTCTTGACAAGAAATTCGCCGAAGAGCATCCTTGGAACGCCTACAAGGGTAAGAAGGTGCGTATCACCAACGTAAACGGCGGCATGACAGAAGAGTTCTACTTCGACCACATCGGCGCGTGCGACTTCATTACACAAGAGGCTGTCGGCTACACGGTCAAGAAAGACGGCACTTGCAGCAAGATACAGCGCAACTACTACTTCTCCACCGACAACGCTACAATAGAGGAGGTCGAGGCATGATGGCAATGATGTTCGACGATAGTGTCGATTTGACTACAGCCGTCCTCGAAGGCATAAAGGATATGACCCGCCGAGAGGCTTTCTATGGAGAGGTCAAGAACTGGTACATCGAGCCTCGTACTGGCCACCTCGTAGCGGAGTTGACCAACGGAAAGACCGTCGTAAGCAAGTACGGCATGAACGAGGTTGTGGCGGTCGCCATGTGCTACGAGAAGGCGGGACTGCCAGCAGACCAGATTGTCGGATGCAAATTCGAGAACGGACAGGCGGTCAACGTCCGTGCATCCGAACACATAGGATGGCATAACAAGATGTACGCAAAGGCGATATTCATGCCAAACCGCTTCAAAATCACAGACATCAAGTGTGAGAAACTGCAAGACATATCCGACGACGACTGCCTCCACGAAGGCATAACCAACATCGACGGCCAGCACTTTGGTTTCTTCGACAAAAAGAAGAGTGTGTACGTCTGTAAACTCACACCCAAGCGGGCTTTCGAGGCTCTTATCAACAAAATCAGTCGTAAAGGTTTTTGGGATAGCAACCCTAATGTGATGTGTTATTCGATACAACTTATTAAAGAATAATTGATTATGACAGAATTTGAGGTAAGAATGAGGGTGGAGGCCGCGTACAAACTTGGTATGATTGACGGCTTCGACCACGCATTGAAAGATAGACAACTTCCAAGGATAGGCCAAATAAGCCCAAATAAGCCCATTGAGAGCGTCGAATTGGCAGTCCCCGAACAACTACGCGAACAGGTAGAGAAAACCCTTCAAAAGGTGAATACTGACGTGATGGATATAGTAAAACACGTTAGGTATAGGGAGGTGCTACAGGAACGCGACAAGGTACAGGCATACATATACGCATCTTTCCTCTCCGATTGGGATGTCAGAACGGATAAGACCTACACCGAGGCGTACAATGATTCATTAACCGCCGCGAGGGAGTTTGTGATGCACAAATATGGCAAACTATTTGTAGATGCAGAAGAATGGGAACAAAAGTAAAAATAACCGAGGAAAACGAGCATATCGAGCGTACAACCTACCGCGAGAAATGCAAGCATAGAAACGAGTACGGAACGTGCCTGTTCTATACAGGATGGTTTGGCTCATTCCACATGACCTGTGGCTGCGTGCCGTCGGCAAAGTGCAGGAGAATGAAACGATACGATAAGTTAAACCCTCAAAAAATAACACAATGAGTATAATAGCGACAATATTATTTGCTGTCTCATTTTCAGCAATAGCGGCTGTGATAGCGGCCTACATTACACACAGAAAAGGTTACGAGCCTCTTATGGAAGCACGGTCGGCATACGAGCGTGAATGTGACAGGAACAGGCGGATTCGCAATGGCCTTAACGTAAAATACATAGGCTACCCAATATGGGGAGAAGGGAAGGTTATTCTTGCAAAACTGCATCCGTCTTTTTGCCACAAGGATAACTGTGTATGTGTCGTTTATTGCACAAGGGATGAACACCAGTTCCTTGTATTCACAGATGAACACGGTGAGGAGATTCCAAAAACGGCTATCACATATTGGATGGACGTAACACCGTTCTCAAGATTATAACCCAAAACACCCATATTCTCCTATAACGAGGGCGTACCCACATTATGCTGCGGTACGCCTTTCTCTTTGTATTCAGCACCATTCAAAAAATATTTTCATCATGTCGATTATTTTCCGTATCTTTGCAGCCGAAAATAAAGCAAGGAAATGGAAAACATACTCAAAATAACAGGTGTAGTGTGCGACTACTACCACATGGATGTAAAGGACATCATGTGCAAGGACAACCGAAAGTCGGTGTCTATCGTCAGAAACATGGCCTACTACGTCCTGCATTGCAAGATGGGCTATTCTATCAGTCAGATAGCAAAAACCTTCGGAAAATGCGAAAGAGGCATCAAACAGCGGATAGCAAACACCAAGTACATCGTCGAAACACAGAAGGTGTATAAGGATGAGTTCAAAGCCATAGGGAACAACATAAAAGAGAAACTAAAGTAAAAATCCTTTTTCTACTTTATTTTTCGCCCTCCATTCACGAGTTGATTAGGAGGGTTTTTTATATACAAAAAAACGCGGCCAGCCGAAGCCAACCGCGCCTGTCAAAGAATTTCAGATGGTTTCACTTGATGGTGATGTAAACCTTCTCGCCTTTCTTCTCACAAGCCAGCAGACGAGCGGTGAGGGCATCCATGTAGATGCGGTCGCCGTTGAGTTTGCCGACAATGTTGTTGATTCCGACGAGGACACACCCCTCCGTATGTGACTGGTCAACGCCATTGTGGATGAGAATACCGACAAAGCCCTTTACGCCCTTGATGTGCGGAACAAAGCATTGATGCTTCTGCCACCAAAAACTCTCGACCTCGTAGCGGCCTGTCGGGATGGCTGTCTGTCCGTAGATTTTTATCTTACGGATGTCAGCCTCGGACATTTCGCTGGTGAGGCCACGGTCTTTATCTTCCAATGTGTTACACCACTTTTTACCGTTAATGTAAAAGTTGCCAATGGTGTACTCGCTCTTACGAGCCTTGCGTTCAACCAACCACTCCATCGCTAACCTCCTCTGCTGGTTTTTCCAACTCCTCGACCTGTTCGCGCTCTTTCTGTCCGCGCTCTTTCTGCTTGCGGGCGAGGAATTGGTTGAAATCACCATTAAGATACTCGACGATAAAGGCAATAAGCAAATCCTGTTTATCCGTCCGCTGGTCGAGAATGTTCAGTTTCTCCATCATGGCGGCTTGATTCTCATTGCCCTTCTCGGTAAGTTTCAGCACCTTTTCGAGGTACTTGTCACCAAGGTCGATTTTCTTTTCGGAAACATCCACATCCGATGTCACCACCTCGTTCTGTTTCAGTTTCTTGTTCTCTCTCCGAAACTTTATGTTCTCGTAAGAGACAAAGCCTGTAAGCAGGGTGAGGATGGTGATAACTGCGGTGATGATTTCAGATGCAATACCCATTTTACTTGTCCTTTCTTGTTTTAAGGGTTATTTCCCCTCCGCGATACAGGCGGTAACGAGTTCCTTGTACTCCTTGAAGAGTTCGGGGTTTTCGTCGGCCAGTTCCTTGCCCTCGGCGGCGAGACTTTCGGCGATGGCCGTCAGTTCTTTCAGACGGTCGGTGTTCGTCGATTTCACCTCCACTGCGGCGGGAGCGGGTGCTTCCTCGGCGGGAGCGGCGGGAGTTTCTTCTACTTGAGTTTCGGCAGCGGATACGGCCTCCTCGTTGTTGACGATAGGCTCTTCTGCGGCTGCGGTATCGGTTGATTTTTTGCGTGCCATAATACTTCGTTTTTTGTGAATACTTGTTTTACTATGCAGCAGCAAGTAACGACACTATCTTGCGTTTGCACTCTTTTGTTTTCAGTCTGTAGTATGTCTGCTCCGTGAACTTCGACTTGATGTTGATTTTCAAGCAGTCGTCGCTGAATACAAACACCTTCGACCACGGAGAGTTCTTGAGCCTTTCTATCTGACTACTGCGCAAACGGTACGAGTTGCAATGCTTCAACATACCAAGGTAGGAGTTGACAAACGCCATGACATCCTCCTTGTGCTTGTAGATATACTTCTCGTCCTCATTCGCCTTCTTGATGGCCTGTCCCACCTTGAACTTGAAATTGTGCGCCACACGGTCGTTAGGCAGAAGGCGGTCGAAGCGTACCTTGAACGCGCCTACCCTAATCCCGTGAGAATAGTGCTGTATATCGAATTTCTTTGGATGTAGGTGTAGATGGCACTCATCCTCGAACATCGCGCGAATTTCGGGCAAAGAACGCAGGAATTTGTCCTTGTCCCTCACCACTCCCTTGATGTCGTCGGTGTAGCACACAAACTTCACACCCATTTCAGACAGGCGATACAGCACTTTCGTAGTGACAAACAGAGCGAGGAACTGCGCTGTGACGTTGCCTATGGCCAGCCCTATGTGAGGGGCTTTGCCGTACAGCATAGATTTGGCGGGGTCGAGTAACCCCCACATCCAGTCGGGCGACATCTTGACGCAGTTCGTCTGTGGCTCGTAGAGATATATTTGTTTGATAAGGTACTTGACTACCGAAATGTCTGCCTCCTCGTAACGCTCGTCCACAAATTCAAGCAGTTTGTCCGTCCAATACGCTGTGTCGATTGACGGAAAGAACGCCTGTATGTCGAGCGAGAACAACCAGCAGTCAACCGTATAGCCCTCGGACACTTCATAAACGTATCTGCGGAATTGTAGTGCGGCAGCAAGTCCTCCACGCTTCACACGGCAGGCGTATGAATCGGGATGCAGATACCTCTCCATGTACGGAAGCAATTTCTGTACGAGAATTGTTTGAGCCACGCGGTCTCTGAAATCTGCCGCTATGACCTCTCGTACTTTAGGTCGGGTGATGATGAACGCAATAGAGGTGCGCTGGAGATAGTCGCCCATGTTCAATTCATGGCAAAGAGTTATCAACTCCTCGACCTGATTATGCTCGAATATCAGCGGCGATGCCTTACGGCGTTTCTTCTGCCTACATTTACGGTAGTAGTCTATGAACTCGTTATAAGGTATTGGATAATCTAAAAGGTGGTCGTCGTCGTAGTAACGTGCGAGAGAGGGGCGAACTTGGTTACTATTGTACTTGTTGTTGTTGTTCAATGTACCATTGTTGCCGTTGTAATACCACGCATTGTTGTTGTTGTACTCCGACACAGACCAATGTATGTGACCGCTTGTCCTCTGACAAGGTATTCTGTAAGGGTTTATGTAATATCCTTCATTCATACTGCTTGTGCGGCCTCCCCATTACTATGAGTTCTCTCCCTTTGGCGTTGCCGCTTCGGGAATCTGCCTCGATAACCTTTTCTTAATCGAATTTGACCAACCTTGTAGATTTGTAAGAACTTTGTTAGATAGGATGTCTATTCTCGCCTTCGTATCGTTGTCAATGGCGTTTACGTTGTGCAAGTTGGCGATAATGACCCGACGCTGGATGCGACGCAAGGCTGTATAGCCCGCACAGAGGGCGTGGTATTTCGCGTCGTCCACTTCCTTCGGAATATCGTAAGCCTCGTAGATGCGGTCGCATAGGAAGCCCGCGTCGTCGAGAATTTTATTCCAAAGACCTTTGTGTTTATTCGGTATCGTGTGTTCGATAAGCCAAAGGTATTGTTCGAGCGATTCCGCGTCCAACTGAATGTCGCGTCGTTGATTGTATGTCGGGACGTTTGCCATATTTTCTTGCTGTTTAACACGCTATTGACGGCTCTCTCTTCGGGGGAGATTTTTTGAAGAAATCTCCCCACGAGAGCCTTTGAGGATTTAAGATTCAAAAGGGAGGGCGAGAGAGGGGCGAACTTGGTAACTATTGAACTCGTAGTCGCAGTCCAATGTACCATTGAAGCCGTAGTAAAACCACGCAACGAAGTTGAAGTACTCCGACACAGACCAATAATAGGCGGTGTTCGAGAGTGCCGTCCCGCTGGTGGCATTGGCCGATTTGTTGATGGCGGCATAGGCGGTGTCCTCCATGAACGACGTGATGTCGCGGGTGGTAGGAAGATGCCATTTGCCAGCGGCAGCAACAGGAACGTCGGCCACGGCAAAGGTGTAGGCATAGTACGCGGCGGGGTAGGCGGGAATCCAACTACCATTCAAGCCCTTGGTCATAACCGAGGCGAGTTTGGCGGTCATTTCGTCGCCGTTGTCGTAGTACATCATGCTCACAGCCGTCGGGGACATATTCTCCGCGTCAGCCATACGGTTGGCCATATAAGCAGCCCACGAGCCGTTGTACTTGTCGTACAGAGCCTTTGCGTCGCCAGTAGCGGTGGCAAATCCCTCGAAGGTAGCCTTGTTGATGATGTCCGAGCCAGTTTCGGCAGCATAGGTCGAAACACCGTTAGTCTGCCAGTAGGCCATATAGCGGGCGAGGTTGCCGCCAGCGCGATAGCCGCCGTTACCGCCGTTCTTCATTCGGCTTTCGGTGGTAGCACCAACGTAGCCGAGCGAGGGGAACAGGGTGTTTACGAGGGTGGCTTGGAACGAGCGGGCGGTTTCGGTCTGCGCCTCGCCGTTGATGGTGACGTACTTCGACAGGACATCGAGGACAGCACCAGTAGCCTCCGTGATGGCAAAGTTGGCGTTGGTGTAGGAGTTGATGGTGATGCCAATAACCCCGCTCACACCTGTAATGGTAGCGGCGATAGTCGTACCAGCGGCGGTGTTAATCTGGCTGATAACCGAGGCGAGGGTGTCGTTGGCACTCCACGAGATAGTGCCGCTCTTCGACGAGCCGTTGATGGAACAAGTGAACTTGAATCCACCGTTGGCGGTGAGGGTCGGGGTGATGGTGTAGAGGTGGCTCTGCGCCCAAAGTTGAGCAGCGTTACTCTTTGCGAGGACGTTGCCTTTACCGCTCGAACAGCCATGATAGTAGCCGAAGATGAGGAAGCGGGTGGTGTCGAGAGCCGACGAGAGCGGATTCTTGATACCAACGACCTTACTCTTCACGGTATCGTAGGCGATAGCGTCACCCTCTTGGAGGTTGCACGCTTTGTAGGCGACCACGACATTCACGCCATCGGCGACGACGGTGTTACCGACAAGCGAAATGTTGCTTTCGTTGTTGGGGCGGTCGATAGCGGCTGCGTAGTCACTCTGATTTGCATACTGATGAATGTTAGCCATTGTTTAATTCCTTTCTTTGTTTAATCTACTTAATTTGAGACAAACACCTACCAACCCACCTTACGAGGGCAGGTTGGCGGTGCGGGTCACGACGAGGTGTTTGGTCTTGAGGGTGTCAAAGCCGTCGGACAGCAATTTCTCCATGCTGTCGAGACGACCGATGCACTCTGCGAGAGCGGCGGCGAGAACGACGTTCATAACCTCCAGCATCTTCTGATGGTCGCGGATATATCCGACATACGACACGCCGTAGGCAAAGTTGCACGAGGCGGGGGCGACGGCAGTACCGAGGAAGAACTCACCACCGAAATCGCTGTTGGCCAGCGAGAGCGTCTGCTGAATTTCGGTGTCGGTGGCGGTAGCCAGTTCGTACAGGCCGAAACTCTCACCGAGGGCGGTCTTGAGGGCGGCGACGGTGGTGATGGTGGTGGAGGTGATTACGAACACGTTGCTGGTGATGGAAACACCCTCGTAGTCACTCTTGAGAGAGCCGCCAGTAGCAGCGTCGGCAGGGAGAGGGGCGGTGAAGGTGTAGGTGGTCACGCCCTCACTCTCCGAAGAGGTGACAGACCACACGAGGTCGGCGAGAACGACGCGGCCACGTCCACGATGGAGGTTGGCGGTGGTGTCGCTGACACGCTCGATGTAGTCCAAGTCGGACAGACCCCACTCGATAGCCGAGAAGGTGATTTCGTCCTCCGAAGGCTCGACATACACGCCGTCCATGTAACCGCTCCAGCGGGGGTGGACGTAGAGTTTGTCCGTTGACTTCACGCTGATGGCCATGTAGCCGACAGCGGCGGGCAGATAAGCACCGTAGGAGTTGGCGGTGAGGATGGTGGTCTCGTCACCGACGGCGGCGGGAGCGGTGGCAGAATAGCCGACGTAGCCAATGGTATTGTCGGTATAGCCAGTACCAAACTCGACCTTGAGGCCATTGTTCTTACCTGTACCTGTCTCACAGGCCACGCAGGGGACGACGGCAATCTTGTAGTTGGCATCGGCGACCACAGCACCAGTCGAATTGAGTTTCACGCCGTTCAGCACCTTGGAGGGTCTGAACCAGTTGCCGCCGAGAGAGAGCATACCGAGCGAGGGGTCAAAGCACTTCTTGAGAGTGTTGTTCCAAGCACCGACAATCTTCTCAACGGTGGTAACACCCTGTTCGGGGATGGTGGTGTTGCCAGCGGTAGTACGACCGATGAACGACGCGCCAGTCTCTTTCACGCTGTCGGACTGCAACGGCACAATGCCGTAGGTCATGCCAGCGGTCAGCGACTTGTAAGCACCGTCCTTGTCGGCCTTGGTGTTGTTCAGAGCCTCGATGAGGGCGGTGAGGGTCAGCGTGCCTTCGGCAATGAGGGACATGATAGTCACCTCCTCGACGATGGAAGCGTCCCAAGCGTCGCCAGCGTTATGGGGAGCGGTGAAGCGGTACATCTTGTTGGAGTAGATAACCTTCTGCTTCACGTCATAGGACGTACCCTGATTGAAGGGCTGCACCCCATACACATTACGAGCCTCGATTTTGATGTAGGCATCCAACTGGCCAACCGAGATAGCGACAGGCTGGTTAGTACCGTTGGACGCAGCCATCTTGTGACTATCACTCATGGAAGGCACAAGAGGGGCATCTTTGATTTTTACATCCATAATCTTTACTTGTTTTTAAGTTTGTAATACGTTGAATTTTCTTAAATTGAGAGTGTTACGCTTGGGTGGTATCAATTCGTGCGACAGCGACACTACCGTCGTCGAACAGAAGAGGTGAGCCATCATCCCAATCAAGCGCGATACGCGGTTTTTCCACATACTCGCGGGCGATAACGGTGTCACCGTTGTCCCAAAGCATGAGAGAGTTGTCGTCCCAAAGGAAGCGAATCGGCTCATCCGAGCCGTGGTGTCCTCGGTCGCCATACTGACCACCAACGACAACGCCAGCACGGACGGCTATCGGGGAGATAGAGCGCAACGACACTCGCGCAAGTTCTACTACTTTCATATTATACCCTCCGTCCTGCTTTCCAATGGTTAAACATCAAGAATGTCAAGAATCTTGGCTTCCAGCACAGGCATGGAAGTCTGTAGGGTGACGATAGTACCCGACGGAAAGTCCAAGACAAACATTCTGTTCTGATTGTGCCACATTTCCACGGAAGCGACAAATACCTTCTCGCTCTCGCTGTCAATCTGGGCGAGGACGTTCATGTACGCACTCGCGGGCTGAAACGTGGCATCGGTCTCGTCAAACTTGACCTGTACGGCGAGACGACTGCCAGTAGGCGTAATCTCGCTCTCGTACATTCCAGTCTGCACGTTTTTGGTAAATTCAATTACTTGTGCCATATCAATGCTGTTTTTTAGTTGATAATTCTGTCGCCGTTATCCCACAACGCACCGCTCTCTCCGTCGTCCCACAGGAGGTAGCCGTAGTCGGAGCGGATGTTGTAAGCGTCCGCGTCGGGCGGGAAGAGGAACATCGGGGCTGTGCCGATAGTCTCTACGCCGTTCTTGAACACCGAGAACGACTGCTCGTAGGCCGTGCCGCCGATATTGCCCTCTGCCGAGCCTGTTTTCAGCGTGCCTATGACAGCCTTTGCGTTGATTTTGAGTTTCGGAATGACTATCGACGGAACGCTGGGGTCTCTGAAATCAATCTGGATAGCAGCCCAACGCTCGACATACTGCGCGGGAGCGAAAGCCGAGCCTGTCAGTTCGTCGATGTCCCAATTAAACATTTCGGCCAGTATCGGATTCTGAAAGTCGATACACACGGCGTTGAAGTCAAAGCGTCCGAGCGTCACGTTCTCCAAGAGAGGAGAAACCGAGAACTCATGCTCTTTCGTGTTGACCTCGTTGTCCTGCTGCTCGATGTTCGTCGAATCTCCGAGAATGGGGCGCAAGTCGTACTGGTCGAAACCGACGACCTCCTCCGAAATGTAAGGGGTGATAAGCAGACGCTTGATGCTCATAAGCACGCGCATACTGCTAACGTCCAATACTTTAAGTGCCATTTCTCTGTTGTTTTAATACGTTTTTTAATCTATTTATTCGACTGCAAAGATACAAAACTTTTTTGATATTGCAGACAAAATTTATTTTTATTATTCTACTATCCTCACATTCAAGCCCATAACACCACCCTGATTGGCAAACGGTGTCATGTCGGGAAGTTTGTTGTTTATCTGCTCCAGTAGGTTGCGCATGGAAGCCACGTTGTCGGCAATTCCACTACCAGCCACACCCCCTACTATGCTGTCGCGAATCTGTATCAGAATGGCATTATCCTCGGCGACAAAGTAACGGATGCTGTTGAGGTAGCCTTCGATAACCTCTGCCGTAGCCTCGGTGATACCCTCAATGCCCTGCTGTAGGCCAGTCAGACTATCGACAGCACCGCCGCCCATGTCGAAAGCCTCCCACATTTCCTTCAAACTCTCATTCAACTGCGGGAATATCTCGGCTGCTTTCTGCCGTATCTGCTCCATTTCGTTGGTGTCGAGACCAAGGCCGTGGTCTTTGTCAGTCATTTCATCTATCATGGTGAAAAGAGGCTCAAGCATAGCCGAAGCAACCTTCATCGTAGCCTGTTTCTGAAACCAGTTTTTCAGCCACTCGTCGAATTTCTTTTCAAGACCCTCCAAGCCGTCACCTGTTTCCTCGAAAGCGTCCATCCACGCCGACACAAAGTCCTCGGCCATGCTGCGCCAGTTATCACGTCCCAAGCCTCCCCAATCTTCAATAAGTTTCTGCTTCAACTCCTCACGCTCCTTTTCGAGGTCGCGGACGTTATCTGCATACTCCTGTAGTTTCTCCTCGTCGGTGTCCTTTTTCGCACGCTCGGCATCGGCCATTTCGCGGGTCTTTTGGATGCGCTCGTCGATGTTATCCAAGGCATCCTCGTAACTCTTGAGATAATCGGTGGAGTTCATGGCGTGTTCCATAGCCTCCTCCAAATCCTCAAAGTCCTGCTCCAGTTGGCGAACTTTCTCCGACAGGTCGTCTATCTTGTCCTGCTGCTTTGCGTCGTTCATGCCAGCGAGAGCCTTGATGAGACCCATCGTAAGGGATATAGCCTCGGCGATGAGGCCAATGATACCCATAGCACTATTGATAGCCACACCAGCGGCAGTCATACCCGCCACATAGGTAGGAATAATGGCTATCACGTCGAGAATAGCATTACCAACCTCCTTGTATGCCTTCTGCTCGTTATTTAACTCACCACCGACAGCCTCAAACACATCAAACGCTTCGTTCCACGAACTCTTCATGGTATTGGAAACACTCTTCCAGTTAGAGGCAAACGATTTCGAGGTTTTACGCAAGCCGTCGTACACACTCTTCTCCTGCTTGAGTTGGTTGATGTCGCCCTTGATGATATTCTGCATCATCACGGCTTCATTGGCACTCTCTCGGTAGTATTCGGCGATGTCGGCCTGTGTGGTGAGACCCATTTCGGAGAGCATATTCAACTCCTCCTGCGACGCAACCTGTTCGAGAATACCCTGCTCGGCTGCGGCTGCGAGTGTCTGCGATTGAGACTGGAGGTTGATATACTCTTCGAGGCTCGTGCGTTTAGCGTCAAGTTGAGTGTCAATAAACTCCTCGGTGTGACCCTGCGCTTGCAGTTCACGCATTTGCTTGTAGTAGTCAACGAGCGACGCAAGCGGGCTACGCTCCATCTTCACCTTTTCGAGTTTCTGAATCTGCGTCTGAATATCCTTCAAGTGGGTCGGGTCGAGTTGCTTCATTTCCTCACCAAGTCCGCGCAGTTTCTCTATCATAGCGTCGATAGAGCGGGTTGAAGCGTTCTCCAAGTCGGCGAACAAATCGACATACATATCGCTGTCTTTGAACTGCTGCCACATGGCCTTACCGATAGCCTTGTCACTCTCGGTCTTTGCGCCAGCCTTCATCTGCTCCTTAACACTCTCCTCAATATCGAGGTTGTCGATTTCGAGGAACTGCTGCATCAACTTGACACGAGCGGCTGCAACCTCCGTGTAGGACTGGTTGAGGTACTTGACATACTTTTTCATCCGCTCCTGTACGGCCTTATCCTCCAAGTCGTTTATCTTCTCAAGCCATTTCTCATACTCCTTACGGCCTTCCTCGCCATAGAACTGGCCAGCGTCATTACGGAGATACTTGTCGGCATACTGCTCAAGTTTCTTGCGCATGGTAGCCGTATTTGTATTGTTCACACCGAACACCGTAGAAGCCATGCTTGAGGAAAGACCAAGACCACGAGCCTCATTCGATTTATTGTAGTCGTCGAGGATGTCGTCCATTTCCTTTTTGAACTGCTCCCTATTCTTGACAATAGGTTTGACCTCAATCTCGGCAACGAATGGAGAAATAGCCTTTTCGAGAGCAGCCTTTGCGTCGTCACCCATCTTTGCGGCAACCTCGCGCAGTTTAGCCAGCGATGCAGCCATACCCTCCTCCGACGTAAAGTCGATGTCTGCTATACTGAAATTGGTTTTGTACTTCTTGTTTATTGCCTTGAATGAAGCGGCCACGGCATCCGTGTAGGAGGCCATAATCTTCATCTT